>Ga0163155_10004252_pt1 | contig 14861 bp, 7 predicted proteins | sample OliLakLV19SP4G1_FD_148611 | JGI IMG/M metagenome (GOLD analysis project Ga0163155, IMG submission 148611) | Freshwater microbial mat bacterial communities from Lake Vanda, McMurdo Dry Valleys, Antarctica - Oligotrophic Lake LV.19.SP4.G1 | ecosystem: Environmental > Aquatic > Freshwater > Lake >...
ATCATTTGCTGCGCAACCATTTTCATCAACCACATTTACAACAAAGCTTCTTGAAAGTTCTGCTTGCCATGTTGTTGTTTCGCAGGTTCCACATTCCAAAAGTTCAGGCGAAGACCAGTTGTAAGAATCAATCTCATCACGAGATTCCGCATGAAGTCTTACATTTTCTCCGAGATAGACATATCGGTCTTCTCCTGCATCCACTGCGGGCAATTCATTTACTTCAATCTCAAATTGCACGGTATCTGCCGCGCATGTCTCGCTGGTGATTAATGCAGTTACCACCATGCTTTGATTCGGAGTGATGAACTGTGGATTCAAATTCTGCTGACTGAAATAATTTGTCGGAAGCCATCTAATATCATATCCATTTGCGCTTGCTTGCTCAACTTCTACTTCAATCATTGCACTCTCCCCTCGGCACACTGCATCATCTCCTTGTAGAGAAGCAACAACTTCTTCAATTACATTTACATGAACAGTATCCCACCGCGCGCATCCATATTCATTTACAACGGAAACAAGGTACACAGTAGAATTATCGGGAGTAGAGGTTGGACTGAGCAGGCTTGCATCATTCAGGAATTTTGCAGGACTCCAACTGTAGCTGTTTACCAAAGAAGTATCCGTTTCTAATATTACTGTTTCTCCCTTGCAAATCGTGATGTCATTAATACTCTGAACAAAAGGATTTCTTCGTACTGCGAGCGCAACGCTATCCTGATAAAGACATCCGTTAGTATCAGTTCCTCTCACATTGTAGGTAGTGCTTGAATTGGGAGAGGCGAGAGGATTATTGCATGTAGAACAACTCAATCCTGTTGCCGGATACCAGGAATAAGAAACTGCGCCTTGCGCATTCAAAGAAAAACTTTCGCCCAAACAAACATCTCCCGAAGAAGAAACCTCGAATTGAATTTTAGGATAAATTTCTACCCTTACTGAATCTGTCGCATCACAACCAAACTGATTCGTTACCCGCACATGATAAACAGTAGTATGTACAGGGCTTGCAATGATGTTGGGTGAAATTGTGTCGCTCAGTCCATCAGAGGGCGACCATAAATACGCTGTTCCTCCTGAAACTGATAAAAATGCGAGCGCATTTGGGCAGATTGCTGTGTCTTGCGAAATTTGAACAACGGACAAGGGATTAACAGTAATAAGTACATCCGCAAAACTCACGCAGCCGTTTTGAGCAGTCGCTGTCACCGTATATTGCATCGTAGCAGAGGAGAACGCAATTGGTGATGCTCTATCTGAATCATTTAAAAAACTTTGTGGAAACCATGTATAGGAACTTGCGCCTGAAACATGCAACTGTGCGCTATCTCCAAAACAAATTGAGGTGTCGTTGGAAATAATTATTTCGGGATTAGGTATCACCGTAATAGAAGCGGTGTCAATAATTTCGCAACCGTTTGCATTTGTAGCTGCGAGGATTATTTCGAAAATGCCGCTATCAACAAAAGAGTAAACCAGATTTTGATTCACCGACAAAAATCCATCGCCAAAATTCCACAGCCAGGTAAGCGGATAATCATCAGAATTAAAAGTGCCTGTGAAAATCAACGACTCGCCTTCACACGCGACAGAATCTGAAATATTAATTACAGCATCAACAAAACCAACATTCACTTTAATCGTGTCATGCCCAACACATCCGTTGATGTCTGTAACGCTCACTAAGTAATCAATATCATCCTGCGGATAAGCGATTGGATTCGGGCAATTGTTACAAGACAATGCTGTTGAATTCAACCACTGATAATTTATTCCTCCTGAAAGATTAAATTGAATCGTGTCGCCTTTGCATAAAAATCTGTCTTGCGCACCATTGATAATTGGAAAAACGAGCAACTGCGTACTGATAATACTGTCACAGCCAGTGAAAGCAGAAAGGGTATCAAAGTAAATTCCTGTTGATGTATACACTGAATTTCCAACAATCATACTATCTCCTACGCAAAACGAAGTATCAAGAATTGTAAACGGAATCGGATGCACCGTGAGCTGCGTTGTAATAACGCTGTCGCAGCCGCTCACCGCAAGAAGCGTGTCTGAATAAATTCCTGTTGAAGTGTATATTGAGTTCCCTGTTTGAACTTGTTCGTCAGCGCAAATAGTGACCGTCACCACACTATACTTTCTGGGGATTATTGTCAGATGTGTTTCAACAATGCTATCACAACCGAGAACAGTTGTAAGCGTGTCAAAATAAACTCCTGAAGTATTGTAGGAAGAATTTCCGATAACCGCATTTTCGCCTTCGCATAAAGTAAGATTGAGAACATTGTAATTAAAAGTCAGCACCGCCAATGAAAGCGTAATAATACTATCACAACCAAACTGGTCAGTTAGAAAAGTGATGTAATAACCTTCCTGATGATAAGCAAGCGCACCAATATAAAACGTATCTCCAAAACATAGCGCCAAATCAAAGTCAGTGATTACCGGAACATGCACCGTCAATGTTAAGCTGACTATACTATCGCAGCCGTTGGATGCAATGAGTGTATCAATATAGTTACCGCTTGCATCGTAATTTGAATTTCCCACGACAACAATCTCGCCCTGACAAATTGAAGAATCAATTACGATATTGAAAACGGGCTGGATTTGCAAATTTGTTACAACGACACTATCACAACCTTCGCCCGACTGTAACGAATCAACATAATTTCCTGATGAAGTATAAATTGAATTGCCTACAACAAACGCATCGCCCTGACAAATTGAAATATCAAGAGTAATGATGAACACAGGATGCACAAGAAGATGTGTGGTGATGATGCTGTCACAGCCTACCCATGAAGTAAGCGTGTCAGAATATGTGCCTGTTGAATCATAAACAGAATTGCCGACTGCAACTGATTCTCCTTCGCAAATAGCATAACTCAGCGTAGTGTAAACCCAATCATGCCGCAACAAGGATGTAGTGATAATACTGTCGCAGCCGTTGGACTTTACAAGTGTGTCAATATAGTTTCCTGTATTATAATAAACTGAGCTTCCAACTATCAGGCTATCACCCTCACAGATTTCTTGGTTCAGCACTTCAACCGATATGGGAAGAACACCTAAATTCAATGTAACAATGCTATCGCAACCGCTTGCTGCAATTAACGTGTCCATGTAAGTGCCGCTGGTATTGTAAGTTGAACTTCCTACTGCAAAACTTTCGTCAACGCAGATTGAAGTATTAATAGTCGTGTAAAGTGGGTCAAGCACCGTTAGGTTAGTTGTGATAATACTGTCGCAGCCATTCGCCCCTATGAGCGCATCATAATAAGTACCTGTCACTGAATAAACAGAACTGCCTGTTGTAAATGTCTGTCCAAGACACAACACCGGATTCAGCGTGGTAACCACCGGATAGCGAACCTGTAATGTTGTAATCACAATACTATCACAACCATTCGGACCTAATAAAAGATCTGTGTAAGTGCCCGAATTATAATAAACTGAATTACCCACTTCCACACTGTCACCCTGACAAATCACCGGATATAATCGCACTATTGCGATAGGGAGAATGGCAAGATGTAATGTCACAATGCTATCGCAGCCATCGGAAGCCGTTAAGCTGTTTGTATAACTTCCCGCGTTGAAATAAATACTTGTCCCAACCAACACAAACTCACCGGGGCAAAATGAACTGTCAATTACAACAGACTTCAGCGGCTTCACCGTCAGGATTGTTTGCACGATACTGTCACATCTGCTTGCGGCAACGAGCGTATCAACATAAGCACCGCTTGCCGTATATGTTGAACTTCCAACCAAAAAACTTTCGCCAAAGCAAATCGAAGGATTCAGCACAGTGAACTTAGGATTGACAACAGTGAGGTTTGTTGTGATGACGCTGTCGCAGCCAATTGAACTGACAAGCGTGTCGCGATAAATTCCTGTCGCAGAATAATGCGAGCCTGCTACAGTAATTGTATCTCCCAAACAAATCGAAGAAGTAATGCCGTGATAAACACGGTTGCGCACCGAGACGAATGTGATGATAATACTGTCACAACCGTTTGTCTTTACGAGTGTATCGGAATAATTTCCTGCATAATAATAAACTGAATTTCCGACCAACACGCTGTCTCCTTCGCATATATCTGCATTGAACGTGTCAACCGACACGGGCAACACGGTGAGGTTTAATGTCACGATGCTGTCACATCCATTAGCTGCGATTAATGTGTCAGCATAATTTCCGCTGCTGCTATATGTTGATGTTCCCACCGTTATAACTTCTCCCGAACAGATTGTGTTATTAATTGTAGTGCTTGCCACAGGCAATATCACTAATTGTGTATGCACAACACTGTCGCAAATGCCGGGAAGCCCAATGGTATCAAAATAAGTTCCGGGCAGATTGTAAATTGAATTTCCGACCACATAATTTTCTCCGGCACAGATTGTAGTAAGGATGGAAAAAAATAAGGAATCAGCTATTGTAAGGTGCGTGGTAACAACGCTGTCGCAGCCTTCTGATGAAATAAGTGTATCAACATAGTCGCCAGTAGAATAATAGGTTGTACTTCCCACCGTGAATGTTCCTCCAAGACAAAGCGCAGGATATACAGTAATAAATTCCTGCTGATGCACAACAACATTTATTCTCAAAATGCTGTCGCAGCCATTTGAACCAACAAGCGTATCGTAATAAGCGCCCGTGTTGTTATATGCTGAACCATTCACCACTGCGCTATCGCCCTGACACATTTCAACCGTTATTGTTTCCGTCAATATCGGAAGCACAGTAAGACTTAAACTCACGATGCTGTCGCAACCGTTTGCTGCTATTAATGTATCGCTGAAAATTCCGCTGCTTGCATAAACCGAACTTCCCACACTCATCGTTTGTCCCTGACAGATTTGAACATTCAGCGACTCAAATGATAACTGAAGCACAGAGAGATTCACCGTCACGATACTATCGCATCCGCTCGCAGTAGTCAATGTATCAATATAACTTCCGGCAACAGTATAATTTGATGTTCCAACATTATAGCTATCTCCAGCGCAGATGGAAGCACTCACCGTAACATATTTCGGATTGATTACCGTAAGGTTTGTCGTTATTATACTGTCGCAACCATTCGTTCTCACAACAGTGTCTCTGAAAATTCCTGTTGAATTATAGATTGAACTGCCCACCGCAAATATTTCTCCCAAACAAATAATCCGATTCAGTGTCACTGTAATCGGATTGCGCACGATAACTGTTGTTATTACAACACTGTCACAACCGTTTAATGCGGTGAGGATGTCGCTGTAAAAACCCGCGTTGACATAAACGGAACTTCCCACCACCACGCTATTACCATTGCAAATCGTTGCGCTCCATGCTGTCATTTTAGTTGGCAGCACTATTAGATTCAACGTCACGATACTATCACAGCCGTTCGATCTCGTCAACGTGTCCACATAACTTCCGGTGGCAGAATAAACCGATGTTCCAACAACTACGAATCCACCCGGGCAAATCGAATGATTCAATACAACATGCGCTTCGGGTTTCACAGTAAGGTTTGTCGTAACGATGCTGTCACATCCGCTTGCGGCAATCAATGTATCTGTAAAAATTCCGGTTGTTGTATAAGTTGAACTTCCAACCGTAAAACTTTCACCAATGCAAATCGCAGGATTCAGCGTAACATATTGGAGATTGATTACAGTGAGGTTTGTGGTGATGATACTGTCACATCCGTTTGCCGCAACCAAGATGTCTTGATACACTCCGCTTGAATTATACACCGAACCTCCAACCGCTAATGTTTGTCCCGCACAAAGCACCGGATTGAGCACCGTGTAAGAAGGTGCGCGAACCCTCACCATTGTTGTGATAATACTGTCGCAGCCTTTGGCAGCAACAAGCGTATCTAAATAAATACCGGAGCTATTGTAAACCGAGCTGCCAACCATAACGCTTCCTCCCTGACAAAAGGAAAAACTTTGCGCGATAAGCGACACCGTCAACACATGCAGATTCAAGGTTACAATACTATCGCAGCCATTTGAAGCGGTTAATGTATCAATAGAAGTACCCTGGGTTTTATATACAGATGCGCCAACAATTACGCTGTCACCTGCACAAATTGTAATGTCAAGCGTGTTTACAGAAGAATTCAATACAATAATATTCACCATATCCGCAGCAGTGCAGCCATAGCTATCCGTGCCGACCACGCTGTATGAAACGGATGCAGTTGGAAAAACCCATATCGAAGTGCAACTCACACAGGGCTGAGAAGACGACCACAGATACGTATTTGCGCCCGATGCCGTAATCTTCACACCCTCACCAGCGCAAAGCGCACCATCAACACCCGCGCTGACAACAAGCGTAGGCAATGCCGCAATCGTTACCGTATCCACCATCACACCGCATTGACTTGACAGCGCAACATCCGTCACCGTTACGATATACATCCCTGCCGGCAAACCCGTGATAGTTGCCGTAGTGCGCGGTGGCAACGTGTTCCACAAATAAATATAATTCCCGCTACCGCCTGTTACGGCAACCGTTGCATTGCCATTGCTTGCGCCATTGCACACGGAAGGCGTTCCGCTCGCGCTCGCCACAATTGCGTCTTCCACAATGACGGTGTATGCATACACATTGCTGCCAAACAGCGGACACGCATTATCCTGCACATCTGCGAGAAACGTATGGCTGCCCGCATCTGCTTCTGTGGGTGTCCAGCAAAATGTTCCGGTGGGGCGCGAAGAACTTGTCGTATTAAAAGATGCGCCTCCAATGGAATTATTCCAATTAAGGGTTACCACCTGGCTTGCGTTTGCATCAGTAGTGTTTATCGTAAAACACGTTTGCCGACCGCTGCAAAATGTGGTGGTGAAGTTTGCTGTTCCATTCACACCTGTTGCGGCAGGAAGACTGTTCCCACAGTTGATGATTACAAACTGCATGTCGCGCATCGTTGAGCCGATGAGCAACCCATTTCTGTATTCATCCACCCGCACTGTGATTACTGCATTTTGACTTGCTGAAGGGGTAAACGTCAACTGACCCGTCTGCGCATTAAAACCAAAACTTCCTGTGAGCGACAAAGGCGTGGCAGGATTGAACCCGCCCGTGTATGGAATATTTTCCGCTGGACCGCTCAATGGATTAATAGTTGTATAAACTAACGAGTCGCCATCCGCATCCACCGCTCCATGATTGTAAGATACTTGCTGGTTTGTGCAGATATACGGCACAGGCAGCGTAGTGAAAATGGGCGAGTTGTTACACAGTCCTCCCCCATTGTTCAGCCGCGCTTCGATGTAAAGGTCTTGGTCGCCCGGATCAAACAAATTCGTGATTGCCGCATTTCTGCAACATAAATCATAGCTGATTACCCAGTCAGCACATTGCGCGGGCAACGTAATAACGCGCGAATAAATATATTGCTCCACGCCAGGCAGCGAGCCGCCATTACAAGTGCTGCTGTTTACCTGCGAAGGACACAGCACCACAACCTCATCATTACTTTGTAAAGTAAGATTGCGTGAAAAATTTCTGTTGCAGGAAACCGAACGAAACGTAACGCTCGGATTTGAAGGAGCGCTCACCCCGTTGCAGTCTCGATAAAAATTCAGTGTAATGCGATATTGATTGGCACCCAAACATTCATAAGACAAGTCAGCGCCCACGGCATGTGAAGCAAAAACTTCGCCCGTGATAAAAAGACAAAAAACAATTAATCCTATTCCACCCCATCTACCCATCTATCCCCTCCATTCGCAGAAAATGAAACCCTTAATTAGTGTACGTGTTTAAGCGTAGGATGTTTAGTGCAACCCTTACCCTGTAAGTGTTTTAAGAATATGTGGCTTAATGTTAGCGGCACGGCTGTCACTAAAAACAGCATGGAAGTAACGAAGGTTTTTTACAGTGCCGGGTTTTTAGGAGTAGCGAGTGCTTTCAGTGTTTCAATTGTTGGTTGTGTCATGGTGTTTCATTTTTGTTCATCTCTTCATCTGAAAGAATAATGCCAACCCTATGCATCAGGATATACCTCTTGCGTTTTACTGTGGATAAATAACATTCTCACAGAAAACTGACCTTAGAGTGAGAAAATCTTTCCCCACAGAATCCCGCTTCACCTAATGACATTGAGCGGTGAAAACGAAAAGATTATTGAGCTTTCGTTTTTTATCTTTATGCTGACAAACGCAACCAACTAAACCTATATGTATGGCAAAAGAAACAGGCACAAAAGAAAACCCCTGGAAATTAAAAACGCCACCCAACACATCTGAATACGAAATGTATAAGGATGAAAAAGACGGGAAGGCTGTGCTCGTGTGCGTAGTGGGCAAAACCACGCTACTCTATGATTATCGCTGCATAGCCGACCTGCACGCGATGCTGAAAAAGCATGGCGACTGGATGGAATTGGGAAGCGCTGATGAGCAAAAGCCTGCGAAAGAAGGCACAGTAGAAGCATGGGGACGCTCCTCAAAAAATCCGGTGGGCGGCTGGTATGGATTAAAGAAAGGGCTGCGCGGGCGCTTTGGCATGTATCTTCCGCCATTGATGGAAGCATTGGGGCTTGCCGAAGTGACGCATGATGCCAAAGGGAATAAAATGCGGGCAAAGTAGCACAGCTCGTGCTAATATTCCAGTAGCGTCCGCTACCCTCCACTCCCGCAAGATTGCATCTTGTGGGAAGAATAAGTGCTCTATAGATATGCGCTTGCCACCATCTTGCCAGAAATTTTATCTGGTGGCAGGCGAGCTTAAATTTTCTGTGGGTAGCCACTGCCGGTATCGCGGTTGGTTTAGCAATCGGCTATGGGATGTATCTTATCCATAAAAATTTTATTTGTGACCCTATCGTGGAAACTACGCTCACGCTGCTTACTCCTTTTGCTTCTTATTTGCTGGCGGAGCAGTTTCATCTCTCCGGTGTGCTGGCGGTTGTTTCCACAGGGTTGTATTAATCCTTCAGGTCGGGAAAAATGTTAACGCATCAAAGCCGCATCATGGCAGAAGGAGTATAGGAAACGATAACCTATAACCTGAACGGGCTGATTTTTATCCTGATTGGTTTGCAACTGCGCTCGGAAATGGAGGGCATCAGCGATTATTCAACAGGCTCGTTGGTTTTATGGGGAATTGCTATCAGTGCGGTCGTGATTCTTGTAAGGTTTATCTGGGTTTATCCCGCAGCGATACTGCCACGGTATTTAAGCAAACGCATACGAGAAACCGAGCCGTTTGACATTCGCAATGTGTTCATCTTCAGGTGGTCGGGCATGCGCGGTGTTGTTTCGATGGCAGCAGCATTATCCATCCCGTTAACTCTGGCAGATAGCTCTTTATTTCATCACTGGAACTTAGTTATTTATCTCACGTTTTGTGTTATTCTTGTCACATTAGTTTTGCTGGGACCCACGCTGCCATGGATTATCCGCCTCTTAAAAATTGAGAAACATTCCCTCGTTGCGGAAACGTATGATGTGAAAACAAAGGTGGTGTCAAAAGCCATCGTGCCTATTGAGGAGAATTTAGCAACCTTGCCCGACACGCTGTTAAACAATTTCAAAAGCAAATACGAGGTAAAATATAACCGCTTGCAGCAAACAGAACTGCCTGCCAATTATTTCGGCAAAGGAAAAACGCTTCCAAACACGGTATTTAACGAGTATTCTCAATTGCAAATTGACATGATAAATGCAGAGAGACTAAAACTGGAGGAAATGCACAGAAAAGGTGAAGGAAGCGAGGAAATCATCCGCACGATAGAACGTGAGCTTGATTTGGAAGAAGCAAGGTTATCACTGGAAATGTACACTGCGTAGTTGAGGAGAAACGAAACCATTGTTCATCAAACGCAATGGATAGACACATTGCATAGAAATAAAAAACCCCGCAAATACTCGGTTTATGTTTTTTTGTGAGTTCTGCGAGGCGGTTCAGACACGTTTTAAGCGCTGAACTTGTAAACAATGTAAGCACGGGAAAAGAAAAAGTCAAGGATTTTTTAAAAAATCGCGCATCCCTGCTTGTTTATCGAAACTTTTTAAAAAAGCATCGAATAGAACATGAAACCAGAAGTGAAATCATTCTTATCCTTCAGCGCGTTGCTTTTTTTGTTGAGGGCAGTTCTAAAAATTGCTTTTTTATCGGCTCACCCCTGCCTGCGTTAAAACTTCGGCAGGTATACCATCCCTGTCCAGATGAGAAGGGAAATGTGGTAGAATTTTCAGAACCTCCTTTTAGTAATAAACAGATTTTGATTTCTTGGAAAAGAAAGAGTATATGTTTAAATTGTGAACTTGTTTATTACTAAAATTTCATCTGCGCACCTTACCAAAATGACGAACTCTTTCGCACTTCGCAACTTCTTTCTATTTTGCGCAAAAGAATAATCCCATGCAATCATCCGCCATTGCCACTACCTTTCTTCCGCTTGCATTAGCCGTTATCATGCTCGGGCTGGGGCTATCGCTACAGGTGAGCGATTTCACGCGCATCGTGAAATTTCCAAAAGCAGTGCTGGTGGGGCTGAGTTGCCAAATGCTGCTGATGCCCGTTATCTGTTTTTTCATTGCAAAAACTTTTGCGCTTCCGCCCGAACTTGCCGTTGGATTAATGTTGCTTTCGGCATCGCCCGGAGGCGCGGTAGCAAATCTTTACAGCCATCTTTCAAAGGGCGATGTCGCGCTTAATGTCTCTCTTACTGCTATTAATAGTTTGCTCTCGCTGCTCACGCTTCCTTTGATTGTAAATTTTTCGCTTGATTATTTTATGCAGGAGGGACAATACATCCCCATGCAATTCAAAAAAGTGATTGAAGTGTTTCTCATCGTACTCGTTCCCGTCACCATCGGGATGGTGATAAATAAACTTTTTCCAAAAGTGTCGCAGGCACTATCAAAGCCCGTGAAAATTGCTTCGGCAGTTTTGCTTGCCACAGTGATCGTGCTTGCAGTGGGCAAAGACAAAGACAACCTCGGAGCATATTTTCTGCTAATCGCTCCCGCTGCGCTCGCCTTCAACGTACTCAGCATGATGGCGGGCTATTTCATTCCGCGCCTCGTACACCTTAGTAAGAAAGAAGCAATCGCCATCGGCATGGAAATCGGCATTCATAACGGCACAATTGCGATTTATCTCGCGCTCAATGTATTGGCAAATCCCCTGATGGCAATGCCGCCCGCCATTTACAGCCTTATTATGTTTTTCACCGCAGCCGCATTCGGTGTGCTGGTGAATTTGAAGAAGGAGAAAGAATAATAAATTCAAAAAATCAAACGAATCTCACAACTGCGGGCAGGGCATCATCTTGTTGCGTTGCCCGCGCGTGATTCGCGTGCCAGTGTAGATTACTGAGATTTCATAAGCTCCACGCGATTCGCTCACGGTGCTCAGGTCAGAGATGTTCACGTCATACGTGAGGCTGAGCACGAAATTGAAATAATCCAAACGCGCACCGATGATAAATGCATCGGGCTTGGGATTGGCGACACGCGCCCATGCCCCGATAGAAAACGCTGTAAGTTCTTCCCAGTCATCATCATTGAGCACAAACTGAAAGTAAGTGCCTGCATTAATTTGGCGCGCTCCACCCTGCTGATAATACACCGCACTGGGAAGGAAGTTGAGCAACCCGCCTGTTTCAATGCGCGAACCGATATGTCCGACATACTTTGCATTCAATTTATAGCTTGAGCCGGAAAGAAAACTGATGTTCGGCTCAAGCAAGTGCGCATAAGAGCCGCCAAAATAAAGCGTGAAATTGTCCATAGGAGAAGTGTGATAAATCAATCCGACTGTTAAATCAAGCGCTGCATTGGAACGCCCGCTGATATTTTCTCCCGATGGCTGCGATGGGTCAACTGTAACGCCATTATACTGGCTGTCAAAAATGACTTTGTCCATGTTGAGCTTCTGCATGAGCACTCCTGTTTGCACACCGAAGGTTAGCGCATTATCATGCTTCCTTCCCAACGCCTTTCGATAAGCGGCTGAAAAGGCAACAGAATTTGTTCCCATCTCAATCTCGCCCGCTTTATCATTGAAAAACTGGAAGCCGATTGCGAGGTGGTCGTGCTGGAGCTTTCCTTTCAGCATCGTGAATTCAGCAGAGGTGGCTATGGTGCGATACGAATCAGAAATGCTGCCCCACTGGCTGCGATAGTTTGCCGTGAGGCGATAATCTCCGGAATAAAAACCGGTGAGCGCAGGATTGAGCGTGAGCGGTGAACTGTTGTATTGTGAGAAGTGGATGTCTTGCGCGGAGGAGTCAACAGTCAACAGACAACAGACGACAATAAGAAGTCCACAGACGACAGACAACAGACGACTGTTTTCAGATGTCTGACATCTGATGTCTGACATCTTACTACTTCTGCTTTTCTTGTAATTTCTAATTCTCAATTCCTAATTCTTAATTACCGTATCACGCCTACGTTTCCTTGCAGCGTTTTTGATTTCCCGTTATCAAAAATGACGATAGCGTAATACACATAAATGCCTACATCCACTTCGTTGCCTTTTTTATCTTTTCCATCCCAACCCGTATTCAAATCATTGGTTGCAAATACTTCATTGCCCCAGCGGTCGAAGATGTGCAATTCCAGCGCGATGAGTTTCGGGCTGCGCACAAACAATATATCATTCAGATTATCTGCATTGGGTGTGAATGCCGTGGGAATGAATGTTGAATTTTCATCAGAAAGCACTTGCACCACAACCGATGAAGTTCCTATGCATCCATCGCTATCCGTCACCACCACATTGTAGGTTGTGATGGTTGTGGGATTTGCAATCGGTGAAGGGCAATTATCGCAGCTTAAACCCGGAGCGGGCGTCCATACCATTGAGTCAATAATCGCAGCAGTAAGAAGTGAAAGCTGAACACTCTCTCCTTTGAAAATCACCGGGTCAATAGGGATGACGGAAACCGAATCGGGAGCGCCAATATTCACAAGCGTAACTGTGGTTGCTTTTATACAATCCGCATCATCAGTAACTGTAACGGAATATGTTCCGGCTACCAAATTAAAAATGCTGTCGCCATTTGCAGTGTTGCTCCAATCTAAATCATAGGGCAACGTGCCACCACTAACAAATACCTGCGCCCATCCGTTTTCGAGCAGGCATGTTTCATCGGCATAGCTGCTGATTTGAATTGCAAGGTCAGTAGGTGGCGCACACGCTCCGTTGCACTGAGCCGGAGTGGGCGCACCGTCTGTGAGCCAGGGAGCGCCCCCGTCAATCTGGCGATAGAGCGAAAGCCCGAATCCTGATCCTTTTCCTGCGTAAAAGATTTCTGTTCCCGGAGTCATTTGGCTTGCCGCTTTCAGAGTTCCGACAATAGCGCAGGAGGAAGGAGTGCAGGGAACTTCACTGTAAACAGGATTTGATACCAACTGCCCTACTTCTCCGGCATTTGCCGTCCAAAAGAGCGCATCTGCAACGCTTCCATCAGGCTTGTATAAAGCAATCCAACCATAATCATCATTGAGAAACCACTGCCCGATGCTGCAAAAAGTTACTGATGCGCAATAGTCGGGCAGCGCAAAGTCAACACCGGGTGCATTCTTGCCGCCCACTACGATAAATGAAAGCGGATTAATCCTTGTATTTGCAGGAAAAGAAAAGGTGCCAAAGTTGGAATCGGCAGTGTTGGAGCCGAGCATGTAGCAACTCAAATCAATGGTGTCGCATTTGCTCGCGTTATAAATTTCAATCCACTCAGCGCCAAAGGTGGCGTCAGGGCAATATGCAAGCGATTGGGTTTGAACATTTGTGGAGGTGTCGGGGCTTACATGCACCTCATTAATCACAACTTGCGAAAAGCCGAACGTGGAGAGCAACAGAAAGAAAACGGGGAAACTTTTCTTCACAAATCCCATCTGGTTAATTCCAAAGTCAATTCTGTTTCCGAAAAAGTTGGCAGCAGCAGTAAGCAGCAGCACTGCATCCTGCAATTGCTTACTCCCGTTTGATTGAATTTTCCGAAAATCTGATTTAGCATCATATTCCTGCATCTGCAAAACTCGAACATTTGAAGGTTTCAAAATTATTAATTTTAGCCGTTCTTGGCTGTGCAGTTACACACAGCTATTTCTTAAAAACTTTACATGGATTTCGGCATCTGCGAGCTTAGCGTGATACCCCTGCGAAGCGAAACCTCACACAAAAGCGAAATTGTTTCACAATTATTGTTTGGAGAAACTTATCAAATATTAGAAAAGAAGCCCGAGTGGCTGCGCATCCGCACAACGTATGACGATTATGAAGGCTGGATGGAGCGCAAACAGTTTGAACCAATCTCCGCAGGGCAGTATAAAAAATTAGCGAACAGCAAGCAGCCTGTTGCCCTTGAAGTGGCAAGCGCGGCAACGAGCGCAAAGCGCAAAATTCCCATCCTCATCGGCAGCACGCTGCCTGAGTTTGACGGCATGAACTTTAAAATTGATGATGAGCAATTCGTTTACAACGGGCAAGCCATTCTGCCCGATGCGAGTTATGATTATGATAAAATCATAGAGAAGTGCACGCTGAAGTTTTTACATGCGCCTTACCTCTGGGGCGGGCGCAGCCCTTTCGGCATTGACTGCTCGGGGTTTACGCAAGTAGTGTTCAAACTGCTTGGCGTGACGCTAAAGCGCGATGCCTACCAGCAGGCGATGCAGGGGCGCGATGTTGATTTCATTGACCTGGCAAAAGAAGGCGACCTCGCTTTTTTTGAAAACAAAGAAGGCAAAATCACGCACGTGGGCATTATCCTGAAAGACAAGCGCCTCATCCACGCAAGCGGCAAAGTGCGCATTGACCGCGTTGATTCTTTTGGCATCTTTAATGAGGAAACAAAAAAGTATTCCCACAATTTGAAAGT
>Ga0163155_10004253_pt1 | contig 14860 bp, 18 predicted proteins | sample OliLakLV19SP4G1_FD_148611 | JGI IMG/M metagenome (GOLD analysis project Ga0163155, IMG submission 148611) | Freshwater microbial mat bacterial communities from Lake Vanda, McMurdo Dry Valleys, Antarctica - Oligotrophic Lake LV.19.SP4.G1 | ecosystem: Environmental > Aquatic > Freshwater > Lake >...
CGCCCTGTGCTGCACCACGGCCGAGGGATTCAAGGGCGCCCGGCTGCTCGTCGGCCTTCGCCTTCGCCGTCGCCTTCGCCTCTTCGCGGCGCGCAAGTTCACGACGGGCGATCTCAGCGCGAACATCGTCAATGCTGGCCATTAGCCGTCTCCCAAATACGCGCGAAGTTCTTCGTCAGACATAGCGGCGAGGTCATCGCCGCCCATCTTTTCGAGGGCTTTCGTGGGCTTGCCGGTCTCTCTCACTCCCTCGCCGATCATGATGCGCAAGTTCGCGACCTTTGCCTCGCGCTCATCCGGTGTGTCTGTGCTGTTCAGAAAAAGAGGCGCCAGCCTCTTGGTCTCCTGATCCGCGGGGGCATCGGTGCGGCCGAGAATCGAAAACACCATCGCGTTCACCGCCTCATCAGCAGAGCGTGACTTCGTGCGTGCGGACTCTTCCATCCCGGGCACGTAGCCGGTCAGCGCGTCCCGGAGGGGTCCTACGATGCGCCCTCCCGCATCACCGCCCGTCGCGGTTTGGAACGACTTGTAGCTGTTGTCGGCTAGGTCGAGTAGCCGGCCTGACTGCAACTTGCTTGCTGCTGCCTTCGCCCCAGGCGCGCCACCACCTTCGAGTTGCGCGAGTTTCGCCGCGAGCGCTCGGTCTTCCAACGCTTGCCGTAGCGCCGCGCGTTCGGCCTTGACGGGGTCGACCTTGACGGGGTCGACCGGCTTTGTCCCTCCGCTCGCCCGGCGTGCTTTTTTAAGATCCGCAATCTTCTCGCTCTCGACCTTGATTCTCTCTGCGTTGCTCGCGCGGTCGTCTTGCTGCTTGAAGCCTTCGAGGTTGCTGCGTGCGGCCTCTCGGTCAATGTAGAAATCGCGGTCCGCTTCTTCGCGCTTCGTCCTGTTCTCGTCATTTTTCGCCGCACGTGCGCGGTCGGACTCCTTCCCCTCGCGCTCGGCTTGCTCGCGACTCTCCTTCGAGTCCTCAAGCTTCATTCGGCGAGCTCGGTCCTCTGCCGTTATCTTCGCGGTCGCAGCGTCTGCCTTCGCGGTCGCAGCGTCTGCCTTGCCGGCCCTATCGCGCGCGTCGGCATCGCTGTAGCCCCTGATTCCGAGCTCGGCGAGCCCCGTGAGCGTGCTGGACCACTGCCGCGCGTTGCCCGCCTCCCGCTCGCCCCTGAGACGCTCGCGCTCGATCTGCTTGTCCGCGAGGCCAGAGGCGAGAAGCGCGTCGTAGATGCTGCGGCGACTCATGAGAGCCCCGAGACAGAGAGTGCGTATTGGCCACGTTTGTACCCGTTGCCACTGGGCAATGCGTCGGCGGCGCGACCAACCTCTTGGTCGAGCAGGAACTTGTAGAGAAGGCCATCGCTTCCTCGGACGACGACGTAATAGGGACCTCCACGTGGGCCTTCGAACCTGGCGTCAGTCGAGTCAAACGTGATTCCCTGCTCGCGCAAGTCCTCGGCGTCCTGAACTGTCCCAGCATACGGAGAGAGATCGCCTCCATCTCCACGCAGGCGCGCGAGGACTTCGGCTTTGGCCGCGCGACTATTCTCTCGCTCTTCCTCGGGCGAGCCCGCAGGATTGTTCTCAACGTCGCCATCTCCAACGGTACCGCCGACCTTCTGGCCACCATTGGCGCGCGTGCCGCCGACGAACCCATCGCCATCAAAATCTTCATCGGCCTGGCCTTCGAGGTCGCGCAGCGCGATGGCGCGCTGCAAATCAACGAACTCGGCTTCGGACTCCACTCGTTTCTCGACGCTCTCTTCGCGCCTGTCTGCACGACCCTCATCGCGTTGTCTGCGCCCGAGGTCAGCGACAGCAAGCGCGTCGGTGCGATCACGCTGCCGGCTCGTGTCGCTGCGGAGCGCGCTGGTCGCGCCCGACAAGCCGAAGCCGCCAGCGCCCGCACGGGCGTCGATGTCTTGGAGATCGCGCGCGCGGCCCGCTGCGAGCTCGCCCTTAAGGGCGGCCTGTTCGTCGGTGTGCATCTTTCGCTCGGCGGCGAGCGCATCGATGTCGCTCTGGTTTTGCGGGACCTGAGCGACGCCTGTGCCACCGACGAGGGTGCCTCCTCCGCCGCGGGCCGCTCTCTCCGCCGCGGCGGCGATGGCCTGTCCACGCGTTGTCGTCTGGACCCTCGGTGGGGGCGCAGGGAGTTGTGGCGGCTGCGGCCCACCACCGCCACCACCGAAGGCCTGCATCCGAGGTGCGGCCTGTGGTAGCAGCGGAGGCTTCGGCCCGGCGCCTATCTGGGCGAGGGCCTGTGCTCTCATCCCGGTCCGGCCCTGCGGCGCTGCGGGGGGCCCGGTCGGCGGAGGCAGCCCGGGCGCCGCGAGGCCTTCAAGGGCCTTGGCTCGCATGCCGAGCGCCTCAGGTCTCTTTTTCCCGATTAGCGGGATCGGCCGGGGCTTGATCATGCGTGTGTACCTCATAGAGGTACCTTTTACACGGGGGTCAGCCTCGCGCCAGCCACACCAGAGCATAAGCCTTGAGACACGACACGGCTCCACTCGAGTTCGCGAACTCGATCGAGAAGTCGCTTGCCGTCGTAGCAGTCACGCCTGCGCCTCCCTCTAGCGGGACGTTAATAGCCCCAGAGTCGACGCTCTGCACAAGCACGCCAGATACGTTGGCGGACAGCGCAGCTTGAGAGGTCAGCGCCGCATTGCGCACGGTACAGGTGACTGCCGTGCCTCCAGTGGCCGCCATTGTCACGACCAGGTACACGCGAGTGATACGGCAAACTCCACGAGCCGAGTCCAGCAGGGGGAGGGCGAATCTCCTTAGGTTGATTGAGGTTCCAGACAGGAAGGCATGCCGCACGAACAGTGAAGGCGAAGGTGCTGACAGGGCCGAAGCAAAGCGACCAGCCTCGGTGGCCAGAGAGCTATTCCTCGAGGAGATAGCCACAGCATCGCAGAAGTTGGCATCAGTGAGTAGTGCTGGCAAAAAGTCAGGAAGAACCGTCGACCCTGCCACTGTCCATCTGTCCACAGTTACGTGGAGAACAACGTCAAAGCGTTCGAGAGAAAACGCGGCGGTCGAGCTAACGATGATGGAATACTGAGTCCCTGCGACCAGCTGGAACTTGTCGACGTTGATGTCGCTGGTGTCTACTAGCGCCGACGCGATAGCCCCACCAGTGCTCAGATAGGGCACTGTGCAGCCCGTTGGAGTCGCTCCCCCCGAGCTAATCGTGATGTTGACGGCCACGTCTGCGCTGGAAGTGAGATTCCCAGAGAGGAAACCTCTCTCCACGACGCAGGTAGTGGGACAGGTAAAGCGATACGTCCTCTGCTCCGTGGTGAGCGCGTCTGTGTAGGGCGTCTCGACATCGATAACGAAGGGCAAGGTCAGTGTCGACTTCACGTACCGCTTGTCTGCGCTATCCACAATCTTCGCACTCGCAGACGTCCAAACTGAGTTCAGGTCCTCTGGCGTCAAGTTGTCATTCGCCGTGAAGGTCAACGGCTGTGAGGTGATGATCTTCACTGCTACTCCCTGGCGAAAAACTGGCGGAGGACGAGCGTGACTTGCATGCTCGAAGACGCGAGAACCGACGTGGACGCTGCTGTAACAGTGACGGTGCTGCCCTTGGTCAGCGCCCGAAATGCTCGAGCCGTGCTGGCAAAGCTCTTTCCACTGGATTGAGTATTGTCGTAGAGCAGACGTGACAGCTTTGTGATGCCACTTCCCACAGTCCCGCTCACACTCGTCGGGAAGTTTGAATAGGCTCCATCAGCCGTCACAGTGACTGTGGCAGTCGACGCCGCCGTGTGCTCTGCGCACTGGACGGCCACTGTCTCGAGCAGACAATCGTAAGGCACGACGAAGATGCTCTTGCGGCGGTGAGGTGAGGTCCCGTCACGGATATTGTGAAACATGAACACGGCTTGCATGCCGACTGGAATCCTCCCTGCGTCAGCCTGTACCAGGGCGAGGGACGACGTCGTCATTTCATTGACGTCAGCCGCCAATATCGTGGATCCATTTGTGATCGGCATTCAGTTCCTGTCCTTGCGGGCTCGGCCTTGGCCGTTGACTTCCACATCGATGGCGCTCGAGATGCGACGCGCTCCTCCCGCAAAGCTAAGCTCCAGAGAGGGTGAACTGCTACGCACATCGCAGCTATGGCGAATCGTCCTCAACTGTCTGCCCGACAGTGGCACAGCCGCACTCCACAATGACGCACCGATAAGGTTTGTGCTGGCCCCGGGGACCAACGCCGTCTTGGCGGTGCCGTCGACTACGGCTCCGCAAGCTTGGCCTACCTGAGAGGCTGAGATGGTCACTCGGCGAATGACTGGCCTATCGTCGGGCGGCATTGGCACTAGCCCAGATGCGTAGCCGGTGACAGTGGCCCCGTCGAAGTCCACCGAGCCATACGACTGAACTACTCTGCTACTCAAGATGGGCAGAGACTCGCCCTCTCGAGAGCGGAGGCAGCCCACGAGGTTGAAGCTGGAGGCGCCCGTGACAAAGGAGAAGCTCCTGTCAACGAGGTTCGCAGACAAATAGAATGATCGACGTCCACGGAATCCAACGACAAAACCAGTGTCTGTGGCGTGAATCTCGCCTTGGAGGCGCAGATCGTCTACCTCCACAGGCAGTGACGAATGTCTGCGCCCTAGATAGGGAGACAGATCGAGCACCTCGTCGCTCCCCAGGAAGACGACCCCGCTTTGTTGGAGCACGACCAGCTGGCCACGGCAAAAAGCGGCGTTTCTACTGTGCGTGGTTTCGATCGGTACCTTGCTGATGAAGCCCACCACATCGGCCCCCTGCCCGAGAGCGTCACTGGCGAGAGAGAATATGCCTGCGCTCGTCACGAAGAACAGGGCCCCATTTGGGCCGACCATCATATCGTACACATTACCTTGGAGCGACAGTGGACGCGCAGCAAATGTCCGCAGTGCGCTTACGCCTGGATCACTGAAAAACACCACGTTGCCCTGTGCAATGACGACTCTGTCGCCGAACGCGCACGTCAACCCAGCGGGAATGTCCAGGGCTGTGGTGTCTGGGTTGGTTGACGCGACTTTGAGCGCGGGAATCACGCCTCCGCCAACCAGGCCGTATAGCGGCGAAGAGAATGACGGGCTGTTGACCATCAACTGATTGTTGACCACCGCGTAGGTAATGACGGGATCTCGGCTGATTGTTCCGAGGCTATGACTGAAAAGCTCGAAAAACTCCTCAGTGAAGACACGCATCACGCACAAGGAGGTGGCCGTAGCTTGCTCAAAGAGATAATGCGTGACCTCAGAGGTGTTGGGCGATTCAAGGGTGAATCCTCCCACGTAGACGTGCCCTGCCGTGGGGGTCTTCAAGGAGGTCAATCCACGGCGTGTGCTGAGACCGTCCTTGGTCTTGATCAAGTTCTGGAGTTCAAAGTTGCTGATGTCGACTCTCACGTGTACTCCGAGACGATCACGACACCAGCAGTGCCTGCCCCACCAGCTTGAGCGGCACTGCCATTGACCACACAGGCTCCACAGCCACCAGCGCCAAAGCCCGCTGCTGCCTGCGATGCGCCTCCAGTCACGCGCGGGGGCCCACCACTACCAAGTGGCCCGCTACCGCCTGCTCCAGCCGCCGCGATGGTGCCAGATAGGCGAATACCCACTCCTCCCGGCGCACCACCACCATTGACGAGCGCGTTCGTGGCACCTCCGCCGGCACCGCCATTGGCGAGAGAGACCACGGTACCAATCGTCATCGCGAGGCCAAGATTCCCGCCGGCCCCAGTGATTGTGAGCGCCGAGCACGTGAATGTCGTGTCACCGCCATTAACACCGTTGCTGGGCACCGTCGTGCCGCCTGCTCCAGCCGCACCAACTGCATAGGTGCAGGCCCCGGGGCTGGCGTAGTAATGACGTGCGTACCCACCGGCTCCGCCTCCACCTGAACCAGCGGCCGACACCCCAGCAGTCGACGAGCCTCCCCCGCCTGCTCCGCCACCGACTACTTCTACGACGATTGCCTTGCAGCCCGCAGGAGGCGTGTAGGTAGTGCCAGACGTGAAAACCTGGGGGGTCCGCATCAAACGGCCCAGCACCTCATCAGAGTTCACGTCGTTTGCGTGCAAAACCACGCTCCCGCCGGGATTGTTCCCAGCGAGCACATTGAAGCCGGTTCCCGCTGTAGTATTGATATCGCAGCTATCATTTCCCGCGATAGCAACGGAGCCAGCACCAGCCGCGAGGACGAGGTTGCAGTTGTCGTTGGCGGAGAAAACGCCTCCCGTGGAGCCCCCCGCCTCCAGATTCACGATCTTGTTACCTGCGAATGTGAACCCGCCTCCCAGCTGGACGTATGGCGTCAGCGGCGAAAACAGTCCAGAGACAATCCTTTCACACTCAGTGACGATGGAGCCGAGCCCGGCAGCACCAGTGTCTAGCGCCATCTGTGTCTGGAAACGGCAGCGCCTCACTTCGACAGGGATGGCGATCGACTCGAGTGCTTTTGTGAAGAAGCTCGACGTGCCAGCCACGAAGTCGACATCGAGGATGCGCAAATCTCCGCCGGAGACGTGGCTTATGCAGACGCCGCACCCAGGCGCGGCCTTGAAAGTGATGCCCTGGATGGTGATACTTGCCGCTTGCGTGATAATCGCTGGACTGCACGTCGCGCTGATCTTCACACCAGCTGCTGCGTTCAAGATCAACGAAATCCCTATTTTGAGGGGCTTGGTAATGACAATGTCTGCGCCGATGCGGATGCTGGGGGAAACGCCCTTGGCGATTGACGACGCAATGATGCCGCGTAAGTCAGCCTCGGAGTAAGCGCCAATGGACCGGCCCTCTTGACGCCCGGGGACTGGGTCGAAGACGCGCATCAGACCGTGACCAGTCGCAGCGCCGTAGATGACGCCATCACGTCACCAGCTGGAGCGTGTGCGGCGACGTCACAATGTAGCCAAACGGAGCGGTACGGCCACGGCTAGCGAACGCGTCGACGGGGTGCACGGCCCAACCAGGCACGGAAATCAGTTCGAGCACCTTCTGTTCTTTCTCCGCTTTCCGCTCTGCGAGCCCTGCGATCCTTTCGTTTTCCTTCGGCTTGAGCTCCAGTGCGGCGATCGAAATCATCAGCGAGTCAAGCAGCGCGGAGATGGACGGCGAGATGCTCGCGTGCCCCCAAATGAAATCGCTCGCAGCGGCAGGAAACACGACGTCTTCGACATAAAGAATGCTCAGAGCGACGATCGTCCTGTAGTCCGTGGGTGCAGTCTCGACACGCACTGGGCGCACGCTGGTGCGCACGCCGTTAAGGATGGCGGAGACATTCAGCAACCGTTGTGGCCGCACCGACGTGAGGTTGACGACGCCAGCGGACGTGCTCGAAAAGTTCGCGGTCTGGTTGAAGATGTTCGGCGAGGCGCTGAGTGCCGCGCGCCACGCCTCAGCCTGCCCCGTGAGTAGCGCGTCGTCGATCTCCGTGGCGTCGTAGACCACGCCCTCGACGTCATCGACGAGCTTTGCGACCCGGAGGCGTGCGGCAGAGAGGAGCATCAGGTGCCTGGCCGTGCGAGACGGACTGCCACGGCTTCGCGGCCGTCCTCGTACTTCGCCATGAAACGCTGCACCTCGATGATGAAGTCACGGCTGACGTCGCGCTTGTGAGACTCGGCGGAGTTGGTACGCGATTCGACAGCTGCGTGGTACGCGGAAAGCACGGGGGCACTTTCCATCGTGCGCTTGCCGTAGATCGCAGCGAGCGGGTTTTCATTTGGCTTCAGCATGTGGAGCACGCGCACCACCCGGCTATCGTCGTGCGGATCGACAACCGCAACAGCGGCGTTGCCAAACCAATCGACCACGCGCAGACGTCCGATCGGCGTGTCGTCAAGGCCGTCGCTGTGGAGAGTTTCGAGGCTCATGGTTTCACCCTGGCGTAGCCGACGATGTTTTTCCCACGGCGGCGGATGAGGTGGCGAGCTACGCGGTCTCGCCAGTTTGCACTGATACATTGCGTTATATTGCCTTCGATCGCGGTCACGATCCCGACGTGCCAGCCATCGCCCGCGTCGCTCTGGCCGCGGTTGTTCGAGAAAAACAGGTCGCCAGGGAAGAGCGTGGCTGCCCGCGGCATCGTCCATCCTGCGGCGTCGAGCGATTCCCACATGGCGATGACACTCGCGAGGGGGTTGTGCTGCACTCGCGTCGGTATCACGTCACCGGGGAGCGGGTAGCCGACCGACCGGTAGACCCAAGCGACCCAGTGAGCACACCAAGGCTCGCGGCGGCCGCCCGCGAAGCGGACGGACGGTGGGCCCTCGTTTGGGCCCCCCACCTCGGCGATTCCGACCGTCGTTGCTGCGAGCACAACGGCGCGTTCTCCTATTGTCGGGCTCACTTGGGCATCCTCACCGACGGCAGCGCCAATGCGCGTCTCACCAAATCGCGGAGCAGGTCGTAGTCAGCCACGCGTGCAGCGAGCCCGGCCGCGTCTAGGAGCGACGCTGCCGCCTCAAGCACGGCGTCGTCGCTCGTGTCGGGCGTCCCGCGGTACCGGGCTCGGAGCTTGGCTGCGAGTTGGCGGATGAGCGACACCGCGAGATCTTTCAGGCCAAGCGCGACGGCGACGGTGAGGGCGAGCTCAAGGATCTGGGGGGAGGCGATGTTCATTCTGGAACTCCGTCAGTAGGAGGGATGCGAGCGCACTCATTGAAAGATGAGGACCTGGGAAAAGTCGACCCAAGGGTTTCTTGTGGTCACAGTAAAGACTTCCTCCTCGACGATATTGGGAATGTCTAGGGTCGCTGCATCACCGAACCCGGTGTTTGCAATAGGGGCTACGCCCGATGAATCAGTATATCCGAAACAGGCCACGAGGCGGTCGCCGGCACTACAGACCACACTCGAGAGCGCCGTGTTGTTTGCCCATATCTTGGTCCGTGAACTAGCGGCAATCAACTCAGTGCCACTGCCGTAGTTACCGATAGTCAACAAAGAGCCACGCACTGTGCTCCCATCATTGCTGACGACGTACGCCTCGAACTGGATAAACGCATTGTTGGTCTCAGCAGACTCTCTCGAGATGGCCATCACGGTGACGGTGCCACTGACAGTCTGCGCAGCTAATGGCGCACTCACATAGCAGCGATCCAACGCAATCTCTCCTGCTGTCCACGACACGCTATTGGTCACAATCCCCTGGCCGAGTTTTGTTATGCTCATCGCGCGATTGAGCAGTGCCGAGACATTCGTCCATGTGCCACTGCGAACCGGCGTGACTGCAGCCACTGTGCTTTGCGCGAGGTAGAATCTGGTGCCTCCACGCCGGCGACGAGCTTGGCGCCAAGCTGATTGTCGGTGGCCATAGCCGAGTGTGTTCCAAGTCATGTTACTGCTCGAACACAGTGATTTGAGCGACACAGTTGGCGCTGGAAACCATCCAGAGTTCTTGATTAGAACTCAGCACAAGAAACTCGGTAGCCCCGCTACCGCCGACGATCAACGATGCGTCGTTGGCGCCACCGGCTCCGGCCGCGGTAATCGTGGGAGTCGCGGAGCCATTGACGACAGGCACCCAGCCGACATTCACCGCCGCAGTGACGACGACGATCTTGACGCGTCGGTACAGGCCGTTCGTGCTGGCGAGGAGCACGCGCACAGGCGTCGACGACAGCACGGGGATGTTCAAGATGCCCTGCACGCTGAGCGGGGCGGTAGCCGTCGTGGGGAGAGCCCCAGACAGGGCCGTGAGGAGATCGAGGTTCTTGTCGGGGCTGGTCATTCTGAGACTCCGTCAGTAGGAGGGATGCGAAAACAGAGTGCCTCGATTTCTCTCTCAAGCCTCTCGCGCGCGTGAGCCTGCACAGAGACGGCAGCCTTCGTGCTCGCAGGCCCACGGCCGCGGAGGTCGTGCTGGAGACTCACCGCTTGCTCCACGTCGTCGAGTGTGACCACGCGCATGCGGACAAGCGCTTCACCGATCCGCTCCCCCGTGGATCGCTGCTCTTGCGCCGCCGCTGCGATCTGCTCGGGCGTCGCCCGTCCGAGGAGCCGTAGCACCTCGCCGAGATTGAGGTCCTCTCTCATGGCGTGCTCCCGTTCGCGTTGAGACGCGCCAGCTGGGCTGTGGTGCGCTCGAGAAGCTTCGCGCTGTCGATGGCCGACGCGTATATCTGCGCGTCCTTCGCTTCGCCGCGCAGCCACAGCACACGGATTACCACGGCCTCCGCGAGCACCACGATCCCGAGCACGCCCTGGGTCAGAAACCAGTCGACAAAAGGGCTCACGGGTCACCGCGCCGCTCTCGGTGCAGCTGATCAATGTACTCGATCAAACGCGCGTTCTCCGACGCCTGCCGCGCAATGACTTCGTTCTGCTTGGCAAGAAGCACGTCCTTCTCTTTCACGTCCGTCTTGAGCTCCGCGTTCTCGCGGATAAGCACGTCGAGTTTCTGCAGCCACCCACGGCAGTTCTTGCGCAGCGAGGTGATTTGGTTGTCGAGAGCATCGAGGCGCTCGATGTCCGAGGCCCATGATGCGCGGAGAATATCAAGTTCATCGGGTTGAGTCATGGGTAACTCGGCTCGAATGCTGAGGAGTAAATGCGGCATTCGTGGCTATTGGAAAGAGGGAGCACTCCCTCGGCCCGTGAAGGCCGAGAGAGCGCAGGTCGGCTACAGACCGGTGAACGAATCGAGTACGCCCACGGTGCCGCGCTTGGTCGTGTAGAGTTGGTAGCCGCCCTCAACAAGGGCTTCGTTCGAGTACGTGGTGCGGCCCACCATCACGGGGTCGCCTGCCTCTTCCGCGGGTCCCATTTTCTTCCACACGGCGATCTTCGTTTTGCTGTTGTGCAAGAATACCGCGCGGGTCGCGATGCAGTTGGGGTCCTGCACGATGCTTGCCCCACCGATTTTCAGGCCGCCGTTCTCGTAAACGTTGCCAAACTTATCCGCGCTCTTGTCGACCGTCATCGGTCGCGAGGCGGAGATGGTGTTGGTTTGGCCGAACATCGCGCCATGCACGCCAGTTGCTGCGACGTGGGCACCGACCAGCTGAGGGGGCATGATTGCGACGTTAGGGTAGGCGCCGCCTTGCTGGTGCATGCGGCCCATGAAACCGACGACGAGCTCTTGCGAATACGCAGCGGAGGCTGCTTTGTATTGGCCCAACCAGCCGGGGAACTGCGCCGCTGAGACGCCCATAAACGACGCACCAGGGGAGGCGCCCGCAATACTGTTGAAGCTATTGATAGCAGCCCCAGTGAGGGTGAGAGCGCCGCCGAACCCGACGGTTTCGCCGCGGGCGCGGAACGAATCACCAGTTGCCACAGTAGTGTCCGTGAGTTCGATGACCGCGCCGGTTGAGGGGCGAGGCACGTCGTTAACAAAAACCACGTTGCCTGCCACATTATCACTATTGGCTCCGAGCGCGGCCGGGGTGACACTCACGCAGCGCACAACGAATGCGAAAGGGCCCGAGGCGTCCAAGAAATCGTACGCTGCGCCAGGGCGGAACAGCGACACGTCGAGGAACGGAACGGTGACGGTGGCGTCCGCAACAATACCGCTCCACACAGCCCCCGCTTGCGGCGCGATCGATCCACCGTGCAGGGCTCGGCCGATTACTTGGCCACAGTGCTCGGCTGCTTGCTCAAGCGTCGCTTCGAAGATGTTCGACAGCTGTTTGTCACTGAGCTTGGCGATGCTCGCGCCTCGCCCCATCGTGAGCTTGCTGACGATAAACGCGGGTAGTGCACGTGCGATGACCGGCGTCGGTGCGTGACCGAGCGGCAGGGTCCCGTTGTCCAGGACCCACGTGGTCGACGGGTTTGCTCCACCGAGCAGGGTGACCTCGATTTCATTGCCGTCGGCGTCCTCCTTTTCGATTAGATTGCTAGCGAACACGGGCGAGGCAAGGTTGATCGCCGTCTCGTATTTCTCGGGCGCGAAGTTGGCGATGAGTTGAGATAGGGCGGACGTGGTGACTGCTGCGATTGCCATGACGGAGACCTCGGATTGGTGTGTGAATCAGCCTTGGGATTGTTTAAGCGCACTCAGAAATGCGTTCATGCCCTTGGCGTTATTTGGGTAGCTGTGTTGGCTGTTGCCGCCACCGGACGCCTTGACCGTCGCGGGTGCGCGTGGCTTTTCAGCGGACCTCTGCCGCGCGATCGCAAACTTGTCTTCTTCGAGCGACGCAGCGACGTCCGCCGCGTTTCGACCGAGGTTCTCTGGGCGTCGGCACGCTGCAATCAACTCGGCCCTGTGAAGGATCGGGTGTTGCGCGAGTGCTGCGCTGACCTCGGCTCGCACGGACCGGCTGACTTCAGCCTGTGCTTCCTGTGCGACTTGGGAGGTCGAGTCCTCGTCGTGTTGAGTCTGGATTTCGCCGTTCTTTTGGCGAGCCAACTCGGCGATTTCGTATTGGCGAATCGTCTCGCCCTTTTCGTCGTACGGTGTGCCCTCGCGCCAGGCGGCGAGGAGGCGTTGGTTCTCCGCAACGATGATTTCGATTGCCGCTTCTCTGCGCATGAGATCGACTCTTGCGGTTGAGACCTCGGCTTGCAGGGCGCGGAACTTCTCGCCGGCCTCGTCTTTGACCTCGGGCTCGTCGGCGTCGACAGCGGGCGCCTCAACCTTTTCGGCCTTCCTCTCGGCTGCGGCTTCGACGGGCGCGGGGGCTTCGGCGGTTTCTTTCGCGGCGCGGTCACCAGCGAGGAATGCGAAAATCCGAGACTTCATCGAAGCTTTAGGCGCTACGTCGGCATCGGACACAGAAGGTGCTGCGGGCGAGGCGGGCGAGGCGGGCGCGGCGGCTGCGGGTGCGGCTGCGGGTGCGGCGGCGGAAGAGGGGGCGATGGTCATGGATTTTGGCGCTCCTGACATAGGCAGGGCTACACGGGGGACGGTGGCACCTCGGGCACTGCGGGCTCCGTTGCGGGGCCGGCCGGCGCCGCGTCCATGGCGGGCTGCTCCATCTGCTCCACCTCGCTGCGTCGTTGCGTGAGCAGCAGCCAGGCCTCTCGGTCTCCCTGCGCCAGTGCGCGCGCCTTGTATTTCTCGATCACCTCGGCAAACACTTCGAGGTTGAGATCCTCGGGCATCGCCTCCACAGGCTGGCCAGCCAGCACAGACGCGATGATGTCCTCCGCGTGGCGCTTGCTCATTCCGTAGCCCGGGGACTTCTGCGCGCGCGCGAGATCGAGGGGCCCTGCGGTACCGGCAGCAATCTGCTCCTGTGCCGCGGCCGTCTTGACCGAGGTGCTGCTGTCGAGTTCGGACGCTGCTTCGAGGCGGATGTCCATGCCCTGCACATCGGCGCCACTGAACGAGATCACGTCGGCGATCGAGCTATTTGTGATTCGCCCCTGTCTCTCGCTCGTGTAGTAGAGGCCGACGAGTTTGAGCGTCAGGCGCCACGCATCTAGCACCATCGCGGTCATACTCTTCGTCGCGTCCGCGTTCTTCTGCGCGTCGAGCTCGACGATATTGTCGATCGCGCGCCCTGAGATCGAGCGCGTTTCGGACCCGACCGTGACGTCGTTAAGTCCGACGACGGACTGCATCTTGGAGAAGCAGAAGTCCCGCTGCCTCTCTATCACCGGGGACAGTTCGCCAGGCTGGGTGTACCCGATAGCAGCGGCGGCTTGCCCCCGATTGCTCGGGAAATAGATATGGGCGCTCGCAGAGAGATCGACGCCATCAAGTTCCTGCGGCAACTTGAGGTGGATGTTCGTCGCGGTGCGCATCCACTTCTGAATACGGCTCACGGTCTCGTTCGCCAAGCGCTGGAGCGGCACGGCCGCCGTGAAGTTCGTCAGGCCGAACGCACTGTCTCGCACGTCGCGGACCTTCATCAGTACGAGCGGCGGCAGGTACTCCGGCTTGTTGCTGTCGTTCTTGACGACGAAAGGGTATGGCATCTCCTCTACGACCTCGCCATCGATGATGGCCGCGTACAGGCCCTGCGGGTAGTCACGGCACGGCTTCAGCCATAGTTCGCGCTGCAAAACGCCAGTGAGCGACTCGCCAGCGGCCGTTTTGTACTGCATCGCCGAGGGCTTGCGCTCGATACCTACCGCTTCAAAGCGATCGAGCGCCTCCTCGTCGGTGAGATAGTCGTCGAAGATGTAGAAGGAGCTTTTGCGATAGTCGTGCGCGCGCGGGTCCATCAAAAAGTTGAAGATGGTCAGCGGTTCCCAACAGACTTTGTCTTCGCCAGCGAGGTACACGATTTTCAAGCCTGCCGTGCCATGCATGCCGGCGTAGGTCACGGCCTGGTGGATCTTGTTCGCGCTGTCTAGTTCGCCCTCCATCATCTCGATTATCTTGTCCCCGACCTCGGCGCGATACGTGTCCTCCGGCTCATCCGATGCGGCGACAGCTGATGCGCTCGGGCGATCCTTCGTCATCAGCGCCGACCACGTCATGAGCAGCGGCGCCATTTCGTTGACCGCAACGCGAGGCACGTTGTCCTCGTCAAACCATGCGTCCCGACGGATCGTCGACACGCCTTTGGACGTTTCGATCACGCCCCACTGGTCGCCGTGCACAAAACTTTCGTTGATGCTTGCGATATCTCGGTACTTGCGTGCGGCGCCGATCGCCTGCTGCACGAGCTTTTCGCATAGCTTCACGATCGAGAGCGACGACGTGTCGAGCATCGGGTCAATGGCCATCGATCAGCCCTGCACCAGGAAGTCGTCGAGTGCTTGCTTCCTCATCTGCGCCGCGAGGATTTTCTTTTGCCGCTCTTCATCCGCCTTGCTCAACAGGGCCTCGGCCCCCTCCGCCTCAGCGCCACCGACCGACCCGCCGATAGCCCCACCGAGCGCCGAACCAGCGGCCAAGCCGAGCCCCGCGCCGCCGGCCGTGCCCAGCCCGGGCAGCAGCAGGGTGCCGA
>Ga0163155_10004255_pt1 | contig 14857 bp, 9 predicted proteins | sample OliLakLV19SP4G1_FD_148611 | JGI IMG/M metagenome (GOLD analysis project Ga0163155, IMG submission 148611) | Freshwater microbial mat bacterial communities from Lake Vanda, McMurdo Dry Valleys, Antarctica - Oligotrophic Lake LV.19.SP4.G1 | ecosystem: Environmental > Aquatic > Freshwater > Lake >...
CTGCGCCGTCGTCGCCGGGCCCGACGGCGCAGAGCACGTTCTCGGTGGCGATCGAGCACGGCTCGCCTGGCTCTCCCGGTCCACCGAGACCCGCGGTCGGTCGAGGCGCAAGGAGAAGCAGGAGAACGATCAGGACCGCGCCATGAAGCGCTCGGCCGAAGCGCATTCCACGTGACCCGTGCGCGTCGCCCATCGACGATCCGCTGTCGTAGGTTCTTCCCACCATGCGTCTCCCCCAGAGTTTCTGCACCCGCGTCGCGCGACACATCGTCCGCGTCCGTCTCCGGACTGCACGTCAGGAACGGGAGCGGCACACGCCACTCACGAACATTCGGGTGAGAAACTTCCCCTGCACCTTGCGTTCCACGTACAACCCACACACGACCCACACACGACCCACGCACGAGTATGTCAAGTGCAACGCGTGAAGTCACGCGCCGGGTTCTTCGCCGCGCCGCGCCGAATTCGTCGGCTGCCGCCGCAGAGTGCGCCGAGTCCCCAGCTTCGCGCGGGGAGCGCGGCGGCCCGACAGGCCCGACAGGCCGTCGATGGGCCGAGGCGTACACTCCCGACCTCAATGACCGAGTCCACGCCGCTTCACGCCCAGGTCCTGATCGTCGACGACGAAGTCGACCACGCCGAGGCCATGGCCGATGCCCTGCGTCGGCCCGGACACGTCTGCACCATCGTCAATGGTCTGTCCGCCGCCGAGGAGGAGCTTCGCCACGGCGTCTTCGACGTGGTCGTGACCGACCTGGTGATGGAGCACGAGACGGCCGGCATCAAGGTGCTCGAGCTGGTCAAGCAGCTCCAGCCCGACGCCGAGACCATCATGGTCACCGCCCACGGCGACATTCCCACCGCCAAGGCCGCACTGCAGGGCGGGGCGTACGACTTCATCGAGAAGCCGCTGGACCTCGAGGTCTTTCGAAACCTGGTGCAGCGGGCCGCCGAGACCGTGGTGCTGCGACACCAGAACGCGAGCCTTCGCGGTCAGGTCGACAGCGCCTTCGGCTTCGAGGGAATCATCGGGACGTCGAATGCCATTCGCGGGGTGATCAACACGGTCAGGCAGATCGCCGCCAGCAACCTGCCGATTCTGATCATCGGAGAATCGGGTACGGGCAAGGAGCTGATCGCCGCCGCCCTGCACCGCCACTCCAAGCGGGCCGAAAAGCGCTACGTCACCTTCAACGCCGCCGGGCAGGCCGAGAGCCTGCTCGAGGACCAGCTCTTTGGTCACGTCCGCGGCGCCTTCACCGGCGCCGATCGCGATCGCGAGGGCGTCTTCGAGTACGCCGATCGCGGCACACTCTTTCTTGACGAGCTCGGCGACATGCCCCTCAGCATGCAGTCCAAGCTGCTGCGGGTGCTGGAGACGGGCGAAGTCATCCGCCTCGGATCGAACATGGCCCGCAAGACCGATGTGCGCTTCATCAGCGCCACCAACAAGGACCTTCGGGCGATGGTCACCGCGGGCACGTTTCGCGAGGACCTCTACTTCCGCGTGCGCGGCGCGCAGATCGACGTCCCTCCGCTCCGCGATCGCCGCGAGGACATCCCGCTGCTGGTGAATCACGCCATCGGACGGTTCAGCGCCGAGCTGGGTCGGCCGCGACCGGAGATGACCAAGCCGGCGATGCTGCGTCTCGTCGCCTACGACTGGCCCGGCAATGTGCGTGAACTGCTCAATGTCGTGCAGCGCATGGTGGTGATGGGAGACGGATCCCCTCTCGATGCGCGGCATGTGCCCGAGGAGGTTCGCTCCGGCGACGGCGAGGATCTGCCCGGCATTCGAAGCCTTGCGGGCGTGGGACTGGAGCGCCTCGAGAAGGAGGCGATCCGCCAGACGCTGACCATGACCGGCGGCAATCGCGAGCAGGCCGCCAGCATGCTTGGGATCGGGGAGCGGACGCTGTACCGCAAGCTCAAGGAGTACGGCCTGCGTTAGAACGACAGCGCCTCTCGCCGGACCCGCACCCGCTCCGCCCCGTGTCGATCCTCTCCCGCTATCTCCTCTCGGAACTGCTCCGGGTCTTCGCGCTCACCTGCGGCGTGCTGGTCACCGTGATCGCATTCGGGGCAGCCATCAGGCCGCTCGCCGAGAGCCTGCTCGGTCCGCTCGAACTGATGAAGTACATCGGTCTGGCCACGGTGCCGATGCTCCAGTTCGCCCTGCCGTTCTCGGCGGGGTTCGCGGCCACGATCGTGCTCCATCGATTCTCGAGCGACAACGAGATCGTGGCCATGAACGCCTGCGGGGTGAGCTATCGACGAGTGCTGGCCCCGCTGATGGGTCTGGGAGCAGTGCTGACGCTGGTGATGCTGGTTCTGGTCTTCTCGATCGTGCCGCGCTTCTGGATCATGATGAAGGCCACGATCGCGGGCGACATCACCCGGATATTCGTCGCGACGGTCGAAGAGCGGCGGGCCTTTGCCGCAGGCGATCTCCAGATCTACGCCGACGAAGTGGAGGAGGCGACTCCTCCGGGCAGGACCTCGAGTGCGGAGATTGCTCCAACCGCACGACTCCTCCTCGGTGGCGTGGCCGCGATCCAGTTCGACGAGCAGGGCCAGCCCGAGATCGAATTCACCGCCGAGTACGCCACGATTGACGTCTATCGCACCGGGCAGGGGGCCTACCTCAAGCCCGCCCTGGTGAACGCGACGGTCTTCCGCCGCTCCGACGGCGCCCTTGTGTTCCTTCCCGAAGCGCTCCCCGACGCCGTCAACATCGGACAGCGGTCCCTGGTCGAGCCGAAGTTCATGACCATCGGCCAGATGCTCGGGGTGGTTCGCAATCCCGACGCGTACCCGCCCATCGTCGAGCGCCGCCGCGGCTTCGCTTCGGTCCTTCACGAGGCCGATGCCTGGCGCTTCATCGACGACTCGCTTCGCCGCGGCGAGCCCCTCATCTTCAACGAGCCCCGCGGCAAGGCCCGCTACGAAGTGCATGCGGTCGAACTCGACGGCCGGGCGCTGCGGGGAAGCCCGAGGGGCGGCCCCGATGGAGGCGATGTTGGCGGGGCGACCGGGGGAAGCGGCGACGCTCGCGGTGTGCGGGTGGTCGAGTTCGTCGACGGCGTGGCCAATCGCGAAGCCGCCGCCACCGGTGCCACACTCACCATCGAGCGCGATGTCTCTCGCGGCGTCGTCGGCTTCGAGCTCTCGGTTGTGGAACCGGTCGTGCGAAGTCTGCGCGCCGGCGGCGCTGCCGGGCGCTGGCCCACGCGAGTCGGGGGACTTCATCTGGCCGGTTTCGATCCTCTGCCCGAGCGCATTCCGGGACGGGTGGAACTGGCCGAAGCCGCCGGCCGTCTGGGCGGAGGCCGCGGTCCGACTGCGGAACTCGTCACCCAGGCTCAGACCTGGCAGACCGCCATCGACGTCGAGGACCAGCGCGTCGAGCGCGACCTCATCGCCCGCGCGACCCAGCGGGCGGCCCTGAGCGTCTCGGCGCCGATCCTGCTCCTGCTCGGCGCGGTGCTGGCCATCTGGCGTCGAGGGAGCACGCCGCTCGAGGTCTACCTGATCGCCTTCGTGCCGGCGATTGCCAACATCCTGCTGATCTCGAGCGGTGAACAGATGCTCAAGACCGGCCGTCTGGTCGAGGGCATGGGTCTGGCGTGGTCGGGCAATGCGATCCTCGTGGTCCTGCTCGTCGCGGCGTGGTCGAGGATGGCGAGGCATTGAGCCGCCGAGTTGCGCGTACCGCCAGTTCAACGTCACCATGAAGATCGTCGACCGTCACATCACCGCCCGATTCCTCTGGAACTTCGCGGTGCTGTTCTCGCTGCTCTACGTCTTCGCGGTGTCGATTGACGTCATCCTGCAGTTGGATCGCTTCTTCGAGGCCGCCGACGGAGCGGTCGCGACCGGGCGCTTTTCGAGCCGGACCGTTGCGCTGCTGGCGGCGATCTTCAACTTCCATGGGCCGCGGGTCTTTCAGTTCTACGCCTATCTGCTCGGACTGGTGACGGTGGCGGCGATGGGGTTCACGCTGGCGCAGATGCATCGGTATCGCGAGCTGACCGCGCTGCTCTCCGCGGGCATGAGTCTGCGGCGGGTGGCGTTGCCGCTTCTGGTCGCGTCGATTGGGCTCAATCTGCTCCAGCTCGCCAACGCCGAGTACGCCATTCCCAGACTGGCGCCGATGCTCATGCGCGAACACGGCGACATCCTGAGCAGCGGAATGACCGGCTTCGCCGTGCCGCTGACGCCCGACAGCCACGGTCGGCTGTTGATGGCCAGGTCCTTCGAACCCGCGAGCGAGTCGATGGTGGGGGTGCTGGTCCTCGAGCGCAACGCCAACGGCGCCACCCAGCGGCGCATCACCGCCGATCGGGCCCGATGGGACTCCGCGTCGCGGACGTGGCGGCTTGAGAACGGCATCGGCATCCGTCGTCCCGGCTCGATGACCGATCCGCTGGAGGGGGAGATCCTGGAGCGCCGGACAGTTGAGGCGGTCGAGACTGATCTCGACCCTCGGGCTCTGGCGATTCGCCGTTCTGCGACGTTCGCCCAGATGCTGAGTCTGGCGCAGCTCCGCGACATCGAGAAGGGTGGAGGCGTCGATCAGCGCATCGTCGAACGGGCCCGATGGACTCGATTCACGGGAGTGATCGCCAACGTCCTGATTCTCCTGATCGCCCTGCCCAGCTTCCTGCTGCGAGAGCCGGCGAACCTGATTGCGCGAAGTCTGGAGTGCAGCATCGTCACCATCGGAGCGATGCTGGTGGCCCTGGTGGGAATGACCGTGAATCTGCCGGGCGTCTCGCCTGCCCTGGGGGCGGCGATTCCGATGATCGTGCTGGCCCCGCTGGCGATTGCCCGAATCACCGGCACCCGCACGTGAGAGGCCGCGCCCGCCGCGTCGGCCCAGCCCGCCCCACGGCCGCTACGGAGCGCTCAACCACGACGAGTTCAGCGACTCGTCGAAGGCCGTGATCCGCGACTCGCGGAGCAGCCGCTGTGAGAGCTGATCCATCAGCAGCCGCTCCTGCGTGTTGCGCACTCCTCGCTCGAGGCGGGGTCGCATCGATTGCAGACTCTCGGAGCTCGCGGGGATCTCTCGAACCAGGAGCATGACCACGTAGCCCTGCGGCAGCAGAACCGGCGCCGAGAGCCCGCCTGCGGGAAGCGAGAACGCGGCGCCCCGCACCGACTCCGGATAGCTCGGATCGTGGCGCGAGAAGGGTTCGAGAAGGCCGCCTCGGGAGGCGCTGGAGTCGGTCGATTGCGCGACGGCGAGGTCGCTGAAGTTCGCGCCGCCGCGAAGTTGGGCCAGGGCCGAGTCGGCCTCGACCAGCGTCGGCGCCGCAATCAGCCGCACCTGCCGCCGGGGGCCCGCCTGCACGTCGTAGGCCACGTCGAGTGCCTCCGGCGAAAGCGTGACCTGCTCCTGGATCAGCGCCCGAAGGGCGGCGTTGCGCCTGACCAGCGCCGCGAATCGCACCGGACCAAGTCCGTCGCGGCGTCGCAGTTCGACGACGAGTCGTGCCGCCGACTGGGGATCGCCCGAGAGCGATTCGAGAAGTCGCGACTGTTCGGCGGCGATCTCCTTTTCGCCAAGCCGCATCCCTCGACGTTCGAGTTCGACGGTCAGGCGTCGATCCAGCGCGATCTCGCGAAGGGCGTCACCTCCGTGGGCCTCCGCAAGGACTGGCCAGAGCGTCTCGAAGTCAATCGGCTGCCCATCGACCATCGCCGGCGCTCGTCCCGAACTGGGCGACGCGGAGGCCGATTTTCGGTTTGAACCGTCGGTGTCGACTGCGGCGTCGGAATACGCGGCGGGAGTCACGCGTCTGCCGGAGGAGCGTTCATTCCCCGGCGTCTGGCAGCCGGTCAGCAGCGCGAGTAGAGCAAGTGGAACGACGCAGGCACGCACGCTCGAAGACATGAAGCCGAGCGTAGGAAGAGCGGGAGCAGGGAGCGGGAACGAGGAATGAGGAATGAGGAATGAGGAATGAGGAATGAGGAATGAGGAATGAGGAATGAGGAATGAGGAATGAGGAATGAGGACCACCGGAACGATTCGGCGCGTCGCGTGCCTGCCGGCGCATGGCGCCGGCAGGCAACGCAGTCGTCATCCGTTGAGCGGGTCCTCATTCCTCATTCCTCATTCCTCATTCCTAGTTCCCGCTCCCCGCTCCCTCCCCGGATATCGTTGGCCCGTGCCTCCGCGCGTCGTCGTGTGTCCCTTCTGCGGCCGTACGCAGCGTCCCTCGACGGCGTGTGTGGGGTGCGCGGCCTCCTTTGATCGACACGCCCGCCGCGAGGCCATCGCCCGCATGGGGCCGTGGTTCATGCGCGATGAGACTCAGCCGTTTGCGCCGGGAATCAGCTACGAGATGATCGTGCGGGCGGTCGAGTCGGGTGCAATCGGCAAGTACACGCTGCTTCGAGGGCCGACGACACGACAGCTCTGGACGGTCGCCAGGCACGTGCGCGGCGTGGCTCATCTGCTGGGCTACTGCCACGCCTGCGATGCACCAGTCGACGGCGCCGATCTCCTGGGGGTTGCCGATCCGGCGTGCCTTCGCTGCAACGTGAGCTTCGCGGTCTCGAACGTGCCGGAGTGGATCGATTCGGGCGATGCGGCGGCGGTGCGTTTCCCAGACCAGTTGCCAGACCAGTTGCCAGACCAGTTCCCAGACCAGTTTCCAGACCAGTTCCCCGGGGTCGGGTCGATCGACGAGGGTCCCGCCGGGCGCAGCGGGGGGCTCTCGGCCTTCGCCACCGACGAGGAACTCGGCATTCATGAGGCCGGCGGCGTGGCGGAAGCACAGGATCACGCGAGTGGGGACGCGCTGCCCACGATCTCGCTTCGGCAACCCAGGCACGCACTCTCCTCGCCGCCCGCCTTCGGGTCCGGAGGTGTCGGCGGGTCGCTCGGCGCGTCTGTCGGCGAGCTGGCCCCGGCGCAGATTGTGGCAACCGAAAGACTCGAGTGGATTGCCCGCGACGGCATCGAGCGCTCGCTCCGACGGACGGTCCTGGCTCAGCAGCGCCGGGCGCGATTCCTCGTCGTGGTGATTGTGATTCTCGCCGCGGTCTCCCTCTGGAGTGTGCGCGGTCAGTTTCTCCGAACCTCCGGCCAGACTGGCGAAGCGAGTTCGAGTGGCCCACTCGGCGTCGCTGAGGGAGCGGATCAGGACGCGCTCGAGAGCAATCGCTCGCGGGACGCGGGCGCGTCGACGGCGCCGGCGGCACCGGATGCACCGGCTCCAGATGCATTCGAATCTTCGCTGGCGTCATTGCGGGCCGAACTGGCGCGGATCAAGGATGACGATGCCGACATCGAGGAGCGGCTCGTCGCCCTGCGGGCCCTGATTGCGTCGCTTGCGTCGCTTGCGTCGCTTGCGTCGCTTGCGCCTCCCAACGACGCCGCGGAGACGGAACGCGCCGGGCTTCGTGCCGAGGCCCAGGATCTGCTGGCCGTGCTGGAACTGAAGTCGTTCCTGCCGGAGAGCGGCGGGGGCTGAGTTCCGTCGGAGAAGATCTACTCCTTCGCGAGTTCGACCAGCACCGCGCCGCCCGGGAAGCGGTGGATCACTCGGTGGGGCGAGGTGGCCAGCCTGCGCAGGCGATCGAGCGTGAGCAGCGGATCGAGCCAGCCGCTCGCCGACCAGCGCTCGATCATGGAGGGGTCGATCAGGAGATGCGTGAATCCTGCGGTGCGGAGCGCCGCTGGCCAGCGCGACGGGTCCTCCGGCGCGGCCGCGATGATCGGGGCCAGCGGATTGGTGTCCCACACCGTCGCCCAGTCGTATCGAGCAGGATCTCCCCGGAAGTAGAAGGCCCGGGCCTCACCAATCAGAAGCACGCGCGAGTTCGGTGGCAGCAGATGGTTCAGAAAGAGAGACGGCGTTGCCGCGGCGACGATCTGGGCCTGCGCCGGAGGCGCCGACTCGCGCAGGGCCTGGGCCTGGAGATCGCCCGTGAAGAGCGGGATGAGACCGATCGCCGCGCCGGGCGCGCCGTTTCCCTCGCTGCGGTAGAGGAGTACCGGTGCCATCGAGAGGAGCACCAGCCCGATGGCCATTGCGGCGGCGCCGGCCGGTCTCCAGCGCTCGATGGGAAGCGTCCCAACGGCGAGTGCCGCGAGCAGCGCCGCTGGGATCAGGGTCGGCAGAAGGAAGCGCGACTGCAGATGCGTCGCCACCAGCCAGAAGCCAAGTTGGACCGCCAGCACGACGACGAGGGCAAGGCCACGGCGCCGCGTCCCGCCGCGGGCCAGCAGCACGCTCGCTCCGAAGAGGGCCAGGAGCGGCGTCAGCGCCCATTGCATCCGCCACGGTTCTCCCGGTGACGGATTCGACCCAACTCCGAAGGCGAGCCACTGCTGAAGCAGTCGAGCGGGGCGGTCGTGCCATGGGGTCTCGGTGCGGTGCCCGTCGGCGAATCGCTCGACCTGTTCGGCGCTCCACGGCCCACTTCCGAACAGGGTCGTTGCGAAGGGGAAGACCGGGTTGTCGACCGTGGCTGCATTGCGGATCAGCCACGGCGCCAGCACGACTGCGCTCAGGAGCGCCATCGCGGCGAGTGTCCGGAGCGCGGACGTCCAGTCTGACGTCGAGGTCGCGTCACTCGCTCCGCGCCCGCGGGTCAACAGCACGACGGCGGCGACGGGCAGCACGGCGAATCCGGCGGCGGTGAGTTTGGCCCCCGCAGCGGCGCCGACCAGCACGCCGAGTGCGGCGCCGAGTCGCAGCGATGCCGCCCGAGTGCAAGCGACGCCATCGGGGGGCGGCGCGAGCAGTCGCAGGGCCGCGGCGAGGAAGAGGCAGACCGCCATGTCGTTGTACGCGAGAGAGCCGACCACGATGGTCCACGGCGTCGCCAGCACGACGACCGCGGCGACACCGGCCGCGAGTGATCGCCGCGCCGCCGGGGCCTCGGGGAGCCAGGCGTGGGCCGCTTCGGCGGCGACGCGCGCCGCCAGCAGGGCCAGGCACGCGTGAAGGAGTTGGCAGGTCGGGGCGGCCTTGATCGCGGCGTGGGCGTCATCACCGTGCAGCAGCATCAGGTGCAGAAACGCAGCTTCGACGAAACTTGGCAGGTGGCCGTAGACGCAGTGGGGGGTCGCGCCGAGTTCACCCTGGAGCAGCCACTCCTTGGGGAGCTGCAGGTGATAGCTCAAGGCGTCGTAGCCGCCGAACTCGCTGCTCCAGAGCCAGCCCGGCGCGGCGCAGGCGGCGACCAGCAGCACGGCGACGGCGGGAATCGCCGCGAGCCCCCAGGGCGATTGGCCGCTCTCCGACGCGACCGGCGGATCGAACCGTTGTGAGGCCACGCCGAGGACGGCACCGCCGACTACGAGGCACCACGCGATGGCGCCCGAGGGCACGCTCGCGCCCGAACCGCTTGTCGACACCGGGCCGCCGCCGAGAAGCCCAAGCGACGCAAGCGCGAGGGCCAGCCACATCGCCGCGGCGGAGCCGAGCGCAAGTTGCATCGCGATCGTCCCAGAACCTCCAGTATTCGAACCGAGCAGGAGCCGCCGAAGCGGCCAGCCGATGCCATGGGCCATCATCAGCCAGAGCAGCACGCGAGGCAGCGAGTTCGCCAGTGTGAACGCCACTCGCAGCGGGCCGTGCGGCGAGTCGGGCCCGGTCCAGGCTGCCACGACCGCCATGCTGCCGAGAAGCGCTCCGGCGGCGATCAGCAGCCAGAAGAAGCTGAGGCCGGTTTGCGGTCGTGCGGCGCGGATCACGTGCGGGAGTTTACTGAGCCGCGGTGTCGTCGTTGAGAGTGGAGAACGCAAATGAATTGCGGAGGGAATTGTCCACCCGCTCGCCGCGCGGTACGTTCCGAGCAACAGTCTCCGGCTCATCAACCGCGGGAGCTGTGAGCGGTCTGCGCCTGTGGTTCGAACCCAGTGCGGGTTTGGGGGGCGCCCGAGTCAAGCAGGGAGAAGTCCATGCGAGTCTTCAGCAGTTTCGTTGTCGCCCTGGCAATCGGGGCGTCCAGCGCCCAGGCCTCGTTCGATCCGGATTGGTCGATTGCGCGAATCTGGGACGAACAGATTCTCAGCGCCATCCGCAAGAGCACGCCCCGACCGCCGGTGCATGCCCGCAATCTCTACCACCTCTCCGCGGCGATGTACGACACGTGGGCGGTCTACGACCCCACGGCCCGCGGCGTCTACGTGCAGGAGAAGCTGCGGGCGCGGAATGTCGATGCGGCCCGGCGCGAGGCGATCAGCTACGCCGCGTACCGGGTCCTCAAGGCCCGCTACGTCGCCGGCAACGGTCCCAACATCGCGGTGATTCAGGCGGAGTTCAACGCCCTCTTCGCCGAGCTCGGCTACGACGCGGGCATCACCACCACGGTCGGCAACTCGCCTGCCGCGGTTGGCAATCGCGTCGCGGCGACGATCCTCGCGCAGAATCTCGGCGACGGTGCGAACGAGGCCAACAACTACGCCCAGAACGTCGGCTACGTGGTGGTGAACCCCTCGCTCGTCTTCAAGATCCCCGGATGTCCGATGTTCCAGCCTGCCCAGTGGCAGCCGCTGGCCTTCGACTTCCTCGTGCTTCAGAACGGCATCATCATCGGCGCGTCGGTGCAGACCTTCATCTGCCCGCACTGGGGCCACGTCACGCCCTTCGCCCTCAACGTCCTCGACGGCGATCCGGACCTGGGGCTGTATCACGATCTTGGCGGGCCTCCCGGCATTGGCGATCCGCAGGTCCTCACCGATGCCGTCGACAACATCGAGAAGGCCGCGAAGCTCGATCCCAGTCTTCCCGAGACGATCGACATTTCGCCGACGGTCTTCCACAACAGCCCGCTCGGAACGTACGACACGCCCGGCTACGGACTCAACCCCGTCACCGGCGATCCCTACGAGCCGAACGTCGCCAATCTGGGTGATTACGGCCGCGTGCTCGCCGAGTACTGGGCTGACGGTCCCGATTCGGAAACGCCTCCGGGCCACTGGCACGTCGTCACCAACGACCTCGCCGACAGCAAGGGGTTCGAGTTCAAGATCGCCGGCGAGGGCGATGAAGTCAGCGAACTCGAGTGGAGCGTCAAGACCTACCTTGCGCTGTCTGGAGCGAATCACGATGCCGCCGTGACGGCATGGGGCCAGAAGGGTCTCTACAACTCTGCCCGTCCTCTCTCGCGCGTTCGCTACGCGGGCGAGTCCGGCCAGTCGAGCGATCCGCAGCTTCCCTCCTACGACCCGGTAGGGCTTCCGCTCATCCCGGATCTCATCGAGCTCGTGACCGAGGACGACATCAAGCCGGGTGGACGGTTCGAGGACTTCCCGAACATGGTCTACGAGCCGCTGTCGGGCGAGCCCATCGGCATCGACGATCAGGTCGGGAAGATCGCGGTCCGGGCGTGGCTCGGCGGCTTCAACGCCGGCGGCACCACCGGGTTCTCCGCGACTGGTCCGCTCCCCGGACACGTCTATCGCACCGGCAGCGGCTGGGTCATCGGCGGATTCCTGCTCGGTGAAGACGACACTCCCGGTTCGCTCAACTCCGGACAGTCGGCGGCGGGCTCCGTGCTGATCAGCGAACTTCGCATCGATCAGCCCGGCAACGATCCGGACGAGTACATCGAGCTCGTCGGTCCTCCGGGCACCTCGCTCGACGGACTCACCTACATCTCAATCGGCGACGAAGTGCAGACGTCCGTTCCCGATGCGCAGGGTCGCGTGCAGGTGGCCATCAGCCTCGATGGTCACACCATCCCGGCCAGCGGCCTCTTCGTGATCGCCAAGCCCAACTTCTCGTTGGGGACCGCCGATCTCACGACGTCGTTCACCTTCACCGAGATCGGCAACTGCACCCACATGCTGGTCTCGGGCTTCTCCGGGTATCCCGGCCAGGAGCTCGACTACTTCGACGACGGCGTGCTTGATCTCGACCCGCTGCCCTGGGGCTCGACTCTCGATTCCATCTCGCTGCGGCGCAAGCCGGGCGCGGTCGGCATCTACTCGACCACCGTCCTCGGTCCCGAGAATCCGAAGAACCAGCTTCACGGCACGGGTTGGGTGCTCGCGGATCGCTGGATGCCGTATCAGGCTTCCAACTTCGTGACGCCGCCGTTCTCGGGGTACCTGTCCGGCCACAGCACCTTCAGCCGCTCGTCGGCCGAGGCCCTCACCGGGATGACCGGCAGCCCGTACTTCCCCGGTGGCTTCGCCGAAAAGGTGATCCCCGAGGGTTGGCTGAAGTTCGAAATGGGGCCTTCGGCTCCAGTCAGGCTTCAGTGGGTCAAGTTCAGCGACCCCGCTGACGAAGCCGGCGTCTCCCGCATCTGGGGCGGCATCCACCCCATCGCCGACGATCTCTCGGCTCGCCAGGCCGGCTACAAGGTCGGTCGTCGCGCCGTGGCTCGAGCTCTGGCGCTCTTCGAGGGCCTGAACAATTCGCCCGACCTCAACAACGATGGTCTGGTCGATGGCGCCGATCTGGGCGAACTCCTCGCGGCATGGGGCAACCCCGCGCCACAGGGCTTCGACCTCGACGGCAATGGCCAGGTCGACGGCAGCGATCTCGGCATCCTGCTCTCGAAGTGGGGAAGCTGAGTTCGATCGAGGCGTGTTCGCTCGCGAGAGCGACACTCCTCAGCATGTGACTCTTTCGCGCGGGGTGCCGTCCATGACGGCGCCCCGCGTCGTTTTTGCGTCGCGTGGTTCCGATTGGGTTCGGTGCACCGCGAGACCCACGGTCCCCGAAGGCTCTCGGCCTCAGGCGTGCCGCAGTCGGTATCGCACCTCGCCCGCGACGATCGTCGCGGCGGCGCGGCCGCGCACGGTCCAGCCATCGAAGGGGCAGTTGCGACTCCGGCACCGAAAGTCGCGGGAGTCGATGGTCCACTCGCACTCGGGGTCGATGACGGTGAGGTCCGCGGGGCCGCCGATTGAAAGGGTGCCGAGCCCGAGGCGATCGAGTCCGACGAGTCGAGCGGGTTCGATGGTCATCATCGCGATCATCCGCGACCAGGAGATGACGTTGTCGTCGACCAGCGCCTTGCGATAGAGCGGGAGAGCGCACTCCAGACCGATCATGCCGAACGGAGCCGCGTTGAAGTCGAGTCCCTTCTCGTCCGGGGCGTGCGGAGCGTGGTCGGTGGCCAGCACCGTGATGGTGCCGTCGGCGATGCCTTCCTTGATCAGCAGGATGTCCTCGGCGGCGCGCAGCGGAGGATTGACCTTGGCATTGGTGTCGTAGTCGGCACACGCCTCTTCGGTCAGGAGCAGGTGGTGGGGAGCCGCCTCGCCGGTCACCGGCTCGCCGCGCCGCCGCGCCGCTCGAATCAGCTCGACCGAGCCGCCGCTCGAGAGGTGCTGGGCGTGATAGGCGCAGCCGACGGAGCGATTGAGTCGGAGATCGCGCTCGATGATCAGCTCCTCGGCGATCCGCGGCCACCCTCCGAGGCCCAGCCGCGTCGAGAGTTCGCCGGCATTCATCACCCCGCCCCTGGTCAGCGTGGGCTCCTGGCAATGCTGCATGAACGGGCGCCCGGCGACGCGACAGGTCTGGAGGACGCGAAGCATCATCCCCGCCGAGGCGATCACGTCGCCGTCGTCGGAGAAGGCCACCGCGCCGGCGCTGGCCATGGCGCTGATGGGGGCGAGGGCCTCGCCCGCCCGACCGATCGTCGCGGCCGCGACCGGAAAGATGCGAGCCTGTCGAAGGCTGTCGCCCTTGAGTCGGATGAACTCGACCAGTGTGGTGGTGTCGAGCGCCGGCCGGGTGTTGGGCATGCAGCAGACGGTGGTGAACCCGCCCGCGAGCGCGGCGGCGCCGCCGCTCTGAAGGGTCTCCTTGTGCTCGCCTCCGGGCTCGCGAAGGTGAACGTGGATGTCCAGCAGGCCCGGCGTGATCAGCAGCCCTGCGGCGTCGAAGCGCTCGGCTTCCGGAGGGGCGGCGATCGACCGAGGCTCGATGGCGGCGATGCGTCCGTCGACCACCAGCACGTCGCCGGTGAAGTCGATGGCGTGGGCTGGGTCGATGATTCGTCCACCGACGAGATGGAGCGTGGGCATGAAGAGGCTCGGGAGGCGGCGGGACGAATGTCGATTGTGGAATCAGTCCCGGTAGGGGGCATCGAGGTTCTGCCCCTGGATCCACACCGAGTCGGCGATGAACTCGATCCGCTGCGTCGGCTCGGTGATCGCGGCGACCTCTTCGGCCGGGCGCTGCGCGTCCTCGGCGTAGTGCCGAAGCTGGGCGACGCTCACCGTGGTGGAGATCGCATCGCCCCGGGCCACGAAGGCTTGCCCGGCGGCGTTCCGCGGCACGAAGAAGGCGTAGCCGCGGAAGCGCACGAAGATCGGCGTGCCGGCGCTGTCGCGTGCTTCCATCCAGCACCCCTTGATGGCGCAGACGCTGGTGATGCGACCTTCGATGATGACATCGCGCTCCTCACCGTTGAGCGAGGCGACCGTGCAGGAGGGGACGCCGGTCGAGGCGAGCGGAGCGCCGTAGCGGTTCGATCCAGTTGTGCATCCGCCGACGAAGAAAAACGCCGCGAGCATGAACACACCGAGGGTGAGAGTTCGAGAGGGCATGCGGCGATGATAAGGAAGGGACAGAGCGGCCGCGAAGCGGCCGAGACGGGACAGACCGGCCGCTCCGCGGCCTTGCAGGGGGCAGCAGAGGGTTGCACGACTGAGTGCGTGCGCGGAGGGGCGACGCACGCGCTGACCGCAAGGCGCCCGTGACCGACCGCAAGGCGCCCGTGACCGTCCCCAGGCGCACGCGCCCGCCCAGTCCGCCGGGGTCCGCCCGGCGCGGCGTACGAAAGCGAGTGTCGGCCCGGAGGGCGTTCCCGTGCCGCAATCGCAAGGCGCCCGTGACCGACCGCAAGGCGCCCGTGACCGTCCCCAGGC
>Ga0163155_10004258_pt1 | contig 14844 bp, 14 predicted proteins | sample OliLakLV19SP4G1_FD_148611 | JGI IMG/M metagenome (GOLD analysis project Ga0163155, IMG submission 148611) | Freshwater microbial mat bacterial communities from Lake Vanda, McMurdo Dry Valleys, Antarctica - Oligotrophic Lake LV.19.SP4.G1 | ecosystem: Environmental > Aquatic > Freshwater > Lake >...
CTTTAAGACATGCTCTTTGAAGGTTAGCTTGTCGAGCTCGTTAATGCTGGCCCGCTGAGATTCATCTGTCACCGGAATATCGGGATAGGGCGACTCCTCTGAATCCAAAACTTTCTTAAAATAGGCGGAAAGCTTGGAAAACTGCTCGCGCGCTGGACTATCCTGCGGGACAGTCTCTCCGGTCCAAAACTTGTGGTAGATCTTGCCATCGATTGAAACTGGATCCTCCCCCTCCTTCAACTTCATCCGGTCGGCGAGGCCGAGTTCGACGAAAAGTTTACCGATATCGGTTTCCGCCTCTGGTTCGACGACATAAGCCGCACCAATCGAGTAATCCATCCCGCGCCAAGACTGTCCCTTCGAATTTCCTCCAAACCGTGGGGCTAGCTCTAAGACGATCGGCTTATAGCCCTTAAGCAAATAGGCGCTGGTCAATCCGGAGATGCCGCCACCAATAATCACGAGATCCGTGTGCTCGGCAGGACGTGGCACTTGCCCAGCGAGCGCGGCAGTCATACCATCTTTATTCCATAGAACTTTATGGGGGCGTTCAAAATCGTCTCCGAAAAACTGCCGTGGTGCTACATCCGCTAGCAATCGATCGATCGGTGAGATCTGTCCTAATGCTACTCCCGTTTTAATTGGCTCTGCAGCATACGCGAGGGGGCGTAGATAGAGCATTGTGCCGCCCAGTCCGACTGCTTTTAGAAACGTTCTGCGGTCTAATTCTTTCATGACTCAGTCCTCTCCATTACGACACGTGTTTCGGCCAATAAATGTTCGATGGCGGGCATCCTCGCCCCTAAAAACGGAATGTGAGGTATCGACGCCAGAGTCTGTTCGTTTCGCCGGATCACTAAAGTGCCTCCGCCAAAAGAGAGCAGGTACTCGAAAATATCCGGAACCTCTTTAAATACACTGCACCCCGCTCGAGCGATGCTCATATCCCGTCCAATAGGTTGAGTAAAATGAACAAACTCATTAGGCTCCAAGCGCCAATAGCTAAAGATGGGCAGTGCAATTCCCCAAAGAAAAAGTAATAGCAGAAGAGAACCCAGCATAAGGTAGGCATCTGTACTAAGGCTCGGCTGAAACCCCAACAGCCACTGAGCGAACGATTTCAAAAAGGTAAAGCCATAGAGGTTGACGATCCAGATCAACAGCGCGGTGACAAAGAGCGCGAGCACAAAAATGATAAAACGCTTTTGATCGAAATCATGCACTAAGACGATAAAGTTAAAAGCAAATACTAGCAGTGCCAACCAGCCAGTCACGACGGGCGAGAGTCCGATGCTTTGCAATCCGGCAGCTAGAAAACAGACCAAGATAGTTGGCCAGAAATAAATTATCTCCGGAAAGGAGGCCAGATATACTGGACCGTGCTCACGCGGTCTCGGAAAATAGATCTCCCAGACAGACGGCCTCTTAGCGTCAGAGCTGGTATTTGGTGGAGAAGTCTCTCCTTTGGGCGTGTTATCCATAGACCCTCGGCAATCCCTTAACGTTCCTAGAACGAGTTACAAAAAGCGCGCAATATTGAATTGCGTCAGATTCAGACGTCGGTGAGAGACTATGCTTTGCTCGCGGTCCTGGGAATGCCTTTTTTCGTTGTAGTTTAGCGGCTCAATCCGCTATAAAGAGGACCTAAATTGAGGGGCTGTTGGTGCGGGCTAGCACATTCTGACTAGTTCCGTCGCGCTCTGTAGAATGGGAGAAATTAATGAAGCCTTATTTATCGACCGGCAAGACCTCAGCTATGGTCTGCGGCATCTTGTTAACAAATTTAGTAAGTCTCCAAGGTGTGAGTGCTGATATTCCAGAGGTAATGAGTGAAGCTGGCTTCATCTCTGGGACCATGGATATCGATTTCGGCACCCGTCGTAACTTGGATACGACTGGGTCGTTCGTCGAAGGTTCGCCAGCTGAAGGCAGCCAGGACACCTATTCGATGGCGTTAAATGTCGCGAAGACCACCGAATACAGCGGCAAAATCGTCAGAAAGCCTCGCCTAATTAGTAAGATCCTTGGCCGTGAGACTCAACCAGCCACCGTGATGTTCGACGTTGGCCTAGCAGTTAGAAATCCCAAAGATCTTGCGCAGAAGAAATCAGTCGGTAAATGGGTGGGCAGTGTAGGAATCTCCACCGATGGAGTCTACGACTTCGGCACAGGTGACGCGAACAGCAGCCAACTTCGCATCGCAGTTGATTCAATCGGCAAAGCTGCTGCTTTTGTTGGACCCTTCAGTGGCAAGGTCTTCGGAAAGGGAGAGACTCGTAAAGGAACTATCTCCGATAAATTCACCGAATACTCTCGAATTGTTAAGGGTAAAAAGACTACCATTCGCGCCAAGAACGTAGATCCACTTCGCTTTGTGAATCTAACTCTGGGCGAAGGTCCAGCGCAGATCTACCCTCGCACCCTCGTCAATGGAAATCTTGATTTCGATTACGAGACTGGCAACTGGTACACCAGCGGAATTCGCTTCAAATATACCCTCGATGGCGTGGAGTACGAAGATGTGGTTACCGGTTCAATTAAGTGGGTAGAGGACCCAAGTCGAGCTCAGAACGGTAAAGGGCAATACGAATTTAACCTACGCTTCAATGAAGAGAAGTTGAAGCCCGCCACGGACGAGAGTGCTGCATTTGCAGGTGGTGGAGAGAGCCAGGGCGAGGATGCTTTCTTTGCCGTTGATAACTCTGTGCCCAGCATGACCGGAACAATCTCTTTCGAGGATAATCTAGCACCTGGCGGTAAAGAGGATGAAGAACCGACCGTCTTCGCCAGCAAGGTTACCTACAAGCTAGATGCTAACAAGCTCACCAAGCAACAAGCCGTGAACCTGTTCAAGCTCTGGCTGGTAATTGTTGGTCCAACGAACGACGAATAATGAAAACACTAACCAGAACGGCGGCGATTGTTGCATTGATTGTCACAGTTGGCGCCGCGCCTGGTTGCCGAGTCCGGGATGCTGTAGCTGTAAAGGAGACAGCATCCCCGCTTAGGGCGGGATCCCTCATCCCGAACGCGCCGGTTGAAAAATCGAAGATCCAGAAATCAACCATTCAAAAATCAACCGTAAAGGAAGCAACTGCTCAGGACGCACCTGCTCGCAACCCCACCATGCAGAGGTCAACAGCGCAGAGTTCAACAGCGCAGAGTTCAACAGCGCAGAGTCCACCTGTTCAGCGGCCAACCGCTCAGAAAGTAACTCCTCAACTCGAAGAACGGTCTGCCGCAGAGCCGCTCCCGCAACCGATAACAGCATTGCCTTTGGTAGAATCTGCCTTTGCAGCTCCGAATCCAGTCAGTTCCTCGGCGAGCAGTGAAACGCTTAGCAGTCGCTCGGAGAGCTCTGATTCTGCCAAAGTAGTTGAAGTGCGCGAGATAGATGGAAAGGTGTCTATTGAGTTTAACTCTCGTATTGCCGCGCTGCGCGGCGGAGATCTTGCTGCCACGACATCCGTTGACCGCTACACCGTCGACCTTCAGGCCAGTAATTCGCTACAGGTTCGCGGCAATATCTTTCGTGACCCCCGAATAATCTCCTCCATACTAGGACGAGAGCAGCGACCCCTCACCTATCGCTTCGATCTCAATCTATCCGAGAAACTCCCCTCCGCAGAGAGCGCCTCTTCTATCCCGTGGAGTGGATCTTTTATGGTCTCCCGCAGTGGCGAGTATCAATTTACCAAGAGTTTCCTGTTGGGCGCAGGCAAACCTGTCTTCGGCCGAGTTATCGGACGAGCTGAACAGCAGAGTAGCGCGCTCAAAAATCGGTTACGGGAGTACACCCGCATCCTGCCAAACCGAAGCGTCAAAGTTGTTGCGAAAGAAGTAGATCCCATCCGTCTCGACAACCTCTCACTCCCTGGAGGACCGGGCAATTACCCACCGCTCCGCATCGTCGGTAGCTTTGATTTCGACTATGAGACCGGCAACTGGTACGCCGCACCCTTAACTTTCAACTATACCGAAGCCGGAGTCACCCGCACCGATACCATCACTGGCTCTATCAAGTGGATAGAAGATCCCAACCGTGCAACGAACGGTCGTGGTTACTACGAATTCAATCTGCGGCTAAATGAAGCTGCTGCGCAGGGAGTCGGCGCTGAGGACGAATTTTTTCAGAGCAAAAAACTAAGCGACGAAGAAGCTTTCTTCGCCATTGATAACTCCCTCCCGGGCATCTTCGGTGAGGTTCAGTATCAGGACTCCTTCGATAACTCTGGCGAGAAACCGACGGTGATCCAGAGCGAGGTGCTGTATCGCTTAAAGGCCCATGGATTTTCGGCGACTCAATTGGCTAACTTTCTTAAGTTTTGGGTGTTTATTACGGGGCCGGTTAACGACGAGTGACGGCGGCGGACTTGGATGGTTCGGAGAAGAGAGTAATTGAGAGTCATGGAGCGCTGGCTGAGAGAGAGGGGGGGCAGTTTTTCGTGCTCGACCTCTTGCGGCGCCCCCCAACCGGTCTGTAACTTTTGTTGCCATTAAGTTTGTATTGAAGAGATGTGATGCAGCGCCGCGCAACAAAATTCCCAGCCCTCTCCACCAGCTCAGCCACCCCTCTGCGCGCGAAAAACTGCCCCCCCTCTCTCTCAGCCAGCGCGGCGAACGTCAGTTAACCCAACTTAACTCGAACCCGTCCAGATGCTAGAGCGGATCACGAAACTTTGTAGTACCGAATAGGCCTTTATGGTACTTCCCGAGAAAACGGGAGGTGCCATGAAGGCCTATTCAAATGATCTTCGAGAACGGATTCTGTCGGACAGCAAAGCTGGTCTTGAGTCCGATGAGCTGGCCGAGAAATATCGAGTTAGTCGGTCATGGGTAGATCGACTGAAACAGCGCTATCGAGAGACTGGGAATTATTCGGCGAGAAAGCCGGAGCAAACGCGACCGCGGGTGCTCGCCGAGCATGAAAGTTTCCTCATAAAACTTGTCAAGGAAAAGCCTGATCGAACGCTGAATGAGCTCCGTGTTCTACTCGATCTTGGCGTAAGCCGGATGGCCGTGTAGAGAACGCTTCAGAGCCTGGTCAGCACCAATCTGACGCGTCGCTTTGGTCGCTGCCTGAGGGGAGAGCGCCTGATTGATAAAGTGCCGCACGGGCACTGGAAAACTACTACTTTTATCGCCGCACTACGCACCAGCGGCATCTCTGCTTCGTTCCTACTCGATGGTCCCATGGACCACGATTGCTTTGCTGTTTACGTCGAAAAAATGCTCTGTCCAACCCTGAAACCAGGGGATCTTGTGATTCTCGACAATCTTTCCGTACACAAATCACCGAAAATCGAGCAGCTGATTAACTCGACTGGAGCAGCCGTTCGCTTCCTCCCACCTTATAGTCCAGATTTGAATCCTATCGAGCAGGTATTCGCTAAGTTCAAACAGATTCTTCGCTCCGCTTCCAAACGCACCGTCGACGAACTCTGGGACTTCATCGCCTCTATCATCCTCAACGTCTTCTCCCCTGAAGAATGCTCCAACTACTTCGTGAACTCAGGCTACAAAGTTTCGTGATCCGCTCTAATTGTTCGGAATTTACACAGTAGAACTTCTTTAGCCGCGGACGTGTCTTTATATTGAGCAACGTCGTCTCGCTAAATTCCCTCGACAGGGCACAGTTACGAACTTTCAAGTCTTGCTTTGAACAAGGGGAGCCGTACTTCGGCAGCATCCACAATTTAGAATTTCAGTGCATTCGATTTAGATTGTATTAACTAACGATCGCCGCGCTGAGGGAGAGAGGGGGGCAGTTTTTCGCGCGCAGAGGGGTGGCTGAGCTGGTGGAGAGGACTGGGAATTTTGTGGCGCTGCGCAACTTAATCTCAAGACGAAACAAACCTAATGGCCACAAAAGTTACAGACCGGTTGGGGGGCGCCGCAAGAGGTCGAGCACGAAAAACTGCCCCCCTCTCTCCCTCAGCGCTCCATACTTTCAATTATTCTCCCTAACCCGAATTCCGCCAAGCCCCACTACTTAGCCATAACCTCAACCAACCGCTTTCCCATATCCGCTGGAGTCCGAACAACATGAATCCCAGCCCGCTCCATCGCCGCAAATTTAGCTTCCGCAGTCCCACTGCCACCACTAATAATTGCCCCCGCGTGCCCCATGCGACGCCCCGGTGGGGCAGTCGCGCCGGCGATAAAGCCTACCACCGGCTTTTTCATATGGGCCTTGATCCATTCAGCCGCTTCCTCTTCCGCACTGCCACCAATCTCACCGATCATTATTACGGCGTCAGTTTCGGTGTCACTGTTAAAGGCGGTTAAGCAATCGATAAAGTTTGTTCCGTTCAGGGGATCGCCACCGATGCCTACACAGCTCGATTGGCCAACGCCTAGTTTGGTTAGTTGACCGACAGCCTCATAGGTCAGAGTCCCGGAGCGCGAGACGACTCCGATCCGACCTGCCTTATGAATGTGGCCCGGCATGATACCGATCTTGCACTCGCCGGGGGTGATCACACCGGGGCAATTCGGTCCAATTAGTCTGGTTTGGGTGGTGGCCAAGTAGGAGTTAACCTTTAGCATATCAAGGACGGGTATGCCCTCGGTGATGCACACCACTAAGGGAATTCCTGCGTCAGCGGCTTCAATAATGGCATCCGCCGCGAGCGGCGGGGGTACATATATTACGCTGGCGTTTGCCCCAGTAGACTCCACTGCGTGACGCACGGAATCAAAAATTGGAATGCCCTCGAAGTCCGCGCCTCCCTTGCCTGGACTAACTCCGGCCACCATCTTTGTGCCGTAATCTTTACAACCTCTGGTGTGGAACATACCCGTCTTACCGGTGATACCCTGGGTTAATACTTTCGTATTCTTATTTACAAAAATTGCCATAATCTTCCTATTTCGATGGCGAGTTGTCTGAGAATCTTAACTTTTGCGAGTTTTCGTTTAACGGACCGCCTGAGAGATCTTCGTTGCAGCGTCGCCCATGTCTTCTGCGGAGGTAATCTTCAAACCAGAGTTGGCCAGGATCTCCCGACCCTTCTCGACGTTTGTACCCTCCAACCGAACAACTACGGGCACCTTGATCGCAAGCTCGCGAGCAGCCTCAACGACGCCCTCAGCAATCACATCGCAACGCATGATTCCACCAAAGATGTTTATCAGAACTCCTTTGACGCTCGGATCCTGCAAAATCAGCTTAAACGACTCTCGCACCATGTCTTTAGTAGCTCCGCCACCGACATCCAAAAAATTAGCGGGATGTCCGCCGGCTTGCTTGATGATGTCCATGGTAGCCATCGCTAGCCCTGCTCCATTGACCATGCAACCGATATTGCCCTCGAGTGCCACGTAATTAATGCCGAGCTGGCTCGCTCGCAGCTCGCGCTCGTCAATCTCATCGTAATCCATCAGCCGTAAGGCCTCAGTTTGACGAAAGAGCGCGTTGTCATCGATCGACATCTTAGCATCCAAGCAGACAAAATCTCCCTGCTTGGTTTCTATCAGCGGATTGATCTCTAACATCGCCGAGTCATAGGCCAAGAATGCTCGATAGAGATTCTTAATCACCTTAGCGAGCTTCTTGCCCTGTTCCTTATCGAGTTTGAGAAACGCCGCAATATTTCGGCAGTGAAAATCTTGGAGCCCCGACTCTGGTCGAACATTGACCGTCAGCACCTTTTCCGGGTGGGCGTGAGCGACCTCTTCAATCTCCATGCCCCCCTCAGCGCTGACGATGAAAGAGACACAACCATGGTCGCGGTTTACTAAAAGGCTCAAATAGAATTCCTTGGCGATCTCGGCACCCTCCTCCACCCAGACCTTCCGCACAAGGCGCCCCTCGGGGCCTGTTTGCGGCGAAACGAGAGTCATTCCAATAATCTTCTGCGCCAGGGTGTAAGCCTCGTTGGCGTTTTTCGCGACCTTCACGCCACCACCCTTGCCTCGGCCTCCCGCGTGAATCTGTGCCTTCACGACACAAACACCACCGCCTAAGTTTACCGCTCCCCGCTCAGCTTCGCGGGGAGTATAGGCTAGGTAGCCACGAAGTACAGGAACTTCGAATTTCTTCAACAGCTCTTTGGCTTGGTATTCATGTAAATTCATAATTCCACCGTCCTACAAATTTCGCGCAAAAAATATCGCCGTATACTCACTATGCCTATGCCGGAAGTGCAGCTACCAACTCTTTGACGTGTGAAGCACTGACATCGAGAGCTTCTTTCTCTGCACTGGATAGCTCGATCTCAATCACTTTTTCGACACCCTTCGAGCCGATAACTACCGGCACCCCGAGGTAGAACCCTTTATGACCGTATTCGCCATTTAGGTGCGCAGCACAAGCTAGGACCTTCTTCTGATCGTAGAGATAACTCTCCGCCATCTCAATTGCTGAAGCTGCTGGGGAGTAAAAAGCCGATCCCGTTTGCAGCAGCTGCACGACCTCTCCCCCGGCGCCTCGTACTCGCTTCTCAATCTCAGCTAGTCGCTCCGGCTTGATGAAGTTGGAAACTGGTACTCCAGCCACAGTAGTGAATGAGCGTACCGGAACCATATCGTCTCCATGTCCGCCCAGTACAAATGCGCTAATCTTTGAGACTGAAAGGTTTAACTCCTCAGCCAAGAATGCACGATAACGCCCCGAATCGAGAATGCCCGCCATGCCCACGACACGTTCAGGAGGAAATTTTGTTTCGCGATGCGCCAAAGTAACCATCGCATCTAGCGGATTAGAAACGACAATCACGAAACTATTCGGCGCGTATTGCCGAATACCAGCCGCCACTGTCTTCATAATGCTAGCATTAGTTGCCAGTAGATCGTCGCGGCTCATGCCCGGCTTGCGTGGAATCCCAGCAGTTACAAGACAGACTGCTGCGTCAGCAATGTCGGCATAGTTCGAAGTGCCACTGACTCGCACGGAAGAACCCCAGACCGGACTAGCGTGATTAAGGTCTAACGCCTTACCTTTGGCTGTTCCCTCGTTCACATCAAACAGCACCACGTCGCCCAGCTCCTTCTGCACGCAGAGCATGGCCAATGTTCCACCAATATTCCCCGCACCGATTAACGCAATTTTCCGCTTACTCATTTCTTCTCACCTTCAGTAGTTAATGCCTCGGAGATCTTTCCCTCTAGTAACTGTTCCACTCCGCTGGAGCTTGTTGTCGAAGCTCGGTCTGTAATGACGGGAGAACTTCCTTCTTTGCCTTTTGAATCGGGCTTTGGGGCGCTTACGCCTATCTGATCAAACAGGTTATTCAGATCCATCTTATTTAGATCGAGACCGAGCTTCTTGCCATCCGCTGAATTGACCACGACAAACTTAGGGTTACCTGCAATCAACTCTTTTACCAGCGTAAGACGGAGTAGCGCTTCTCCTCCGGGACCGGAAAGCGCTTCGATCTGCTTCTTCAAGCCTTCGACCTCATTCTTTCCAACGGTTCGTACCTGCTCCGCCTCGTTCTTCTTGGCTTCCAAGTATCCATCTCCCCGCAGCGTAGCCTGGCGTTTATAACCCTCAGCTTCCTCTAGCTGACGGTTCACCCGAGCCTGAGCCTCGTTAAACTCCCGTCGCTTGGCCTCGATAACAGACTTAACTTTCTTCTCTTCCTGTTCTGTCTGTTGATTGAGCGCCTGAGTGCGATCAATCTGCTCTTGGTAGGTACGATCAGTTTCTTTCTCACTGATTCGTCGTTCAAAACGGTGTTCGTTGTACACTACTTTCTCGACCACAATTCCCTCAGGATTCAGCCGAGAGTTTAGCGCGCTTCGAACTTGGTCCACGGCGCGTTGACGATCCTCGGGATTGAAAAAATCACGAGTCTTCAGTACATTCATATGAGTTCGAATGTCAGCGCGGGAAACGGAGGCCATCAGTTCAAAGACTTGTTTATCGTCGACAGCTACATTCTGCACCAGATGAGGAATCTTTTCGGGCAACAGTCGGTAGATTATCGTGACCGCAAGGCCGACTTCATTTCCATCAGAGGCCCGCGTCTCTACGTAATCCTCAACCTCTCGCTCTTCCCCCCGTCCGACGCCGCCCCAAGCGATAGATTGTTGGCTAGTCTCGAAACGGTAGAGGGTTTCCCAAGGTAAGACGAACTCCTTTTCGCCCGGCCCGATAACTTTATTCTCCAGTCCGCCTCCAAGCCAGACCGGCATCGCACTAAAAACTACGCCGTGCTCGCTCGGACCCAGTGCGGCAAAGCCACATCCCGACAGGAGTATTGTAGCAAGCGCGGAGAGTGCCAGCGCTGGTCGGTTCTTTTTCGGGCTCATCGTGCGCCCCCCTGTAGCTCTGGTTTTGACAATAAGCGCTTTATCCAACTCCCCACATCGTAGGGATCAAGGTCTGTCACTACGCCTCCGCTAAGTGTCCGTAACAAAGGCGCCATCTCCCGCGCAACGTAAACTTGCGAGCCTGCCAATTCGGTCAAGGCTCTAGCGCGAAGCTGATCCACCTCAGCTTTAGCTTCTGCCACAAGCCTATCGCCCTCAGAGTTTCTCGAGGTTTCGTAAAGATCTCCCTCCGAGCGAAGCACCTGCTTCTTAGAATCACCCTGTACCTCAAGATCTCGAATCTTGGCATCCCAAAGCGCTCGGCCCTTTTCGGTTTCTGCTTGCGCGCCCGCGAGCTTACTCATGCCGGCATTCAGCCGCTCTGTCTGCTCCTGCAAATTCTTCTGAAAGATCTGGTCATCGATCGTTTTCTCCAGATAAGTGTAGCGTCGGATGAGATTACCCCAGAGCTCCATCCCTTTCGGATTGACACTCGTGTTAATTGCCTCATAAGCGTTAATGGCGGCCGTCTCCCGAACTGCTGGGTTATAATAGTCGGTTGTCGATAGCCTTCCCAAGCCTCTGCGTAATTCGTCTTCCGCCACTCGGGCGAAGCTCCTCAGCTGATCCCCTGGTTCCAATCTGAAGTTCTCTACGAGGTCTCGCGGACCGCCGTGTGTCCGTTCCCGCCGCTCGACCAAAGGCACTTTGTCATCTCCGACAGTGCTAGGGTCGACCGGCAAGGGCGTGGCGACGGTGCTGGTATTGGGTTGGGAAAACAATCTTACGATTAGCGTGACATCGGTCTTTACCTTGGAACCATCTCGAGTAGGAATGTCCAGCGAAGGCAGATCGATTCCCGCAGCTTGGGCGGCATCATTGAAATGCACATACTGAAAACCGCGAGGGAGCAGCTTAATTTCGGAAATCATCGGGATAGTCCAGTGCAATCCTGGCGACAGCCCCCTGCTAACAAAGCCCTTCTCAAAGAAATAGAAACTAAAATAGTTCTGCCTGACCCCGATAAAGTTTGGGGGCACTACCTTACCGAAGACAGAAAAAAGTAATGTCAGTAGCAGCGAGGCTGCGAACAGCGCTATCAATAGACCTTGAACGGCCAGTCCCCCAGTTGAACGAAGCGGACGCGGAAACTCAAAGTTCAATAATTTTGAAGACATGCGATAGACCCTTTAACTCAAAATAGGCTGACTACCTATAGCGATTTGAGCCGATCAACTCCAGCCCCCATATTTATGACAATTATCATGCAGCGTCACTTATCCCTCTTCTCCAGCAACTTGCGAGCCTGGGTAGCAATAACACTAGGAACGTTCTTCGAACGAGCGAGGTTCCTCAGATCTCGCTCCTGCAAATACTTCAGCCAGCGCAGAGATAGATCTACCGGGACTCGAGCATTAGCAACGATATTCAGCTTGATCGCATAGTTCTTCATCCAACTGGGATGATTGGCAATATATCTTAAAACGCTATCGTCAAGATTAGAGTTGCGGGCGAAATCGACGACCTCTTCCTCGTTCAACTGTGGATTCTGTAATACGAAAAGAGGCACTTGCCGGTTTGTGTCTCTAATCAAAAAGGAACGGGCCATCTTATTCCCGAAGAGAGCTAGCTTGATCTTCTGCGGAATACTGAGGTCTTTTACTAATGTCGCGAAGGATTTATTTTTCTCTGCAGTTTTTTCTGCATTATTTTCTGTCGCGGGATCCTCGGCAACTACCGCCTGAATACTGGCAATCTCCTCGGTCAGCTCTTTTGGCAGCGCAATTCCGTCACTACCTTGACGAATTAATTCGAGCTCACCTTTTTGCTCAGCAGGTAAACTCTCGCTGACAGAACTCCAAAGCTTCTCTAGCTCTTCACTCCCCATCGTCATCTAACTCAGCGGTTACGACGACTGGGTTACGCTCCGCTATCAAACGTAACCCGGCCAACGTAAGCTCCGGAAGAACCTGTTTCAGAAAGCGTGAGTGCTCTGAGATCATCGCGGCCAAACCTCCCGTCGCAACAAACTTCAGATCGTCTCCTAATTGTTGCTGAAGTCTCTCGAGGATGCCATCAACCAGTCCCGCATAGCCGTAGACAATCCCGGCCATCATCGCATCCCTAGTATTCTTGCCAATCAAGACCTCTGGTCGCTTCAGCTCAATGCTCGGAAGCATCGCTGCTCGATCGAAGAGTGCGTTAGTCGAAATTATTAGACCTGGAGCGATTAAACCCCCGATGTATCTGCCCTGCCGGTCAACGATGTCAAAGGTTGTAGCAGTTCCTAAATCAACAACGACATTGGGAGTTCCCACTAACTCACGGCTCGCCACAGCGTTCACTATCCGATCGGGACCCACCCCACGCGGGTCGTCGACAAGCATCTCAATCCCAGTGTCGGCGTCGCTGCTAATCACCAGCGGTGCCATTTTAAAGTACTTTCGCGAGAGCTTCACAAACACTCGAGAGAGAGCCGGGACAACGCAGCAGATAGCGATGCGCGTGATCACTTTTCGGTCAAGCTCAGCACTACTTATTAGTCCGAGGATCTCCAGCGCGTATTCATCTACTGTGCGCTGCAAATCGCTTTGCAAGCGCCAGCTAACTTCAAGTTTTGCGCCCTGGTAAAGGCCAAGGACAACGTGGGTGTTACCTATATCTATCGCTAGTAGCATGGTGGGAGAGTATACTCTTCTAGCTTAAAATTTCCAGCGTTACTCCGGGGAGGCGAGAGACACCTCACCGCTATAAATTGCCTGCTTACGGCCATCAGCCAATTCGACCAGCAATGCGCCATCCCCATTTACGCCGAGGGCTAGACCCCGCGCGGAACTACCATCCATTTCAAATAAAACTGTCGCCTGAGTAATCAACGAGAACTGTTCCCATCTCGCAAGTAAGGGCCTAAATCCAGCGCTAAAGTAGCTTCGCACCATCGGCAAGAGTGCCTCCACCAACAGCACTGAAAACTCCGAGAGTGTGAGACTGAGCCCTAGCTCCTCCAACGAAAGCGCGTCTAAGCCGGTAAGGTCGTCTGAACGTTGCAAATTGAACCCAACGCCAACCGCCACATGACTGACCCCTAAAACGGGATACTGTTCACAGAGTATCCCAGCCAGTTTCCTAAATCCGCCTGGCCGTCGAACAAGGATATCGTTGGGCCATTTCAGACCCACGGCGATACCCTTCCCGCTCAACATTTCGGCTAACGCGAGACCAGCCACAAGAGCAAGCGCTGCGACTGGCTGAGTTTTCGGAGCAGCCAAGAGGAAGGTTCCGTAGAAACCCCCGTCGAGAGGCGATAACCACACCTTACCCCCTCGACCTCGGCCCGAGGATTGGGTGCGCGCGAGAACCAACAATACGGAGGCATCTAGCTCCGGCAGAGGGAGCGAAAACTCTTCGCTGTGGGGCGTCGCGGCATAAGTCCGAGCTACTTCCATAGTCGAGCTAGCCTGATCCAGTAACAGGACTCGCAAGCAGTTCTTTCCAGCGTGCGCATGGTGATTTTGCTTTATCAACGCACTTCGAAGTGAGTCACGTTGCTCTGATAAATTTGTATCAGTCATCGAGATTCCCTGCTCTTAACATTGCCAGCTCGCAACTAAGCTACGTATCGCAAGGAGATATCCACTGCTCGCGCTGAGTGAGTTAGCGACCCCAGAGAAACATAATCAACGCCACTCTCGCCGTAAGCTCGGAGATTCAAGGCGGAAATCCCACCTGAAGCTTCCAACCTAACTTCCCGCGCTAAGGCTCCAGTATTTCGGAGTTCATTCCGTAAGGACACTAACTCCGCTACCTCGGCAGGTGTCATATTATCTAGCAGTAGGATGTCTGCTCCACTTACCAATCCCTGTTCGAACTCAGCCCGGTTTCTAACTTCGAGCTCGACCGGCTTGCCCGGAGCAAATTGCTGGCAACGCGAGACAGCTAGCGCAACCTCTCCGTTTAGAGAATCCAGATGGTTATTCTTAATTAAAAAAGCATCGAAGAGCCCCAAGCGGTGATTGGCCCCGCCTCCAATCTGCACGGCATATTTCTCGAGCATTCGATAGCCCGGTGTGGTCTTTCTAGTATCAAGCAGCTTGGTGTTGGTACCGACCAGCAGCGACATCAAGTTGCGGGTGTACGTCGCGACTCCACTTAGGCGTTGCAAAAAATTAAGCGCGGTGCGTTCAGCCGATAGAATGCCACGCAGCGGGCCTTCGATTTGCGCTAACTCCTGCCCGTCCTGAAGAATGGTGCCATCGGGAACAACTGCACGGTACTGCAGAGCCGAATCGACGCGGCTAAAAACCTCCTGGGCGACCTGTTGACCACAGACCGCTAACTCTTCCCTGGCAATGATTCGCGCCCGACCAAGACGCTCAGCTGGTATCGTAGCTAACGAAGTAATATCTCCCGCGCCAAGATCTTCTCTCAGCGCTAGTTCAATCAATTCGAGCGGCAGTTCACTCAGCAAGTAGAACCTCCGCGATAAATTCCCCTTCGCTATCAGAGCCGCTTTCGATAATCAGCCCGCCCTCCCGCACTCGTCCCGCGCGGGCGACATCTCCAGCAATTAAGGCAAAGGCCTGACAC
>Ga0163155_10004262_pt1 | contig 14833 bp, 14 predicted proteins | sample OliLakLV19SP4G1_FD_148611 | JGI IMG/M metagenome (GOLD analysis project Ga0163155, IMG submission 148611) | Freshwater microbial mat bacterial communities from Lake Vanda, McMurdo Dry Valleys, Antarctica - Oligotrophic Lake LV.19.SP4.G1 | ecosystem: Environmental > Aquatic > Freshwater > Lake >...
TTATTATGCAGCCAGTGAGCAAAACGGTGCGTTTGTAGCGCGTGGAAACCTTTAAAGTATAACAGCGGATCGATGTGGCGCTGGCAGGCCGGGTCGCGCTCATAAACGGCGGCTAGGTCAGCGCGAAAGGCCTCCGGCAAACTCGGCTCCGCTTCCAGTACGCCGCTGAAAATCTGGCGAACGAGCGCCGGGGCGATGTCATCACTACCAAGCCGTTGAGCGACGCGGTGGGTAACGGCGTCGCGTAACGTATCGTGGCTTAGGACGTTGGCGAACAGGAAACTCGCCATCAATGGCTCGATGCGCATCGACTCATGCGCCTCGGAGCGGATGATTTCCCAAAGCGGATCGTAGGCTTTCACATTAACGTCGCCGTTAAGCTGCTGTGGTTGCGCCATGACGAACTCATCTCCTGACGCCGCGGTGGGGCGTTGCCTTTTGGCGTTAGATAAGCGAACTTGCCAGCGCCGCCAATGCGCGAAGCGGGTTATGATGCTTTATTTAACAGTCAATGCGCGAAAAGCCAAAAAGGATTGTCATGGCGGCATCGGAAACAGGTTTCGGCGTCATCGCGCTGGAGACCAACGGGCCAGTCGCGCGGATCGTTATCGACAATCCGGGGCCGATGAACGCCGTTAACGCGGCCATGTGGCGGGCGCTACCCGTGCGGATCGCCGAGGCCGAGGCGAACCAGGACGTGCGCGTCATTATGCTTACCGGACGCGGCGATAAGGCGTTCTCGTCGGGCGCCGACATCTCGGAGTTCGACACCGCCCGCACCGGGGCCGCCAGCGCAGGGTATGACGATCTGAACACCGCCGCGTTCGACGCGCTTTTGAATTGCGCCAAGCCGACTATCGCCGCCATTCGCGGGTTCTGTCTTGGCGGCGGCTTCGAGATTGCGCTGTGCTGCGACATGCGGCTGGCGGCGGAAGGCGCGGAGTTCGGCATCCCCGCCGCGCGTCTGGGGCTGGGGTATAACGCGCGCTGGATCAGGCTGTTGCTGGCTTGCATGAGCGCGGCGTCGGCGAAGGAGCTGCTGTTCACCGGCGGCCGGTTCGGCTGCGTGGCGGCGTTGCGTATGGGCTTCGTCAACCGCGTGTTTCCTGCGGCGGCGTTCGAGGCTGAAACCACCGACCTCGCCGCGCAGATCGCCGCTAACGCCCCCCTTACCATCCGCGCCGCCAAAGCCGCGATCGACGCTTTCGCAACTGGCCAGGCGCCGGACTACGCGCATCTCGACGCCATGGTGGACGCCTGCTTCCAAAGCGCCGACTACGCCGAAGGCCGCGCCGCATTCGCCCAAAAGCGCAAACCCGTTTTTGAGGGGTGTTAATCAGTCAGAATACAAACGGGAAATGACACTAGGGTTTTCTGGCCCCGGCATCTCTTGCGTCACTGCTGCTCCAGGTTGCAAAGCATGTTGTTCCAAAGATATCTCAGTTAAACCAGCATCTTGCGTAGTTGCGCGGATACAATGTCGATGATGATGACCGCGCCCACGATAATGAGCACGATGGTCGCCGCCTCGGAATACTGGAAGCCGCGCATGGTCTCGAACAGCGGCTGGCCGATGCCACCCGCGCCGATGACGCCGAGCACGGTCGCCGAGCGCACGTTCGTCTCGAAGCGGTAGAGCGTGAACGACGACCACAAGGGCATCACCTGCGGGATGACGCCAAAAATCACCTCCTGCAGGCGCGAGGCGCCGGTCGCGCGGATGCCTTCCACCGGGCGCGGGTCGATGGCCTCCACGGCCTCGGAGAACAGCTTGGCGATGATGCCGATGTTATGCACGGCGAGCGCCAGCACGCCCGCGATGGGGCCAAGGCCGACAGAGACGACGAACATAAGCGCCAGCACAATCTCGGGCGTGGCGCGCAGGATATCCATCAGCCGCCGCACGGGCTGCACGATCCAGGGCGGGCAAATATTGGCCGAGGCGAGGATGGCGAAAGGCACGCCAAACAGCACCGCAAGCGCGGTTCCCCATGCGGCGATCTGGATGGTGACGATCATCTCGTTCGCGTACATTTCCCAGTAGCGGAAGCTCGGGTTCAGGAAACCTTCGCTAAACGTCGCCATGTTCTGGTAGTCGGTGAAGAGGCCGATGGCGCGCCACATCTCGGCTGGCCCCCAGCTCCAGGCGAGCAGCGCGATAACGACGCCCCAGATGATCCAGACGCGGGCGCGCCGCATGAGCGGCTGGCGCGGAATGTCAATGGCCGCCAGAAGCGTCAGCTTCGGGTCGGAGTTGGCCGATGTGTGAATATCTGTTTGCATGGCAGGATACTATATTCCCTAAAATTTGCTTAAAGTTCAACGAAGATACAACAAGGATGCGAAGAGCGGCGTCAACTCAGTATGATAAATCTCATTGTTTACAGCCTGACCGCTCTCGTTACAGCCACAGCGTGCTTCAGCCAAAGCGTGGCGCAAGACGCGAAGCTAACCGTGGCGCGCGAACTGGTTGATGCGGCTGGCAGTCGCGCTAAACTTGAGATGCTCATAGACTTTACCGCCGCCAAAACTGCGCAAAAGATTAAACTGGACGAAAGTAAAACATCGTCCTGAAGAAGAAATATTATCAGGCTTTTAAAGATATTAAAGTCGATGTATCAAAGAGGTACTCTAAGGTTGCAGAAACTATGGCTCAAATATGGGCCAGCGAATTTGAGGCCCAGGAACTTGGCGAGATACTCATTTTTTATCGTAGTCCTTTGGGTAAAAAATAGAGGCTATGGACACGAAAATCGTCATGCAAAAATTGGAAAAGCAATCTGAAAATAGATTAGCTCGCGAGCAAAATTCCAAAGTGTTAGAAGCAATCGAGTCAAAAATCCTGCTAAGTGAACTTGCGAATCTTTCCAGAGACGAAAAAGCACAAATAAAAGCCTTTTTCGAAAGTCGTACGGGGACAAAATTACAAGCAAAGCTCGATATGTTAACAAGTAAGAGCATGACTATTATGAATAATTTTTTGCAAAGCATAATAGCGTCGGCGCTAAAGAAGCTGAAATAAATCCAAACAATCAGAATGTGCAGAAGCTGAAAAACCTAGACCCGTCTTAGTAGCATGACGCAAACAAAAACGGGTCTAGGTGTGATTTATAACTTATAAGCGCGGCAGCTCTTCGGAGGCTTTGTTCACTGCGTCGATTTTGCCCTGAAGGTCGGTGAGGCGGGTTTTCTTTTCCTCGGCGGGGATTTTCTCGTCGCCTTCCACTTTCAGCATTTCCTTGGCCAATTCCATCAGGCGGATCGGATAAAGCTGACCGTTGGACGAAGGGATGAACGGCGACCATGTCATGTCTTTGAGAATTTTGCGGGCGGCGGCGACATCTTCTGCCGGGCCGTTGCGGCCATAGGTCATCATGAATGTATAGATTTTGTCCTTCAGATCCGCGTCGAGGTCGCGGCGCCACACGATGGGGTCGGATGGGATCAGCGGCGATGTCCAGATGATGCGGATTTTGGCGTAGGCGTCAGGCGCCGTTTTCTTCAGGCGCTCAACGTTTTCACTGTTGTTGGCGGCAACCTGCACCTGCTTGTTGGCGACGGCGAGCGCGTTGGCCTCATGGTTGGCGCCGCGCACGGTTTTAAAGCAGGCTTTCGGATCGATCTTCTTGGCGGCGAACACGTATGTCATCGGTACGAGGAAGCCGGAGGTGGAGTTCGGGTCGCCGATGCCAAAGTCGAGGCTTTTATTGCATTTCAGCACATCGTCGAGCGTCTGATACGGGCTATCTGCGCTGACGATGAGGTGCGAGTAATATCCCTGCAGGCCGCTGGCGGCGACAGTTTGCGCGAACACTTCGCCATCGGCGCGATCAACCGCTTCCATACCGGATTTGTTGCCGTACCAGGCGATATCCACCTTCTTGAAGCGCTGGGCTTCGATGATACCGGCGTAATCAGAAGCAAAGAAGGGCTTGATGTCGAGGCCAGTTTTTTCCGACATGACCTTAAGGAACGGCTCCCAGCTTTGCTTCAGGTTTTGCGTCGCCTCGGTCGAGATAATACCGAAGTTGACGACTTTCTTGTCCTGAGCCGAGGCTGGAGCGAAGGCGAGAACGGCGGCGGCTAGCGCGGCTGTCAGTGTGTTCAAGCGAAACATCGTTATTCTCCTCAATAAAATCCACAAAAACGCCACTAAAGCTTTGCCCTGATGGCGATACCGGCGCGAGAAGCATATGCCGCCCGCAAAACTTATGCCGTGCCTGCCGGAATACTTGTCTCAAGCGGAGTCGACCTGGCGTCCTGGCCAAAACTGAAAGCATTTCGGATATCCTCGCCCTGCTCTTCGCGGCCGAAGCCTGGCAAAAACAGCTCCGCGCTTTCCGCGCCGTAGAGATCGTTCAGGAAGCGCGGAGTCAGTGTATTGGACGGGCCGTCGTAAACGACTTCACCGTTGCGCAATGCGATGGTGCGCGGACAATAGCGCAGCGCATATTCCACCTGATGCAGCGAAACCAGCACCGTGACGCCGTCGCTGCGGTTAAAATCCTGTAAAATGTCCATCACGCGGCGCGAGGCGCTGGGATCGAGTGAGGCGATCGGCTCGTCCGCGATGAGCACCTCGGCCTGTTGCACCATCGAGCGGGCGATGGCGGCGCGCTGCTGTTGGCCGCCAGACACCTGCGAGCCGCGGCTTAGGGCCTGCTCGGCAATGCCAACACGAGCCAGCGCCTGCATGGCGGCGCGTTTCTCATCGTTGGTGAAAATGGCGAATGTTCCGCGCCATCCCGGAATACGTCCAAGCAGACCCAGCAACACATTGGTAAGGACGGACAAACGGGGGACAAGATTGAATTGTTGAAACACAACAGATACACGGCGGCGCAGATCGCCCCCGCCGTTCAGAATGCGCCCGTCGCGCTGCATCGTCTCGCCGAGGATCTTGATCTCGCAGCAGCGCTCACCACAGCCTTTGTCGTCGCGGTCGATGGATATCAGGCCGGATATGGCTTTGATGAGGGTGGACTTGCCGGAGCCGGACGCGCCGATCAGCGCCACCATTTCACCGCGCTGGATGCTAAAATTCACATCGCAAAGCACGGGCTTGCCGCGCTCATAAGATTTCCAGACGTGGGTGACTGCAATGGCGTCGGCCATGCGAACTCCTTGATATGTTACACGATTAACTACGCGTGGTGACAGTGTAATGACGTGGATATGACAGTTTTATTACAGGCCGTTACAGCATTAGCGCAAAGTGATTATTCGAGCTAAAAGTTGCCAAATTCATCCATAACAGGAGCGCGGCGTGAGAATTGAGCTGCATGACGGAGACGGCGCGTTCGCGGACAGGCTTGGGCTAGAGCCTATGATCCATCCCGCTGCGTTCGTTAAGGATGCGGAGCTGGGCCGCTTCACCGAGGTCGGAGCGCGGACAGAGTTCTCGCATTCCTCGATGGGCGACTACTCATACATCGGGCACGATGCGGAAGTCATCAACACAACAATCGGCAAGTTCTGCTCCATCGCCTCGCATGTGCGGTTGAACCCCGGCAATCATCCGATGGAGCGGGCGAGCCAGTCGCATTTCACTTATCGTTCGGACATGTACTGGCCGGACGCGGACAAGGACGAAAGCGTATTCGCGTGGCGGCGCTCGCATCCTGTCACGATTGGCCATGATGTCTGGATCGGCCATGGCGTTATCGTCATGCCGGGCGTGACGGTGGGAACTGGCGCCGTGCTTGGCTCCGGCGCGGTGGTAACGAAGGACGTGCCGAACTACACCATTGCTGTTGGCGTGCCCGCAAAACCGCTGCGCCGCCGGTTCTCCGAGAGTGTCGAGGCGGGCATGTTAGCGCTGGCATGGTGGAACTGGAGCCACGAGCGGATCCGCGCTGCGCTGCCCAATTTCCGCGTCCTCTCCGCCGAAGCGTTTGTCGCAAAGTATTCGGCCTGACCCGCCGCTGTATCCGGATCGCGCTTCGCTTGACCAGGGTCACGAAAACGGTCGGCCAAGAATATGTCCGTTTTAGATAGAAGCAGGTGCCCTGTCGTCATGGCCACGCTTGACCCAGCCATCCATTTTATTTGCAGGAAACCCTTTTCCCGTCATGGCCAGGTCAAGCCCTGCCATGACGGGGGCTGCTCAACAATCGGACATGCGCTAGTTGCGGGCTGCGAGGGCTTTGGCCTCGTCGATAAGCCGCGCGGGGATGAACAGGCCATCGCGGGCGGCGGCTTCGCGGCGGGCAAGGCGGCGGGCGCCGGGCAGCCTGACGCCATCCTCGCTTTCGACCTCCGATATCAGCGTTTCAATCCGCGAGAAATATGCGCCTCCGATGATCGCCGCAGCGTCGAACGCGATGAGCAGTTGCCCGACATTGGGCGGGCCGTCCTTGTCGTCGAAGAACGAGGACGCCTCGAAGCCGAAATGCGCGCCGATGAACGCGCCGCCGATGAGATCGATCATCATGGCGAGCGCCGCGCCCTTCGCGCCGCCAACGGGCGCCATCGTGCCCGCCATCGCCGCTTTCGCGTTCGTTGTGGGGCGGCCTTCGATGTCGAGCGCCCAGTCGTCCGGGATGGGCTCATCGGTTTGCGCGGCTTTCATGACGAGGCCGCGCGCCACGCGCGACAGCGCCATATCGATGACGAGCGGTGACGCAGATTCGCGCGGCGCGGCGAACGCGATGGGGTTAGTGCCGAACATCGGGCGCTTGCCGCCCCACGCTGCGATAGCTTTGGGCGCGTTACCAATGACGAGCGCCATAAGTCCGTGCTCCGCCAGCCGCTCCGCATGGTAGCCCGCCACGCCGAAATGGTGCGAACGCGAGATCGCGGCGGCAGCCATGCCCTGCTCTTTTGCCGCGCTGGCTAGATGGTCGATGGCGAGGTCGATGGCTGGGTAGGCAAATCCGTGTGAGGCGTCCACGTGGATCAGGCCGGGGCGGACGCGATGGGCGACAGGCGTGGCGCGCCCGTCAACTTTTCCGCACTTGATATTCATGGAGTAGCTGGGAATGCGCGAGGCGCCGTGGCCCTCGTGTCCATCGACTTCGGCCTGGGTGAGCGCGCGGGCGACCGAGGCGACGCTGGCGGAAACAACCCCGCAGCCCATTAATGCATCGGAAATAAGCCTTTCAAGCGCGGTCGCAGACATCGTCACCAGAGTGTTCATAGGCCCTTGGCATTGAGTAAGATGTTTAGGAAACGGTTCTGATGAGCTTTAGGACGAGCGATCCAAGCAGCATTGCGCCAGCAATAAATGCATACTGGCGGGCAAAGCGCAGGTAAGCGCGGCGCAACGCCGAGCTGACGATGCCCTGCGCCATGGTTTGCGGCGGACGTTCGTCAGGCTCCAGCATGATCCAGAGCTCAGTGAGTTTATAGGGTTGTTTGTTGGCGTTTAACGCCTTGAGTAGCAGCACAGCCACAATCAGAAGCGTCAGGATGCCGCCGGCCTTCAGCGCATTTGGCATGTCGCCAGAAAGGCCCACCATCATGGTGCCGATGGCGAGACCGGCAAAGCCGCAGCCTCTGGCGACGGAATAAGCCGCGACTTCATCGAGGCGTTGCATGGTGCTTTCCGGTGATGACGAACAATATCATTGTACTTCGATATGTTACCCGTCTCAAGAGGCCTTGCCAGCGCCACGAAAATATCACGCTAAAGCATCCCCGCCGCGTAGAGGAATGTCGGGATCGCCAGAATAAGCGCCGTAACTAGCCAAACCGTCATAGACGTGTTGTCACTGCGCGTGCGGCCTGTAGCGCGCTCGAAAAGCGCAGCCGGAATCCCCGACAGCATGAGGCTGATGGACGAGAGCAGAAGAGATGAAAGATAGAGAAATACGAGCGGTGACGTGATGAAGAACCCGGCGGCAATGGGGCGCAAAAATATCGAAAACGCATCGAAGTAGGGCGAAAAATGCATGCCGTTGATAAGCGATAGCGCGGCAATTCCGATTAAGGAGCCATCGCGCCGCAACAGATCCTCGCGTTCCTGTTCGTTGATCGCCATGGCTCAAGCTCCCGCCGCTGGCGCAAAACCGGACTGCCAGAAAGCCACAAACAGCCCAATGCGGGCAAACAAGGCCCAGACAAATGCAAACAGCACAATAACATTGTCTGGCACGGCTTTGGGGGTAATCGCCTTGGTCGAGGCAATAAACGGCTGAGTAATGGACTGAAAGGTGCGCCATAACACCTTGTCGCTGTCGGGCTTGTAGAACAATGACATCAGAAAGCGACCGAGCAAGGTGTACATGAGTGCGGCGAGCACGAACTGCGGCAGATGAAAGAGCCAGAACGCGGCTGAAGCGTCTGTAGACATGCGTTACCCATTCACGGTTAATTATTATCGTTCAATAGGAAGGAGCGGAACACAAGGTCCCGCCCCTTAGTCTAGCGTAAGAACGCTTTAGGCTACAACGGTATCCTTTTCTTCAAGGATAGTTCCTCCACGCGGACGGCGCACCTTGTCAAGGAAGTCGTACATAGCCTGAGACGGACGCGGCGTCAGCATGCTGAAGACGATAATCGACAGGAAGCCGAGTGGCATGCCGAACAACGCGGACGAGATATTGTTCACGTTGAACCAGCCGACCTTACCCGCCAGCGGATGCGAGGCAGGCACAGGCGATACGTTCCACACGGCCGCGTCAGCCTGGATTTTAGCGATATCCACAACTGGCGTGAAGTCGCTCGGTTTCAGGTTAGCGTACATGCCGAGGTATTCGATGCCAAACTGCGGATAGTAACGGGTTACGACCAGGTACGTCAGCGTGATGCCGAAGCCCAGGATCATGCCCATGACCGCGCCTAACGAATTCGCGCGCTTCCACCAGATACCCATGACAAGCACCGGGAACAGACCAGCGGCGGCCAGGCTGAACGCCCAGGCGACCATCGCGAGAATGTCTGCTGGTTTCGTGGACGCTGTGTAGGCAGCGGCGACGGCCACAATAACGAGCAGGACGCGCGCCACAATAAGGCGGCGGGAGGCCGGCGCCTTCGGGTCGATCATCTTGTAGTAAACGTCATGGCTGAGCGCGTTGGCGATGGCGAGCAGAAGCCCGTCAGCGGTTGAAAGCGCGGCAGCCAGACCGCCAGCGGCAACCAGGCCCGCGATAACGTAAGGCATGCCCGCAATTTCCGGCGTGGACAAAACGATCACGTCCGGGTTGATGGCCAAAGCGCTGTGCAGAAGCAAGCCTTTGGTATTACCCGCCGCCTGAGCTACAGCCGGGAGAACGGCGGTTCTGAATGCATCCCAAATCTGGTCCGGGCTGGAACCGACATTGGCGCGCGCCGCTTCGAGCATAGCTGCCTTGGCGGGTTCCTTCATCGCCGCGAAGCCGCCGGCCGTTTCCGCGCCAGTCGCTTTCAGTTGCGCCGCAACGCCCGCTGTATCTACAGCGCCGCCTTTCACCACGTTGATCACGTCGTAGAATGTTTGAAGGCTGATCCCGTGGATATTAACAAGGTTAAGTTTGGAGTAGGTTTCTATCCAGTCCGGCAAAACCGCGAAGGCAGTGCCAGCGCCGCCATTGCTGATCAGATTGTACACCTCAAGCTTCGAGAACGCGGCGTAAGCAGGCGCCGTGAAATAAAGCAGGAAGATGAAGAACAGCGACCAAGCGACCGAGACGCGGGCTTCGCGCACGGACGGCGTGGTGAAGTAGCGCATCAGAACGTGCGGCAGAGACGCGGTGCCTACCATGAGGCAGAGGATCAGGCCAAAGTAGTTTAGAGGGCTGTAGGACGTAAATGGCTGGATGTGTGGCTTTAGTGAAGCCGCCGTCGCCAGGCCTTGTTGGATCATGCTTTGCTCAAGCGCGGTGATTTCCTGAATCGCCGAACCGTAGGTTAGCTGCGGAAATGGCAAGCCAAATTTTTGCGTCGAGAGAATGACGACCGGCGTCAGGTAAGCGACGATCAGCACGATGTACTGGGCTACCTGCGTCCATGTCACAGCGCGCATGCCGCCGAGCATCGAGCACAGCAAAATGCCGAGGAGGCCGACGTAAACGGCGATCTGGAAGTCCATTCCAAGAAAGCGCTGGGCTATAAGGCCAGTGCCGTATATTTGCGCCGTCACATACGTGAACGAACAAGCGGCGAGCACAACGACGCCCAGAAACCGTGCAAAGTTGCCGCCGAACCGGGCCGACAAAAAGTCTGGAACGGTGTAGGCGCCGAATTTGCGCAGGTATGGCGCGACGAACAGCGCGACAAGCACGAAGCCGCCGGTCCAGCCGAGCACGAACGCGAGGCCGTCATAACCGAGGAGGAACAACGTACCAGCCATGCCGACAAACGAGGCGGCGGACATCCAGTCGGCCCCGGTCGCCATGCCATTGTAGAAGGCAGGCACCTTGCGGCCCGCAACATAGTATTCGGAAACCTGCGTCGTCCGCGTCACGATCCCGATGAAAGCGTAAACTACGATGGTTAAACACACGAAAGCGTAGCCAATATACTGATTTGGAACGCCAAGTTGTTCAGCGATAGCGAGAATGATGACGAAGCCAAAAAAACCGCCGGTGTAGATGCCATAGATCTTGCGGAGGTTATTGACGAAATCGCCCTTATCGGTGCTTGCAGGAGCTGCCATGGTTTATCCCCCCTACTCGTCTTCGGCCATGCCGTATTTGCGGTCGATCCCATCCTGGGAGCTTGCAAACATGGCTAGGATGATAACAAACGCAATCAGCGAACCTTGCGCGGCCATATAAAAGCCAAGCGGGAAACCGCCGATAACGATTTCGTTTAACTCTTTGACAAAGAAGTGGATGCCGAAGCTGAAAAACAGCCATAAAAACAGCATCACGAACATGAGCCCTCTGGTCGCTGACCAGTGGCGCTCCACATTTTCTTGCATAGCGCGTTCTCCCCAAATTTAGTCCAAACGCCAGAGCTCGGCGCGGCGAGGGCTTTTTGGTCGCTGACGCTCGACGCGGCAGACTCACCCCTCACCACAGCATAAGGGGCAAAGGCTTTTCAATAAACAGGACTTTAGGATAAACTGTCATATCCCATTGACGCGGGGACGCTCAAGTCCGATGCGTGCGCGAGGATTACTCCGAAAGCGCGGCGAGCATGCGGCGGACAGCGGTGATCTGCGGCGCCTTTTGCGTCAGAAAGTCGAGCTGTGTGTAACCCCACCAGTCCCAGCAGCCTTTGGGATTTGTCAACGGCTCGCTCTGCACCTGCGGATACAGCACGATCAGGCGGTTAGCGTCCGCCCATCGATGGAAACCCGCGCCTTTCACATGGGCGTCGCCCACAAACTCATAGCCCTGCGAGCAGCCGTGAAACGCCACATGCACCCGGCAACCAGCCGCATTCCGGCAAGCGGCCGGAATATAAGCATAGCCGTTGTCGGCCAAGCCATGGCGCGACAAGCCTTTTGAGTAAGGTTTCTGCGTGAACTCGGTAAAAACCCCCGAGGCATTGTCCGGCGGCGTTAGATTACCATAGATGTGCTTGAGGATCGCGCCAGCCTGATCGTAATCGCAATCAGTCAGAAACGGTGCTTTGGTGACGCCGCACGCCGCGCCTTCGGTCATTGTGACAATCGCATGGCCCGCTTTGCCGTCGCGCACATACTCGACTTGTCCGTCCGGTACGCCTGCAAGCCGGTAAAACTCGCGCGCTTTGTCCATGATCGCGGGTAGAATGACATCATCGGCCGTGCCGGAATAGAGATAGACCCGGTCGGATTTGATATCGCCCAGTGGATCGATCCGCCCGCCATCAGAGAACGTTTCCGCCCTTTTCGCCAAAGCTTTGGCGTCGGGGATGCCCCAGGCTGACAGCCGGTTCTGCATGCAGCCTTGTAAAGCCTGCGTCAGGTTATAACCCACCGCCGTGAACCAGAACGGCGCCAGACGCGATGCGGCGCTTTCCGCGCAACCATATGGCCCGCCAGCGACAATCCCCGCGCCGATGACAATCGAGGAATGCGCGATCTGGAACTGCGTCGCCATGTAAGCGCCGGACGAGAGACCCGAAACGGAGGTTTGGGCGAGATCGGCCCGTAAGCGAGGCAGCTCTTCAGAAGCGTTTACCACTTCCGTTGCCGCAGTCGAGGTTAAGGCCGCAAACAGAGCTGCAAAAGCAAAGAGCTTTAACTCTGAGAAACAGTTATGCGGCATTACCGGAAGAGCCAGTCGAACACGTTTTTCTGCGGGCGTCGGCTGCCGCGTTGCGGTTCGGCCCAGGAGTCCCATGGGCTATCCTCCACATACCGCGGCTGAACAGGTTTGGGTTTGCGCAATTCATTCGCGCTTACGAAGCCTTCGGTGTCTGTCACTGTCACGGCATACTCGGTCCAGTCCCAGCGGGCTTTGGCTTCGCCGTTGACGTATGGCTCGATTGAAACCACTTGGTTTCGAGTTATATCGATAATCACGACAAATTCGTTCACCCTGCCGTCAACTGTACCGGCGTCGTAGCGCAGAAGCCCGACGCCGCTCAAGGTCTTGTCCAGCAGCGTCCACTCCCTGATCGTAGGCGCGGAGGAGCCATACATCTCCAGCGCAACTTTGATCTTCGGAAATTTTGCGTTGACCGTCACATACCGTCCCGGCGCTGGGCTTATGATATCCCAGCCCGCCACCTGCTCGCCAACTTTCGGGATCGCGCTCTCCTCGAAACTGCCTGTCAATCGTTTGATCGCCTGCCTGGCGTCGCCCAGAAACGGGTCGAGTTCCAGTGCTTTGCGGTAGCCCGCAAGCGCCGCCTCAAGCTGTCCTTCATTCTCTGTGATCTCCGCGCGCAGGACATGAGCGTCCGCGTACCGCGCATCAATTGTAAGCGCTTTCTCCAAATCCTCCCGCGCCGGGGCGAGCGCCCCTGTAGCGAAGTGCGCCCGCGCGCGGTTGTAGTAAGCTTCAGGTAATTCCTTATCGATTGTGATCGCCTGATTTAAGTCCTCAATCGCCTGATCGTACTGCCGCCGCACGTTGTTGAGAGCGCCACGTTCGGCAAGCGCCCGCGCGTTTTCCGGGTCAAGCTCGATAGACTTCGAGAAGTCCTTCAGCGCGGTTTGCGTTTTACCCTCGCGCGCCCATGCCCTGCCGCGCTGTAGATAAAGGTCAGGATCGTCAGGCGATAGCGAGATGACACGGTCGAGATCGGCGATGGCGTCCGCGTTCCGTTCAAGATGCAGGTGGATGTCAGCCCGGTTGCGGTAGGCGGCGGGATATTTGCCGCTCAACGTTAGTGCCCGGCTGAAATAGCGCAACGCCGCATACGGTCGCCCAAGCGCGCCCTGCGCCTTGCCGCGACCATTATAAGGCACAGCATTCCCAGGCATGATTTCGATGGCCTTTTTATAATCCTCGGCTGCGGCGGCGTTTTTGCCCAGCTCCTGGTTCGCATTGCCGCGATTATTATATGCAGCCCCGTATCCAGGCGACAATGTTATGGCTTTGTTGAAATCCTCAAGCGCCTGCGCTGGCTTTTCCAGGTCGAGATAGACGTTGCCGCGATTGTTATAGATCGAAGCGTAGCTTGGATACAGTTCGGCGGCTTTATTGAAGTCGGCAAGCGCATCCTCAAGCCGCTCAAGCCGCCATTTGGCGACTCCGCGATCATTCATTATGGAGGCAAGGCGCGAGGGCGGAACGTTCTGCTCCAGCGTGGCCTCGTCATATAGCGCAATGGCCTGCTCGTATTTGCCGCGCAGAAGCGCTGCTGCCCCCTCCTGAGCGCGAAGCACGCTTTTATCCGGCGCGGATGAAGCAACACATGACATAAACGCCAAGGCGATAGCCGCCACTATGATTCGCATACAAAATCCTCCAGCCGCTATAATAACATGAGACCTTAATGTTACAAACGTCGTGCTCTCTAAAATGCTCATGTTTGGCCAAGAAAGAGACATACTCACCATCATAAATACGCTTCGTAGACAGTTCACTCCAGCGTTATGAAAATGTTCCGTTTGCCAAGTTTTTTTTCAATTTCGTCCCGTTTGCTTATTCTAGCCTCTCTGGCGATCGCCGGATTAGAGGTTACTCCCGCGTTCGCCCAGGTCGATGGGTTTGACGGTCCCGGCGGACAACGCTCGCTGGAGCAGCGCACGACTAGCCCGGACGATTACGAAGTTTATGAGCCATCATCGCGGCGACCCTATGAGGACGACGTATATGACCCCGATGCCGACCCTGAACTCCTGCCGCCAAGGCGGTCTCGCCGGCCCTATTCCAAGCAGCGCCGATATCCTGAAGATCACTGGTACTATGGCCGCAAGCCCAAACCTGCGGCTCCTGCGGGCGGGGATACGGATGACGATGGGCAAACAGAAACGTCTCCAAGGGATAGACGGAAAGATACATCGCCTGATGCCCGGCGAAACGCCCCCAAACCTGTTGTTCAAGCCTTCAAGCGACGTTCGCTAGCGGAAGAGCCGCCTCCCCTTCCCGAGAAGCGCGGCGGGCGCGACATTTTGGCCATTGCGGTGAATGCGCCTCTATCCGGAGCCGCGCTGGGAGTTCCCGCCGCCGCCGTTTCGGAGCAACCGCGCGATGTAAGCGCATCGACTATAACCGTGCCTGACGACGCTTTGAACCAGTCAGCCAAGACACAGGCTGCGTCTGAGGCCAACTCACAGACCAGTGTTGCAAGAGCGGAGGCGGATCAACCGGCGCGCAGTGGTTTTGCCAATGTGGCGGCGAACGACACGCCTGCGCCCGAGCAAAAAACCAACGCGGCGGCGAAATCCGGCCTAACAGTCGCGGCTTATGATAGCGGCGCGTCACTTCGCGCTCCACCGCAGCGCATGGATGCGCAAAACCTGGAAACACCCGCCGCGCCTCCGTCCGATATGCTCACGAAAATGATCGGTCAAATGCTGCTGGTCGGC
>Ga0163155_10004264_pt1 | contig 14830 bp, 17 predicted proteins | sample OliLakLV19SP4G1_FD_148611 | JGI IMG/M metagenome (GOLD analysis project Ga0163155, IMG submission 148611) | Freshwater microbial mat bacterial communities from Lake Vanda, McMurdo Dry Valleys, Antarctica - Oligotrophic Lake LV.19.SP4.G1 | ecosystem: Environmental > Aquatic > Freshwater > Lake >...
ATCTGTAGCCAATTTTCATTAAAGTCGTAAAAAATGATGAAAATTTTAGTGGCAAAAAGGCTGTATTTCGGGTGATGTGGATGGTTACGTACACAAAACTCCCCAAGGAATTTCCTTGGGGAGTTTTTTCTTAATCAATGAAAGTGAGTGCTTTTCCTTTCTTTCCAGCACGGCCGGTTCGACCGATACGGTGCACGTAGTCTTCGTATGTTCCTGGAACATCAAAGTTGATTACGTGAGACACTGCTGGAATATCGAGTCCTCGAGCTGCAACGTCTGTCGCAACAAGAATCTGAACTCGGCTGTCTTTAAATGCAGCAAGTGCTCGCTGTCTCGCGGAGTTGTTCTTGTCTCCATGAATAGATTCGGATTTGAACCCTCTCTCAGAAAGCATCTGAGAGAGCTTTTCAACACCATGTTTTGTTCTTCCAAAGATGAGAACTTTCTGAAAATCTTCTGCGTTAAGAAGATCATGCAAAACATCCATTTTATTTCCGTCCCTAGGAACTCGAACAATGTCTTGATCAACATTTTTTGATGTATCCTGAGTTTTTACAGAAATAGTAACTGGATTGTGCAAGAACTCTCCAACCAGCGCTTTTATCTCATTTGACAATGTCGCTGAAAAGAAAAGTGTGTGTCGAGGTTTTGGCATTTTTGTCATGAGAAGTCTCATGTCATTGATGAATCCCATATCGAGCATTCGATCTGCCTCGTCTAACACCACTGTGTTAAATGTAGACAAGTTGAGTGCATTACGCTCTATGAGGTCTTTGATTCTTCCTGGTGTTCCGATAACAAATTCGTTGTGATATCGAAGATCACGCATTTGTGGACCAATTGGAGAACCTCCTACAGTACACACTGAAAACAGTTTAAGTCCTGTAGTAAATCCTCGAAGTTCTGTTTGAATTTGGATTGCGAGTTCTCGCGTAGGAACAACGATAAGTACCTGTTCCTTTCGCTTCTGTTCATATCCATCAAGCACTTTATGAATGAGTGGGATAAGAAAAGCTGCAGTTTTACCTGTACCTGTATTTGCGATACCCAAAACATCATCCCCACGCAATACGTGTGGAATAGATTTGTCCTGAATCGGAGTTGGAAGTACATACCCTTTATTTACAATATTTTGCTTAAGACGACTATCAATCGCAAAATCTGCGAACTTATGCTCAGGTACAAACTGCTGAACTACTTCTGTAGTCACTACAGCTTTCTGTATGAAAAGTTCTGGGTTTATGTATTTACCTTTTCCCTTACCGTTACCACGCATAGAGCCTCCTCGACTCCCACCGCGGTTCGCAAAAGAACCACCCACAGATGATCTACGAGGTGAAAAACTACCACCGCTTTTAAAAGACGGCTTTTGAAATGCCCTAGGGCGACTCGCGCCACGAGGACTTGTGTGTGTATTGTTATACATTATGAATTACGTTGAGACGGTGTTATAAAACAAGACCGAAATGGTCTTATTTCTGTCTCATAAGTTTAGTGGGACACGGTGTATCCTTGCGGCTCGGAGATAAATCTCACAAACAGAAACTCAGGAGAATGACTCAAGTGGTTGTAGTATATACCCTTTTTGATTTCTTGTCAATATCAAATCTGTACCTCCCTCATTATAGTCTTATTTCTCATGGAGTTCGCATTTGAGCTTGAGTGCATTCAAATCATCTTCTGTAAGACTTAAATTTGTTACTTTGTTGAGTCTATACATAATAGCCTTTGGGTTTTCATTGTGCTCAAGACCAAGTGCGTGACCTAACTCGTGTGCCAAGACCCGAACAAGCTTATTGTTGTTATTAAACTGAAATACATCAATGTGGTTTCCACTAGCTTCCTCTATATACAAAGCTTGATCAAATTCCTGGCCATTTTCCTCTCCAATTTCGTTAAACTTTGTTACTGATATATTAAGAATTTTTGCAGTTTTATTGAGGACCACAATAAGAGTATTGATCGTATCCACTTGTTTATTGAGCGCATCCTGTAGTTTAGTTATTCCTATATTTCGGGCATTAAGTGCATCACCTTCAGCGATAATTTTGTTATATTCCTCACCCTTAGCTCCACCGCGCGCGTTCAAATCAGCAACTTTTTTCTCTAGAGCCATTCTATCTTTTTCATATTGAGCAAAGATCTGTTCAAAACTTTTCTTTTTATTTACATAGTCCACTCGAATCGCATTGTATTTTATTTTAATAGAGTTATATGACTCCTGTGTATTATCAATATTAAGACCAATCGCACGAAGTTTCTCTGTCATACCCTGCCTGTAGTCATATATAAGATTCACCGTTACAGTACCGCCTTTTTCTACATATTTAAAAAGCTGTTTATTCGCAGGTCCTTCCCACACACCCTCTGCAGTAAGTAGATTTTTAAGAAAGTCTTCTTTTGAAATACCAAAACTTGTATCAAATTGACCGATAGAGTACGTAATTTCTGTTCTACATGGATAATATGTAGTCAAAAATTCTGCCCATACATTTTTAAGTGGCCCGCGAGAAATATATACGCAGACAAAAACAATACCAAGCAAAAATATTATTTTAAAAAATTTATATACCATACATGCAACTACTTTAGTATATCAAATCGTATATTTTTTATTCATCGTCATCCCCAGATACAGCTTCTAATCCATTGAACGATTGCATTGCAGATACGATATTCTGTATCTCCCCCTCATTCATTATTTTTTCAATATTATGCCACGACTGTTTAATACGGTGATCTGTAATACGATCCTGTAAAATATTATATGTTCGTATTTTTTCGGAACGATCAGCTGTACCGATCTGATCTTTTTTTTCTTTTGAAAATTTCTGAGCATCCTCTTCTTGTTTCTGAGCTTCAAGTTTTGCCATGAGTATAGACATCGCCATTTCACGATTCTTGAGCTGGCTTCTTTGTGATGTTGACCGAACATCTATACCTGTGGGTTTATGGACGAGGCGCACTGCGGTTTCTACTTTGTTTACATTTTGCCCTCCGGCGCCTCCGGAACGAGAAAATTCAACTTCTATATCTCCGGGGTTGATCTGCACTGAACTTTTTTTACGAACAGGAAGTATCGCGACAGATGCTGTTGATGTATGCACGCGTCCCATTTTCTCTGTTGCCGGAATGCGTTGGACCCGATGCACTCCCGTTTCAAAACGAAGGTCTTTATACACATCCTTACCCCGAATCTCAAATGAAGCCTCTTTGTATCCACCTACAGCAGATCGTGATTCGTCGATCACAGAAACAGACCACCCTCGATTCTGAGCATACAATGAATACATATGAGCAAGTTCTTCTGCAAAAAGCGATGCTTCTTCCCCACCTGCACCCGCGCGAACCTCAAGAATTACTTCATTTGGAAACTCTTCTTCTTTTTCGTCATCAGTAATAATTTTTTCCATCTGCTTCATAATCTCCCCTTTCTGTTCCTTAAGAGATTGGAGATCCGCTTCGGCTAGTTCTGCTAAAGAAGCATCACTGTGTATGAGCTTGTACGTTTCTTCTTCTTGCCTCTCAAGTCTTTTATAACTCTCAGCAAGGTAAGATGTTTTTGAGTTTTGTAGAAATTTATCTAAATCCATGTGAAAAATAAAATCAGGAATATTGAACAAAGAATAACACGATTTTCGCATCATAAAAATCCTCTTTCCTAATTACTGTATCTGCAAAAAAGAAAGCTTACGCTTTCTTTTTTGCTAGGGCTTGTTTGGCCTTAAACTTCTCTACTCGTCCTGCGGTATCAAGAATCTTCTCATTGCCTGTATAGAAAGGGTGAGAACTACTAGAAATATCAAGACGATACACTGGGTATTCTTTACCATTTTTTGCTTTTGCAGTTTCAGAACTCTGTACCGTAGAAGATATGACAAATTCAGCTCCATTTGAGTTATCAATAAAGAGGACTTCTCGGTAGTTTTTTGGATGTGTATCTTTTTTCATTGCCTGACAAGTGTAGCAAATATTGACCTTCTTGGCAATGAAGCTCCTTGCATTAAACTCTCGAGGTGTCGAAAGCAAAATTCTCCGAAGCTATGACACTCCTTCGCCAAGACTATACAGGGTTCTTCCATCGCTGTGATACTCGCAAGCAAGCCGACGAGGTATTGGCGAAGAATAAGAAAACTTAGCCTTATCTCAGCTTCTTTGGAACAACCTTAATTCTTGAAACGTTCAGAGTATTATCGATTAGTAGTAGTTGTCGCAGTACTGTCTACTGCAAGATTAATCTTCTTGAGTTCAGATATAATCTTCCGAGCAGATTTTCGAGCGTCTTCAAGATCAGCTCGAGCAATCTTAAGTTTTGCACGTGCAGATTTGAGTGTATCTTGATTCACTTTCATCTTATCTTTGTCACCACCATCAGGAACAAGTACAGAAGTCATAGTAAATGCTGCCTCTGTCTGATCTTTGGCATTTGTTATCTTTGCACTCACATCTGCAAGTAGTGTCGCAAGGGATTTTGTATCTTTACCTGCATTTTCCACCTCTTTGATTCGAGTCTCTAGTTTAATTCCCAAAGCAGCAGTGGTATTGATTGATGTCATAATACTATCTGCTGTTGCCATGATGTGGCCCTGAGGAATAATGAGCATGAAGATTCTGTATGAAGTAGTAATTGACTTGATATCAGTCTTAAGCGTCTCAAGATCAGTATCAAGCATTATTTTAGACTTAAGATCATTAAGTGTTGTAATCTGACCCTGAATAGAAGCGGAGAATTGAGCTTTTTCAGCACTTGTTACTCGAATCATTTGAGCAATACGAGCATCAAGATTATTCATAGATGCGATTCGTCGATCAATTTCTTCTATCGCTTTCTTTTTACCCATATCAATTCTTGCTTGCATTTTTGCATCAATCTTTATTGCTTTTTTTGTTTCGGTGGTAGACGTAGCGTTTACTCCTGTCTGTGTAGAAACTTTTACATCAACTGCCTGTACTGATGATGCCAAAAGACCTAAAGAAAGGGCGCTTAAGGCAAGGAGTGTACGTGTTTTTTTTAGGTTATATATATTCATATGTTTATTCTGATTGAGTTACTTGCTTATCATTAAGACCTTTATCTACTTCGGCAGTACTGTCATCAACAAACTTAATACTTGCATCAACCGAAAGAATATCTGCATCGAGTGACCCGTTTGAACCATCTCGAGCTGAAACTCCATTTGTCGTATCTGGTATAACTTCAGTTTTTGTAACTACAGGCTCTTGTATGGTGACAACAGGAACTTCGACTGGAACCTTTTTGTTTTTATAAAACCAACCCCCTAAAGCAATAATTGCGAGAACTATTACCGTAATTGTTATTTTCCCAATTGTAGACATAATAAAATGTTAAATTATTAAATTAAAAAAATCATAGGCATGAAAGCCTCCACATATTCTATCATAATTCATAGAAATATATGTAGATATTTTTGTGTTGTGATAAATTTGCACTGTGTATTGTCGTATTGTCTAGGCAGGAACTTCCGATTCAGTTTTTCGTATTTCCTTATGAAACACATGCCCAGCAGGAGTAAGTTCGTAGATACAAATAGATCCAAAAGGCATTTCTACATCAACAATATTCTCGTCTGAAATATTTTCAATGTATTTAATAAGTGTCCGAAGAGAATTACCGTGTGCAACCACAAGCACATTCTTACCATCTAGAACTCGTGGTAAAATTTTTTCAAGAAAATACGGCAATACCCTCTCACTCACTATCTTAAGAGTTTCTCCTCCAGGTATCGGATAGTCCCAGCTTCTTCGAAGCTTGTTGAACTCATCCTCACCAAGCTTCTCTTCCATTTCCCACTTATTCTTTCCTGTATATTCCCCATAATCACGCTCATTAAGAGCTGATGAGTGTTCTGTGGGAACTTCGTACCACTCACAGACGTTAAGCATGCAGGAAAGTGTTTCAATAGATCGAACTTGCATCGAGGCAAAAGCTTGATCTACCGGAAGATCCTTAATAAGTAACCCCATATCGCTTGATTTCTCAAATCCATACTCAGTTAAATGTCGATCACGAGTTCCCGTCCACTTACCAAGCTTATTCCATTCGGACTCATGATGTCGAGCAAGTATTAATTTTCCGCTCATATATATTATGGTAGTATTTGATGATACGTGTTACCTTTTGAGGCTGGATATGCTTCATCATCAAGATTCATAAATGTTAACTCCAATGGTTCAAACTTAAACGCGACAGGATTTTTATCACTAAAAGCTTTCATTTCTTCTATTGGCATCTTATCGATTATCTGAGAACCTTTAAGCCAGAGAAACTTTTCTTGAATTTCTTTTGTTTTTTCAAGTGAACAGATATCAATAATACCCTTTGCTTGTACACTAATATGCTTTGGTCCCGTACCGACTACCACCGCAGCTCTCTGATGAGCAGATATGCTCAAATATTTACTCGTGTTTCGATGACTTAAAAAATATATACTCCAATCATCATCAATAACATAATGCACTGTAGATGCATATGGTAGTCTATCCATAACAGTAGCCAATACCGCCGTGTTATTAGTTTTGAGAAAAGTCATGACTTCCTCTTTGATTGCTTCCGAAATATCCATGGTAACTATAGTTATTTTTTAGATTTAGCTGCCACAAACTCTAATGCAAGCTCAATAAAGCCTACAATAATAAAAATAATAACCCATGTATTGGACGGAACCCATTCGAAATATCTATTGATGACTCCCATCGCCATAACTCCATATTCGTACATCGTAGTAATTTATGTTAGAGGCTGATACACACAGTATATCACCTACTTCAATACATTAAAAATGTGTTATGCACTCTCAGAAATATCCAAAATATACTGAGGAACAATTTGTAACCGTATATACTTTTTCTGTATTTCATCTGGTAGATCAACGAACCGTCCCGCAACTCTCCGACATTTTACATATCCGCAGTTACACTTCATCTCCCACACGTCATCAGACGCAGTTATTGTTGAATAATCAAATACAACTTCGTCACCCTGAGTAATGCCTGAAATACTCACCAGATAAAGATTACCCTTCTCTTTTATAATTTTTGCATTAGGATTACATGAGTGATTGAAGAAATCCCCAATAGCACCTGCAGGACTTACATATGTATCTTCATCAAACCTGTATGTATTTGCCCTAACTTCTTCCGAAGTGTCATCATCTGCATCGCACCGCAAACACACACCTGTAACGGGAGAGATTTTTTCTCCTGATTTAAGATACTGTAGAGCAAATACACCCTGACCATTACGAGATTTTGCGACAACAATTTTTATATTTTCTGATTTCATATCCACACTAAAACTTTCGACTATCGTATGCCCAATGCAGTAATGCCTGACGTTGCTTCGTGTGACAAGAGAAATCACCTTCTCGACAATTTTTCTCTATTTGTGCGACATGCCGAGTCATTGCTCTCCATCGCTTAATCTGCCTTATGTCTTCTTTTTCCATACGACGACCCATATAGTACCGGCAATACCACTCGAACCAGCCACGAGGATCATCGGGATGAATCCATCCTTTCTCTCTCCAGACTGAAAGTGATTGGCTTGCATTCACTCTAAAAAAATTTAAATCTGGGTCGTGTTTTTCGGAATTAAGTTTTGCATGTACAAACCAACTTTTTGGAAATTCATCACGGCAGTCTGTCATGTATTTGCCACCAAACACACCGAGCTCAAGCATTTCTTGCGGAGATAAGTCAGGTTTAAACATAGGATCAAAATTCCGACCAATAGGTTCGGTACACGTATACACATATCCCTTCTGCATCTTGTCGTTAACTGTAATCGTTCTCATTATCTTCTGGATACCCCGTACTGTACGAGATAATCAATATCCGCCTGTATATTTGCACGTAACTTCATCACACTCTTGCCGTATGAACACGTAGAACCACCACTGCCGTAGTACCTACACGCAGCTCTAATTTCACCACTATAGTTTCCGTTACCACCCCTAAGGTCAGCAAGATACATGGATGAAGCCATAAATGCGTCTTCTGGATTCCACGGACTTGCATCACGACCGAAAGTGTCTTTGAGCCTCTTTTCAAATAATTTCCATGTTGACGGAATAAACTGTGCAGGACCCATTGCACCACCGAATCCACCAGCACTCGGGATCGGACAAGAAACCACTGTCTTGTACGGATCAAGACCAAGACGACTTGTGATATCAAAAAACGGCTGTACATCTCGGGAAGCCTTCATGAGATTACTCCATTCTTTACCACTACTTACAGTGACACCTTTGCCCGTAGTAGCATCGGTGAGATAACATTTACCCACATTTGCTCCAAGACTACTTTCCTGAGTAAGGATTGCAAGTACAAACGCCGGAGAGACGCCTGTTTTATTCGATGCATTCCGAGCGTATGTAAGCGCTGTTTCAAATGGAATAGCCGCACTACCGCCCGCAAACTTGAAAAGCGCAGCCTTGATCTGTGTTGCACGAGCCTTACGTTCAGTAAGCACTTGTTCGTATGTCTTTTCCTGAGTTTTATTTACCTTAATCAAATACTGTTTTTCTTTCTCATCTTTTTCCACCTGAGATTTCTGTATTTCCGCAGCAATACGCGTATCTGTTTCTTTATCTTTCTTTGCATCAAGCGCAGCCTTCTCCTTCTCAGTCAAATCCTTAGTTTCTCGTATTTGAACGAACAAACCTGCAAGAGATCTGTTTACAGACTGAAATGAATCAAGATCACTGAAAAAATCTGAAATATTCTTTTCACCCAACACAATTTCTGGCAAACTATACTTATCTATTTCATTTGTTTGTCGAAGAAGCTGTGCAATCGACTCACGACCCTGATCAATCTTTTGCTCGAGTTTTGAAATATTTGCACTCTTAATCGCGATGTCTTGTCCGAGTTTTGCAATGGCAATATTTTTTTGTTTTATAAAAAGTTTAGCCTGCTGAATCTTAGCATTAAGAGCGTTTGTATCTTTCTGGAGTGTTGCGGTTCCCTTCTTGCTTGTATCTAAAATAGCTTGCCATTTAGCAATATCAGCTTCCGTTTGAGCGAGTTCTTCACGCCACTGTACCTCCTGCTCTGCCTGTGTCAGCGCAAGTACCGGACGAGATACAAATGGAGTAATGAAAAAAGAAAAAAAGAAAAATATGACTAACAAAAAGGATTTGAGACCTTTTTGGTTAAAATTGATATATTTTTTTGAAAATAAAAAAAACGTAATACTCATAGTATAAAACAATAGACGCATAAATGCATCTATTGTTACCAATATCTTATTGTGTGATTGTATTATGCAGTATCCTCAGTACCCTCCTCATCTTTCTTACCTTTCTTCTCTACTTCAATAGCGGATAGGTCAATAGGAGCAGACTCAACTTCTTCACCTTTAGGAGCAGATGCAGAAGCTACTACTTCAGATGGATTCTCCTCAAGTGTTACTCCTGAAGGGAGTTTGATGTCGGACGCAAGGATCTGACTGTCGAATGTGGCAAGAGATGAAATATCCACCTCAATACTATGAGGTAGATGTTCGGCTGCAGCAGAAATTTTAAGTTCATAGAGAGTCTTTACAAGACTTCCCCCAAGATCTTTTATTGCAGGGGCAACACCAACGAAATCGAGAGGAATAGAAACCTCAAGTTTCTTACCTTTTTCGAATACATAAAAGTCTACATGGCGAGGCATGTCTGACACAGGGTCAACATCAACATCGTGAATGAGCGCGTCTACAGAACCTGTAGAACCCTTAAGAGTTACCACACTAGACTCACCAGCTGTTTTCCACACCTTGATGAAATCCTTCTGAACAAGAGTGATTGGAGTAGAAGCTGTTTTTTTGCCGTAAAATACCGCTGGCATTGAGCCAACTTCGATAGATTGTCCGACTTTTCTATCTTGTGTTGCGAGAGTTATCATGACTTTTTGTATATTTGTATTAGGCCCCAGTATAGCTGAGATTACAGAACAAATCAAGTTCAAATATTCTACGATTGGATCCGCGACTTCGGTCGGTAGTCTCAGTCCACACAACCCACCGGTTCGTCCGGTGGGTTTTTCATACCAGAATCTTAGCTATATCTGCGTATACAATGCAAAAAAGATGAGAGCAATGAATAGAATTACAATACTGAGCCCAACAAGATAATAATTTGCCCACTTTCCCGTTGGGGCTATTTTTTTATCAACCAGCTTCTTCGACAAAATACCATCCGGTGGAGGGTCAGTCCGTACGGGTATTTGTAATGCGTCTTCTTCATAAAACTTTACCTCGTCATCCATATATGATGATTATATCAAAAAAATTATAATTACAATAACTATTTCGTCACTTTATTCTTTGGATCCCCTCCTTCTAGAAAATCTATAATATTCTGTGCGGCAAGCTGTGACATCTCATCCCGCGCAAGTACTGTAGCAGATGCAATGTGTGGCGTAAGAACCACATTTGCAAGTTCTGTAAGTCCCTCTGCAAGTCGTGGCTCATCTTCAAACACATCGAGACCTGCGCCGGCAATCACACCATTTCGAAGTGCGTGCACAAGAGCATTTTCATCAACTACTGGACCACGAGATGTATTAATGAGAAATGCTGTTTTTTTCATGAGCGCAAGTCTCTCTGTATTTATGAGATGTTTAGTTGAGTCTAAAAGTGGTACGTGAACACTGACCACATCAGAGATTTTGAGAAGTTCTTCTGGTGTGGAGCAAAATACTGCATCATGATCTTTTTCAAATTCCTCATTGCGTTTTATATCGTAATACGCGAGTTTCATATCAAACCCACGAGAGAGAATGTGTGCAACTCGAAATCCGATTCGCCCTGCACCAAGTATTCCGATTGTTTTTCCCGCAAGTTCAGTCCCGAGGAGAAGCATTGGGTCCCATCCTTTGTAGTTCCCTTTACGTACATATGTATCACCTTCTACAGTGCGAGTTGAGAGTGAGAGAAGTAATGCAACAGTATGCTCTGCAACGCTGTTTGTGAGTGCGCCTGGGGTGTTTGTCACCACGACACCCCTCTTTTCGGCCTCTACAATATCAATGTTGTTAAAACCAACTGCATAGTTAGCAAATATTTTCGCTGTTGGAACGGCATCAAACACACCTGACCCAATAGTGTCAGTAAGAAGAGATAAAACTGCATCATATTCCTTTGCTTTAAGTGCAGAAATAAGTTCATCGTGAGAGAGAACCTTATCTTCTGGGTTAACATCAATCTCGTATCCCTTAGCCGTAAGCATGTGTATTCCGATTTCTGGAATTCTGCGTGTTATGTATATTTTTTTCATACTGAATGTTTAAACTTATAAATTATTAAAGGATCGGAGTTTTTTCTCTACCACCTCCTGAACAGACTGGACTGCGGGACGAAGGAATTTGTATGGAGCAACTTCATCTGGGTTTTCCTGAAGCCCTTTCACAACTCCCTCCTTGTATGCGATACGAATTTCAGTATTGATGTGTACTATAGCAACACCGTTTTCAATCGCTGCTTTAAAATCCTCTCCAGAGTTTCCTGAGCCCCCATGAAGCACGAGTGGAATTCCTGTAGAGTCCGCAATCTCTTTTACTCTTTCAATATTAAGTTTTGGATCAACTCCTCCACGAAACATACCATGAATATTTCCCACAGCAGGTGCGAGCATGTCTACACCTGTTTTCTCCACAAACTCTTTTGCTTTGTCTGCATGAGTGAGTGAGTCCGCATCAAGCCCTACTCCGTCTGGCACACCGTCAAGAATTTTTGATGACACACCAATGTATCCAAGCTCTCCCTCAACAAGCACGTCTCTGCCAACACTTCGTGCGTATTCTACACACTTTTTTGCCAGTGCAACGTTCTCTTCAAATGGAATCTGTGCGCCATCAAAAATAACAGAATCAAATCCTGCATCAATTGCCTCCTTCACTCGATCAAATGAGTACGTGTGGTCGGCATTGAGAAAAATCGGATAGTTAAATTGTTCTCGTATACTTTTTACCAAAGCTGCCGCCTGAGCAACACCCACAAAATCTCTTTCGCCTTCAGAAACCCCAATAATTACGGGAAGATTCAAACCCTGAGCCGCTCTGAACACTCCCCACAACCCCTCTAAATTAGAAATATTAAAATGTCCTATTGCAACTTTCTTCTCTCGCGCTTCTACAACATATTCTCTGAGTGTTTTTATTATCATAATATAATTATACCGCAAAAAAATAATCCCCCCTAATGGAGGTCCGACCTCCATTAAACAAAGATTGGATATCTACTGATTTTGTTGAATTACAAAGATACATTAACATTAAAAACCGATTATAATCGTGGGTATCGAGAAAAATCTGTCTTTTATCTACTCCTCTATTATAAACATGAAAATGTTCTCCTTCTAGAAGCGGGATTCTTCGTTGCATATTTTGATTATATAATGGAGGTCGGACCTTCGCAAATGGAATAGAGTGAAATTGAGAGAATTCACTTTCTCATCAAACAATTTATGCTATACTAATTTCATGAAAAATTTAGATGTACTCGCTATTGGCGATATTGTGATCGATGCTTTTATTAGATTGAAAGAGGCTGAAATAATGTGCGATGAAAATAAACAAAACTGCAAACTTTCCATGGATTTTGCAGCTAAACTTCCCTACGAATCAGTAGAGATTTGTAACGCAGTGGGAAATGCAGCGAATGCTGCGGTATCTGCAGCAAGACTCGGAGTAACGTCAGGATTACTCACATATGTGGGAGGAGATCAAAATGGCAAAGACTGCATGACCTCTCTAGAAAGGGATGGTGTCGATACAACTTTGGTCCACACAGACACTGATAAAAAAACAAACTACCATTACGTACTTTGGTACGATGTAGACCGAACAATTCTTGTCAAGCATGAAAAGTTTGACTACAGTCTCAAGGAAGTAACAGATAGGATTGTTGTTCCTAAGTGGCTATACGTAAGTTCTCTTGGAGAAAACTCTCTTGCAATGTACGAACAGATCAGTAATTATCTTGCTGATAACCCAGAGGTACACCTTGCATTCCAGCCTGGAGTGTTCGATATGAAGCAGGGAAAAGAAAAGTTGAGTTTTGTATATTCAAAAGCAAGTGCAATCTGTGTGAATGTGGAAGAAGCACAAAAAATCCTTGGGGAATCAAGTCGTGATATCAAAACACTTCTCCGTAGTATGGCTTCTCTCGGGCCTAAAATCGTGCTCATTACAGATGGATTTGAAGGTGCATACGGTTTTGATACATCCAAACCAGAAGAGTTTTGGTTTATGCCGATATATCCACACACACCCATCGAACGCACTGGTGCAGGAGATGCATTTTTCTCTACTGTAGTTACATGCCTTTCACTAGGTAAAACTCTATCCGAAGCACTTACTTGGGGACCGATTAACTCACAATCTGTAGTACAGCAAGTCGGGGCACAGAAAGGCCTTCTTCATCGCGAAAAACTAGAGGAATTTCTCAAAAATGCACCGGACAATTACAAACTGAAGCAGATATAAAGATCCTCGCTGTAGAGTAGACGAGGTATTTTTCGAATAAAGAAAAAGCATCATCATTTTTTAAAAGGTGATGCTTTTTTTGGAAACTCGTTTAAAGTCTTTAAAAAATTGTTCGAGAGAAAACCTTCTTTGATGACCGAAGGCTACACTACGAACAACTATTATTGTTCCATTTCCCAAGAAATTGTTTCGTAGATTTACAACACCAACTACTACATACAACCTTTCGTATCCCAGAGTAAAGAGGTCTCCTTTTTGAACGAATTCCACAACTTTACACTTTGAAGACATAGTACACCTCTTCTCCAAGTATACTGGAATTTTTAAATTAATTCTTTCTTCCAACCACCTTCTTACTCGCCTCAACAATATGTTTTTCCGACATGCCATAGTGTTCGATAAGCTCCTCCTGTGTCCCACTTTGTCCAAAATCATCATGAACACCAATAAATTCAATAGGCACTGGATTCGATTGAACCACTATTTCAGAGACGGCACTTCCAAGACCTCCTGCAATCTGGTGTTCCTCTACTGTTACTATCGCCCCACATTCTTTTGCAAGATTATGTATTGCATCTGCATCCAAAGGTTTGATAGTAGACATGTTTAAAACTTTTGCAGATACACCATCTTTTTTGAGTTGTTCTGCAGCTCTGAGCGCACGGTGTACAAGCGCACCGGTCGCAACAATACCCACATCAGCTTTGGCGCCATCTTCTCCGTATAGTAGCTGTGCTTTACCAATTTCAAATGGAGAATCGTCTGTTGTAATGACAGGGGTTTTTTCTCGTGCAAGACGTAGGTAAACTGGTTGTCCCAACGTTGCAACTGCGAGAGTCGCTTTGTACGCTTCTATATGATCACACGGAGATATGACCACTATACGCGGTATAACACGGGTGATCGCGATATCTTCAATAGCTTGGTGTGTCCCACCGTCAGGACCAACGGAAACTCCTGCGTGTGAACCCACTATCACAACGGGTCGGTTGTTATAGCAGATTGTGGTACGAATCTGCTCCCAATTTCTCCCAGGTGAAAACATTGCATAACTTGATATAAACGGAATCTTGCCCATAGCAGCAAGGCCGGACGCAACGGATGCCAAGTTTTGTTCTGCCACACCTATTTGTACAAATCTCTCTGGAAATTTATTTCTAAAGAGATGCATCTGTGTCGACTCAGTAAGGTCTGCACACAGTCCAACAATCTGCGGATCTTTCTCTCCAGCCAGAACAAGCCCTTCACCAAAGCCTTTGCGAATTGGTACTCGTTCGACATCTTTATCGAAAATCTTCGGATTTAATTTTTGTGATGGATTAAGCATATATTTATTGAC
>Ga0163155_10004267_pt1 | contig 14824 bp, 9 predicted proteins | sample OliLakLV19SP4G1_FD_148611 | JGI IMG/M metagenome (GOLD analysis project Ga0163155, IMG submission 148611) | Freshwater microbial mat bacterial communities from Lake Vanda, McMurdo Dry Valleys, Antarctica - Oligotrophic Lake LV.19.SP4.G1 | ecosystem: Environmental > Aquatic > Freshwater > Lake >...
AGTCAAAGAACTTCATAACCCAGATAAAAAGAATGTTGGTCAGGCGACCAACATTAACTGGGTTCAGTTATTTATCTTTTTTTACTAGGTTAGTTGTTCATCTTTTTCATTTCCGGGTCGCGGGTCAGGCGACCCGCAACAACAAAGGGGAGACTCCGCTAAGAAGCTGGCGGGGAGTCTCACCCATTACTTGCTGGCGTTTCTTAACCAACAAGAGAAAAGAGAATTTTAGTGAGTGAATTTTAATTTTAATGTTTAATGTTTAATTCTTGCTGACTCAATTATAAATAGAATGTTTGATGCTGTTAAGTTTAATGCATACTTAGCAATTTCTTCGTGTACTACGATAGGATTACTGCCTTGTCCGTGTCCGGCCATCTTGTTTCTAATGGTTGTAACTCCACTGCCTAACAACGCCTCATATGAGTCAAAATGTGAGTTTGTAAATGAAGGAATTAGCTGGTTATCTACTATGATCTTAATTAATTTCTTTGCCGTATCCGTTGGCAAATAATTCCACCCTTTTGAATCACATACTATTTTAAGGGAGCTCTCAAACGCCTTGGAACAATCCGCAAGGCATTCCTTAAATCTTCTGTTTCGATAGTGTGCATGCGCACTCATGAATTCTTCGTTTGACCCCCTGAACATTTCATTTGAAAGTAGTCTTAATGCAGGAACAATTAATTCTCCATGAGATATTGTGGAGCTAAGTTTTATTAATTGATTGGATTCAAATTGATAACCGACACCATGGTATCTAAGACGAAAATTAAATTCTTCGATTGCTTCATCAGGTTCTAATTCTAATGTCTCCTTTACAGCTTTTCGGTATTGTTTTTCTCTACATTTTGTGTTTATAGTTCTTAACATAATTTCAGCCACATCAAGTACTCGGGCTAGTTTCTTCTCGTAAGCAATTAAGTCTAAAACCTTTGACATTGCATTGTGATAATAGTTAATTCTTGAAAAATTATATTCATTATATAATTTAATCTCAATTGGGTGATACAATTTAAATAATGCCTCATTATTCATTTTCGTGACAACTTCACCTTTTTCAGTTGCAACTGTACCACTAATCCATCTACCTGTTGCTTGCATGATAAGATGTGCGAGTTGCCTACTTAAATCTTTAGGTAGTTTATCGTATGAGAAGAATTCAGGGTACTCTTTTTGACGTTTAGAAAAAATTTGGAAAAAAGTCATATTGATGCGCTTTTGTTATAACTTTTAGTAATGATTTAACCTTGTGAAGCTCTCTTAGCCACTGAGGTGGAAACTCATTTCCAAGCGGAGTCTCGCCTCGGACTCCGCGTTTTCAAAATACCATCGGGCTCATGGATTTGTCTTTTCGTACTCACGGTACAAGATACAAAATGCTATTGTATTAACGAGGAGTCCCCGAGGCGGGAGACTCCGTTGCGAAGGTAATTTCAATATCTTTTTAATTTCCGGGTCGCGGGTCAGGCGACCCGCAACAACAACTTGGGGATTCTCCGTTTAAATTGACGGTAAAAGCAGTGGACAACATTCCTTTTCTTACCATTGTGCTGAATTTCATACCAGGGCTTGCAAAAGATAAAGCGACTGACGTAATATTTATTTGCCCAAACGATTTGCTCAAACAGTTACCCCCGTTATAGTTGGTCGCCTGACCAACAATCCGCAACCCTTAATAGATTACAACTCTTCCATATGTGTAACTAGTCCAAACTCATCACCCAAACCATCATAACAGCTTGCTGAACTGTAGCGATATTCTGTTTGGTGTTGTGCCAAATTCCAATGTGGTTGACACGGATTATTATGAACATACTCCAATTTTTGCTTGAAGAACTTTTCAGTTATCAAATCAATGCTCATCGAATTACGTTTCCAAACCTGATACTTCCGATCTTTCAATCCAACCTACAACAACTCCAGTGCTGCTTCTCCTTTTTCTGCTTTTATCTTTTCTACTAATGCTTTAGCAGTAAACTTTAAAAAATCTCGCTGTACTGTTTCCAACTCAAAACCATTTTGAATGCGCCAGATTAAATGAATATGATTAGGTATCCCGATAGCTATCGGGACAACGCCCCTACTTTTACTTCACCCTGACTAACTCTAAACTTCAATGCATCAATTACTAGTTTCTTATAATCATCCTCTGCTAGCAACTTTTGCCAATCATTACAGACTGCTGTAAAAAACTGAACCGCGTGCCGCGCATATTCCATTTATTGAAGATAAGAATACAATAGTCAAAGAACTTCATAAGCTAAAAAGAATGTTGGTCAGGCGACCAACATTAACGGGGGGTAATTGAATCTGCTTTGTTAATGGATTTTTGAAACAAGGTATCAGTTGGCAGTATGGGTAAATCAAAACTCAAACTATCCCACCGCTGAGCGAATGCCAAGTGGCTTATTAGGGTGAGGATAAAGATGAGTTTAGTTTTCACGTTTAGTTTATTATCAAATGTTGGTCAGGCGACCAACATTAACCGAGGGCATCGCAAGCGTTTGAAGTTTCTATTATGTAATACGTTTTGTTCATTAACTTTTTCTTGCTTCTCTCTCAGTTCAATAACACTACTTTTTTAACTCAAGTCGCGGGTCAGGCGACCCGCAACAACAAAGGGTTGGTTATCTTTTGGGCGAGAGCAAAAACACGAACGCTCTCAAAGACCCAGCCATGCTAAAGCGGCTTAATGATATCAACTCTTTTACTGAGAAGGAACGCGAACACATTCTCTATGCCCTCGATGCTTTGATCAAAAACGCAAAGCTCAATTCGATATCTAACTAAAAACAAAAACCCGGATCGCTCCGGGTTTTTGTTTTTAAACTTCTTGTCTTTCTCATTCTCCCCATAAATGATATACTGACATCTCACTCCCGCTATTCTCTAAAACGACAAAGCCATTTACTTGATTAGATTCTCCCGTCCCAGGATCAACCGTTGTCCATCCTGTTTTAAACATATAGACCTTTAACCCTGTATTTATCCATCGAGGAAATTTCTCATGCATTGAGTCGTTAATCGGTGTAGAAGAAAAACCCGTATGCGATAAGGGGAAAATAGGAATCTTGTTATAATCCCAGGTCTTTAAATCCTCTGACCGAACTTCTAAAGTATCGACTAATTCCCACCCGTTCCTTGTTGCAAAGTCAATAATCTCCTTAGAGCTAAAGGCTTTTTCCTTTTTCGATTTCCAATGCATTGCCAGATGTCCACCGTAAGGACCTTGGTCACTAATGTTCTCTTTCAACAATTCTTTTTGAAAGCCCACCCAAAAACCACTTGGGGCTACTTTGTTACAAGAAAAAAGTCCAAACATCAAAGTGAAAATTATTGGTATTCCAATTCTACTCATTTCCATATTATATTTTCTGTCCATTGAAAAGTTTGTGTTGTCTTTGACATTGGGCCAGATGACATCGCATTGTTTAATGGTTGACCAATATTATTGCTCCACCATGGGGTGTAGCCAATAACAGGTGGATGGGTTGCCGATTCAATAGTGGATGAATTATTTATTGTAAACATTACCGTAGCAACATTACCCTCTAGCGCAGTGACTTGATATTTTAAACCATACGAACCAAGATAAGTTACAGCAAGATTTCCGGTAAGGCCACCTGTCAACAATGTTGAATAATCTTTAAGATATTTTCCCACGCCTCCGACACCGCCCAAATTGTAGTTGTTCTTTCCGTCAAGTTTTCCATTAGCAATGCCAGCCTTTATTATTCCACGAGTTGCCTCAACATGATCATGTTGCTTTAACATATCCAAGAACTCTCCACTTGTAAAGTCGCGGTGCCTTGGCCCCGTACCTGCTAACCATTCCCAACCAACTTGCCAAGGTGATGGCCCCCCTCCGTTTGTTTGTTACTGTTCTTTATCGTTTACTTTTTGTAGTAAAACATTTTATGTTCCGGAGCATACATCAGCCTAACCTCATTCTCTTTAGTAATATCAACAATTGAATGCCATATACCAGGTGGATTATCTGCTCCTTCTTCACTAAAGAAAATAAAATCCTCAAACGTAATCTTCCTAAAAAGCGAATCGTAGTTCCAAATACCTTTTGACTCGAATACTTTTTGTTGACTAGTAGAATACTTATGGTGATAACTTCTATCGGCATACAAGAATAATGAATCCTTGTTGTTTCTATTTGTAAAGCAGTATTTTCCAATTAACATTTTTTCATCTATGCTCTTTTCGGTTTGAGCGCAACCAAGAAATGCTATTGCATATAACACATGAAAGATCATTAATAATTTAAAACCATTATTTTTCATACTCAATTCGTTAGTTAGGAACAATCCAAATAAATCTTTGATATATATTTCCATGGGGGGTAATTTCTCCTGGGATTCTTGGAATATCATCCACAGAATCATAACCACCTGAATAATTTCCTGTAGTATTATTTAAAATAAATATAGTACCGGCTGATGATGGTATAATCGATATTCGTGCACTGCCGACAAATTGCTCCATCATATTAAATCCAGCAAGTGGTACATGTATAAGCGGATTTGCTTCGACATGTTCTCGTATTAGTGGCTTCTGACCTCCGATGATATATCTTATTATTGCTTGAGAAACGACTGTAGATTTCTTGATTGCTTCAGTCATTGGGTGACCATCAAGGAATAGACTTCTTTCGGGTCCATTACCTGACAAAAACTCAGCGGTCAGAGTATACCAGTTAACACCATTATCTCTTTGAGTATAATATGAATTTATGAGGAACTCATCTTTGAAACCGAAAGGATCTCCTCCCTGTGTTTGTTGCGTAGGTGGATCACCTGGCGCATTCATTACCCAATCGTATTGATCATAAACACCCGCTCCTGCCTCAATTGATCCAAATTTTTGATAAGAGTATGATTTGCCATACTGCAACCCGTACTGTTGCATCAAAGCTTGTGGGTTTGCTGATGCTGCAGCTGCGTGTTGCAACTGCCCAAAACTTGGTGCATAGCTCCAATTTGTAATGCCACCACTTCTTCCACCGGTATGAAACCGCAACGCACTCGTACTCCCTCCAGAATAAAACTGCCCCCGGTAATGATCTACCCGATCATCGTAAGTATAGCGGGTAATACCGTATTCAGGGTCGGCCCCACTGGGGTCTGTAAACGTTACCGGATCGTTGAAACTAAAATTGTATGGAGTTAAACTCGCATACTTGGTGGCCATCGGGTCAATTTGATTCATGCGCCCAAGTATAGGGTCGTAGTTTCTATACGCTAAATCATAAAGATTACTGGTGGTATTGAGTTCCGTGCCCCCGTTTCCTAAAAAGTTGTTGCCGGTGGTGTTCTCGCGCGTCCAGCTATTGGCGGTTTGCATCCTGATAGCTATCGGGAGAAAAGGATAGTTCTCGCTATATTGAATAATATTGCCGGGCGTAAACGACATGGTTACATCATCCCCGCATAAGGCGGGGCAGGATAAAGATAGGCACAGCTCGCTATTCCATGACTAAACTGCAATGTTAAATGTTATAGCTTTGATTGGGTTGCGGGTCAGGCGACCCGCAACAACGAATTTTTTGACCAACGAAGGCGATCAACATTAACTGAAATTAGAATTTATTACCAACAACAACTTAAGGAAATTAGAATTAGCGAGGCTGCGTTTAGCACCCGTTGGGTAATTGTTAAAGCTACTGTTGGTAGTTGCTTCCATATTAGCTGTTACCACCTGTGGGGTTGCAGCAGCAGATGTAAATACTAGTTCGAGTATTCCCCTGATGATCGGCAATCGCATACTGATGTTCCAGCGTGCTGCCATTTTTTACCACGCGGCCTTCGGGGGCACCAAAAAAGGTTGCGGGTCAGGCGACCAGCAACAACAAAGGGCGACCTGCAACAACAATTTTTTTACCAACATTAACCGAATTAGAATTTGTTACCAACAAAAACTGGGTTGCGGGTCAGGCGATCCGCAACAACAAAGAGCCACTGACCCTACTTTAACCTAAGCTTCACCGATTGTGCCCCCAAAATTCATCGGAAATTGAGGTGCTTCATTGGTTTGTTTAATAGGCCCAAAGGTGGCCTCGTATTTACTAATATTGTCTTTTAGCGCAGCCAGCAGCCTTTTAGCATGCTCCGGAGTAATAATTACCCGAGCCTTTACTCGCGCTTTTGGCACCCCTGGCATAAGCCTTATAAAGTCCACCACAAACTCACTGTTCGAGTGGGCAATCATTGCCAAATTGGAATAGATACCCTCGGCAATCTCCTCAGAAAGCTCGATGTTGATTTGATTTTGGGGCGGTGTGTTTTTAGTTTCTGCCATAGCTTTTAATTTGATAATTATTCAATTTGAGGATTTGAAAATTAAGACGGCTATTAATTCGAGTTACATATCTATAAACGAATGAGGCTGTCTCTTACTATAAGACAGCCTCATTTTCAAATTATTTCATTTTCAAATCTTCAAATTAACCAGCTAGTTCTCTCTCTTTCGACTTCCGCTCAGGCGCATCAACTAACTTCTGATATTCTTCTTCAGAATTTACAATCATGTCGTTTAGTCTTCTCTGGCCGGTACCAGCAGGAATCAAATGTCCTACAATAACATTCTCCTTCAAGCCCACCAAATGATCAGCCTTACCGCGTATTGCAGCTTCGCTCAACACTTTAGTTGTTTCCTGGAAGGAAGCAGCCGACAACCAGCTTTCTGTTTTCAACGATGCCTGAGTAATACCTTGAAGAGTTGGACGTGATACCGCAGATAGGGCATCGCGTACTTCAGCAATCTTTTGGTCTTTTCTCTTCAATGAAGAATTCTCATCTCTCAATTCACGTGGACTAACTATCTGACCTACTTTGAATCGTTGAGAATCACCAGGCTCCATTACAATCTTCTTATCTAATACGCGGTCGTTTTCCTCACGGAACTCAAACTTATCAACGTATTCGCCAGGAAGGAAAGTAGTATCACCTGAATCAATAATCTCCACTTTCTGCATCATCTGGCTTACGATACACTCAATGTGCTTATCGTTAATCTTCACACCTTGTAAACGATATACTTCCTGAATTTCATTGACCAAGTATTCTTGAACTGCCGTTGGTCCTTTTATCGATAGAATATCGGATGGAGTAATAGCGCCATCTGATAAAGGTTGACCTGCTTTTACAAAGTCATTATCCTGAACCAAAATGTGTTTAGACAATGGCACCAGATAACGCTTCTGAACACCATCCTTAGACTCGATGAAGATTTCGCGGTTACCACGCTTAATACCACCGTAGGTTACAACACCATCAATCTCACTTACAACAGCTGGGTTCGAAGGATTGCGTGCTTCAAACAATTCCGTTACACGTGGAAGACCTCCTGTAATATCGCGAGACTTACCCATGGTGCGCGGAATTTTTGCTAACACTTGGCCAGCTTTAATCTTCTCGCCCTGATCTACCGCTAAGTGAGCACCCACAGGAATGTTATATCCCTTAGTCTCATTCTTACCTTTTACAATGATGGACGGGTTCTTGGTCTTATCGCGGGTATCTGTAATTACCTTTTCGCGGTGACCAGTTTGCTCATCAGATTCCTCTTTAAAAGTAATGCCCTCGATGATCGCTTCGAACTCGATTTCTCCGTCATACTCTGATAAGATAACCGCATTGTATGGATCCCAGAAACACAACTCCTCGCCTTTCTCCACTTTCTGCCCATCCTTAACTTTAAGGAATGTTCCGTAAGGAACGTTGTTAGTAATCATCACACGTTTCTCAGCATCTAAAATTCTGATTTCACCTGTACGACCCATAACAACTTTCACTTTGTTGTTATCACGATCTGTTGTATCAACCGTTCTTATCGCTTCAAATTCAATTGTACCGGTGAACTTAGCTTTAATGTTAGCTTCAGTTGCAATGTTCGATGCTGTACCACCTACGTGGAAAGTACGAAGTGTTAACTGAGTGCCTGGTTCACCAATAGACTGAGCAGCGATAACACCTACTGCCTCACCTGCCTGAACCATTTTACCCGTTGCCAAATTTCTACCGTAACATTTAGCACATCCACCCACTTTAGTTTCGCAGGTTAACACCGAGCGAATCTCAACTTCTTCTATGCTGGTTTCCTCAATGCGTTTTGCTACCTCATCATTGATTTCCTCATTAGCTGGGCAAATCAATTCTTCGGTAATAGGATCATAGATGTCATGCACCGTTACACGACCTAGAATACGTTCCGACAATGGCTCAACAATATCCTCATTATCTTTTAGCGCTGTAACCTTCAAGCCGCGAAGTGTACCGCAGTCCTCTTCAGTAACAACAAGATCTTGGGCAACATCTACAAGCCTGCGAGTTAAGTATCCGGCATCAGCTGTTTTCAACGCTGTATCGGCAAGACCTTTACGAGCACCGTGTGTGGAAATAAAATATTCCAACACATCAAGTCCTTCTTTAAAGTTTGAAAGGATTGGGTTCTCAATTATAGCACCTACAGATCCTGCCAAGTTCTTCTGAGGCTTCGCCATCAAACCGCGCATACCGCCCAACTGACGAATTTGTTCTCTAGAACCCCGAGCACCGGAGTGCATCATCATATAGATGGAGTTAAATCCTTGCTGATCTTCTTCCAACTGCTTCATCAGCGTGTTGGTAAGCATGGTATTTGTGCGCGTCCAGATATCAATTACCTGGTTGTAACGTTCGTTATCAGTAATAAGACCCATCATGTAGTTGTTCCATACTGAATCAACTTCCTTCTGAGCTTCTTCCACTAACTTTTTCTTTTCGTCAGGTACTTTAACATCGCCTAATCCCATTGACAACCCACCCTTATAGGCCATCTGGAATCCAAGTTCTTTAATATCATCAAGGAACTTGGCTGTTTTAGCTTGTCCTGCTAACTTATAAACATCAGCGATGATAGTTTGCAGCTTCTTCTTAGTTAAAAGTTCGTCTACATACCCAACTTCAACGGGCATAAACTGATTGAAAATAACACGACCTGTTACAGTCTCAATCATTTTCCTTTCAAGCTGTTCGTTTTTCTTATCGCGAACTATTGCACGCACTTTTATAATAGCATGCTTCGATAGCTTGCCCTCATTGTATGCAATTACTACTTCATCTGCAGAATAGAATCTCTTGCCTTCACCTAGTTCTCCTTTTCTTCCTTTCGTAAGATAATAAAGTCCCAACACCATGTCCTGAGAAGGAACAGTAATAGGAGCTCCGTTAGCAGGGTTAAGAATGTTATGAGAAGAAAGCATCAACACAGAAGCTTCCAATATTGCTTCCTGCCCAAGTGGCACGTGAACCGCCATCTGGTCACCGTCAAAGTCAGCGTTGAACGCAGTACAAACTAACGGGTGCAATTGAATCGCTTTTCCTTCAATCAACTTTGGTTGGAAAGCTTGAATACCTAATCTGTGCAGGGTTGGAGCACGGTTTAAAAGAACTGGATGTCCTTTCAATACGTTTTCTAAAATATCCCACACAACAGGATCTTTGCGATCAACAATTTTCTTTGCAGACTTCACCGTCTTCACAATTCCTCTTTCTATGAGCTTGCGAATAATGAATGGCTTGAATAATTCAGCAGCCATATCTTTTGGAAGACCGCACTCATGTAATTTCAATTCTGGCCCTACTACAATTACTGAACGACCAGAGTAGTCAACACGCTTACCCAGTAAGTTTTGACGGAAACGCCCTTGCTTACCTTTAAGCATATCACTCAATGATTTCAATGCACGGTTACCATCGGAACGCACTGCATTTACTTTACGTGAGTTGTCGAACAATGAGTCAACAGCTTCCTGAAGCATCCGCTTCTCGTTACGAAGAATAACTTCAGGAGCTTTAATATCTATCAATCTCTTAAGACGGTTGTTACGAATAATAACACGTCTGTAAAGATCATTCAAATCTGATGTAGCAAAACGACCACCATCCAACGGAACAAGTGGACGCAATTCTGGCGGGATTACCGGAACCATTTTAATGGTCATCCATTGTGGTCGGTTTTCAACACGCGTATTTGCTTCGCGGAAAGCTTCAACTACTTTCAAACGCTTCAACGCTTCTGCCTTGCGCTGTTGTGAAGTATCTGTTGCAGCCTGATGACGCAACTCATAAGAAAGTTCATCAAGCTTAACGCGAGATAAAAGCATTTCCAATGAATCGGCTCCCATCTTCGCGATGAATTTCTTAGGATCATTATCATCCAGTAATTGATTCTCGCGTGGCAACTTATCAACAATGTCTAAGTATTCTTCTTCTGTTAAGAAGTCGAGACGGTTAATACCATCTTCTTCTTTAATACCCGGTTGAATTACTACAAATCTTTCGTAGTAAATAATCTGATCTAACTTCTTGGTTGGTAGACCAAGTAAGTAACCAATCTTGTTTGGTAACGAACGGAAATACCAGATGTGAGCAACAGGCACAACCAATTCGATGTGACCCATGCGCTCGCGTCTTACTTTCTTTTCTGTAACCTCCACACCGCAACGGTCGCAGATAATTCCCTTATAGCGAATACGCTTATATTTTCCGCAATGACATTCCCAGTCTTTAACCGGTCCAAAAATTCGTTCGCAGAACAATCCACCCATCTCCGGCTTATACGTGCGGTAGTTGATTGTTTCAGGTTGCGTTACTTCACCATGTGAGCTTTCCAAAATTGATTCCGGAGAAGCAAGACTGATAGTGATTTTAGAGAAATCGTTGTTGATCTTTTTATTTTTTCTGAAAGACATTTTAGTAGTAGTTAGTCTTTAGTATTGAGTCCTTAGTTCCAAAATTTTGCCTGAGTCTTTAGTCTCATTGCTCAAGACTAAAGACTCAGGACTATTTTAATCCATCGTTATCTCTAATGCCAAACCTCTGAGTTCATGCACAAGTACATTAAACGATTCTGGTATGTTCGGCTTCCTCATATTTTCACCTTTAACAATTGCTTCGTAAGCTTTCGCTCTACCAATCACGTCATCGGATTTAATTGTAAGGATTTCCTGTAGAATATGTGATGCACCGAATGCTTCAATCGCCCAAACCTCCATCTCACCAAAACGCTGACCACCGAATTGAGCTTTACCACCCAATGGCTGTTGTGTAATAAGTGAATAAGGTCCGATAGAACGAGCATGCATTTTATCGTCTACCAAGTGACCAAGTTTCAACATGTAGGCTATACCTACTGTAACTGGTTGATCAAACATTTGACCTGTTAAGCCATCGTATAGATAAGTACGTCCGAATTCAGGAAGGTTCGCTTCTTTCAATTCAGCAGAAACCTGATCAAGCGATGCTCCGTCAAAAATTGGTGTTGCATACTTTCTTCCCAACTTCGTGCCAGCCCAAGCCAATACAGTTTCATAAATCTGGCCAAGGTTCATACGAGAAGGCACACCAAGTGGATTCAAGCAGATATCAACCGGGGTTCCATCTTCAAGGAATGGCATATCTTCTTCACGAACAATACGTGCAACAACACCTTTGTTTCCGTGACGTCCCGCCATCTTATCTCCTACTTTCAACTTGCGTTTCTTAGCTATGTAAACCTTAGCTAATTGTACGATACCTGCAGGTAGTTCATCTCCTACTTCTAATGTGAAACGCTCGCGCTTGAAGTCACCAGAAATTGAATTTCTCTTATTCAGATAATTCTTAACTACTTCAGACACTAAGTCATTCGTATGATCATCGGTAGTCCAACTGTCTAAGCTGATGTCAGCAATCAAGTTAACCTCTTCAGGTACATTATAATTGCTTTCATCGCGATAGATGTTCTTGTCAGGGAAGAGATTGTTTTCAATCACCTTACCAGAAAATTTAACTCCTTTGCTGATTAACTCATCACCAAACTTGTGTGTTACACCCTGGCTGGTTTTGCCAGTAAGTAAAGTAGTAAGTTTCTTAACCATATCAGCACGCAACTCAGTAAGTTGTTTGCTATAACGATTCTTCAATGTATCCAATTCTTTCTTAGACTTAGTACGAACGTCTTTGTCGCGTTTTGGTCTTGAGAACAACTTGGTTTCTATTACCACACCTTTCAACGATGGAGGTGCCTTCATAGAAGCATCTTTCACATCACCGGCTTTATCACCGAAGATCGCTCTAAGAAGTTTTTCTTCCGGAGTTGGATCTGTTTCACCTTTTGGTGTGATTTTACCGATAAGGATGTCACCTTCTTTTACTTCTGCACCAATGCGAATGATACCGTTTTCGTCAAGATGCTTAACAGCTTCTTCACTTACGTTAGGGATTTCAGAGGTTAACTCTTCTTCACCACGTTTTGTATCACGCACTTCTAATTCAAATTCCTCAACGTGGATCGATGTATAAATATCCTCGCGCACAACGCGTTCAGAAATTACAATCGCATCCTCGAAGTTGTATCCCTGCCAAGGCATGTAGGCTACTAACAAGTTGCGGCCTAGTGCTAACTCACCGTTAGCGGTTCCGTAACCCTGACACAGCGGTTGCCCTTTAGATACTTTATCACCTTTCTTCACCAATGGTGTAAGGTTGATGCAAGTATCCTGATTGGTTCTTCTAAACTTAATCAGGCTATAAGATTTCACTTCGTTATCAAAGCGAACCAACTCCTGCTCTTCGGATACTTCGTAACGAACTACAATCTTATTCGCATCTACGAATTCAACTGTACCGCTTGCTTCGGATAAGATTAATGTACGTGAATCCAAGGCTATTCTTCCTTCAAGACCAGTACCTACTATAGGTGCTTCTGGTCGCATCAATGGAACAGCCTGGCGTTGCATGTTCGATCCCATCAAAGCACGGTTGGCATCATCATGCTCCAAAAATGGAATCATAGATGCAGCAATCGATACAATCTGATTAGGAGCAACGTCCATATACGTGATTTCACTTGGCTCAACTACCGGGAAGTCACCTTCAAAACGTGCCTTCACTTTGTCTTCCTCTAAATCTCCGTTAGATTTAATCTTAATATTCGCCTGAGCAATATTGTGTGTGTCTTCTTCTTCAGCAGTCAGGAATATCACATCCTTTCCTTTTACTTTTCCATTCTCAACTTTACGGTAAGGTGTTTCGATAAAGCCCATCTTGTTCACTTTGGCGTGAACGCAGAGAGACGAAATCAAACCGATGTTCGGACCTTCCGGGGTTTCAATGGTACACAAACGACCGTAGTGGGTATAATGCACGTCACGTACTTCAAAACCTGCACGCTCACGTGAAAGACCACCGGGACCAAGGGCAGACATCCTACGCTTATGCGTGATCTCTGCCAATGGGTTAGTCTGATCCATAAATTGAGAAAGCTGATTCGTTCCAAAGAACGAATTGATTACTGAAGACAACGTACGCGCATTGATCAAATCAACCGGCTTGAAGTCTTCATTATCGCGAACGTTCATTCTTTCTTTGATTGTTCTTGCCATACGAGCAAGACCAACACCAAACTGAGAATACAATTGTTCACCAACAGTTCTTACACGTCTGTTGCTCAAGTGATCTATATCATCGACAACAGCCTTTGAATTGATCAAGCCAATTAGGTACTTAACAATAAGAATGATATCCTCAGTTGTTAATACGCGCTGATCAAAGCTAAGATCAAGACCTAATTTCTTGTTGATTCTGTAACGACCAACTTCACCTAAGTCATAACGCTTCTCGCTGAAGAACAAGCTTTGAATAATATCACGCGCTGTTTGTTCGTCAGGAGCTTCTGTATTTCTAAGTTGACGATAGATTTGTTCTACCGCTTCTTTTTCTGAGTTTGAATTATCTTTAGCAAGTGTGTTGAATATGATGTGGTAATCAGCCACGTTCACATCTTCACGATGCAGAATAATTGATTTCACACCAGACTCAATGATAGTGTCTACATCTTCGGCAGTAATCACATGATCACGTTCTAATAACACTTCATTTCGATCGATGGAAACTACTTCGCCAGTATCTTCATCCACGAAGTCTTCAGTCCACGTTTTCAAAACCCGAGCCGCTAATTTACGATCAACCGTTTTCTTCAACGTGTTCTTATTAGCTTCAATCTCTTCCGACAATCCGAAAAGATCTAGGATATCTTTATCTGTACCATAACCAATAGCGCGAAGCAATGTGGTTACCGGGAATTTCTTCTTACGATCGATGTACGCGTACATTACTGCGTTTACATCAGTAGCAAATTCAATCCACGATCCTTTGAAAGGAATAATCCGCGCAGAATAAAGCTTTGTTCCATTCGTGTGTTTACTCATGGCGAAAAACACACCCGGAGAGCGGTGCAATTGCGAAACAATTACGCGCTCAGCTCCATTGATTACGAATGACCCTTTCCCGGTCATGTAAGGAATGTTACCTAGGAATACTTCCTGCTCGATAGTTTGGAAATCTTCGTTGTCCTCATCATTACACGTTAAACGTAACTTGGCCTTTAACGGCACAGAGAACGTGAGTCCGCGATCAATACACTCATCCACATTATACTTAGGCGGATCGATTGTATAATCAACAAACTCAAGCACGAAGTTTTCGCGTGAGTCGGAGATAGGGAAGTTCTCTGCAAATACTTTGAAGAGTCCTTCATTTTGTCGTTTCTCTGCAGGTGTTTCTATCTGCAAGAAATCTTTGAACGATTGTAGTTGGATATCCAAAAAGTCAGGATATTCCAAAACCTTCTCAATTGTTGAGAAGTCAATTCTATTAGTTGCTGTCTTCTTTGCCAAGGTACTTTAGGTTTAAATTTCCTGGACTAGACTAAAAATTACTGTGGATACTGCCATTGCTGGCATAAATAGGCAAAGCCCTCCCGATAGCTATCGGGAGGGCTTTGCCTATTT
>Ga0163155_10004274_pt1 | contig 14800 bp, 13 predicted proteins | sample OliLakLV19SP4G1_FD_148611 | JGI IMG/M metagenome (GOLD analysis project Ga0163155, IMG submission 148611) | Freshwater microbial mat bacterial communities from Lake Vanda, McMurdo Dry Valleys, Antarctica - Oligotrophic Lake LV.19.SP4.G1 | ecosystem: Environmental > Aquatic > Freshwater > Lake >...
TTAGTAGACAACGCAATCCATTATTCGGATGTAAATCAGCCGATTACACTCACTATTCGCCATCAAGCTCCATGGGCTTTATTACAGGTGAGCGATCGCGGCAGCGGTATTTCTGAAGCCGAACAGGCGCAGGTCTTTGAATCCTTTCACCGCACTGATCCCTCTCGCAGTCGAGCGACCGGGGGCGTTGGCTTAGGGCTAGCGATTGTGAAGTCCCTAGTAGAAGGCATGAGTGGGCAGGTTTCTGTGCAGTCTCGCATCGGCGAAGGCAGCACCTTTACCGTCAAACTCCCGCTAGCCACCAGAGAGCCATCGCAGCGATAGCGCTGGGGCTGGCGGTTTTTTTGAACTCACCCTGTTTATGCACATTTACTCACACCCCAAGCGATTCCTATGACAGCACAAATCCTACTAGTTGAAGATGAAGAGAAACTGGCTCATTTTATTAAGCTCGAACTAAGTTGTGAAGGGTACCAGGTCAGCGTGGCGCATGATGGGTTAAGTGGGCTAACGTTGGCTCGAGAGCAGCCGCCCGATCTGGCCATTTTAGATTGGATGCTACCCGGCTTAACGGGTCTAGAGCTATGTCGCAGATTGCGCTCTACAGGAAGTAAAATTCCGGTGATTTTGTTGACAGCAAAGGATGAAATTGGCGATCGCGTGGCCGGACTAGACGCCGGAGCCGACGATTATGTGGTCAAGCCATTTAGCATTGAAGAACTACTGGCCCGCGTGCGGGCACATTTGCGCCGCACCCAAGCGCCTGACCTCGACCTGCTAGAGTTCGACGACCTGAGCCTCAACTGCCGTACCCGTGAGGTGTTTCGCAGCGGGCGAGCGATCGAACTCACCGCCAAAGAATTTGATTTGCTACATCACCTAATGGCTCACGCCAAACAAGTCGTTACCCGCGATCGCATTCTAGAAGCAGTCTGGGGCTACGACTTTATGGGCGACTCCAATATCATCGAAGTCTATATCCGTTACCTGCGGCTAAAACTAGAAGGACAGCATGAGAAACGGCTGATCCAAACTGTACGAGGTGTGGGTTACGTCCTGCGCGATTAGGTCAGTGCCGGACATCAGTACAGATTGATGCGCGCTGTTGAAATGAGTAGAGAAACTTGTTGGCTTCATCCTCAACTGCCCCCGTCTGAACGCTAAAATAAGGACTGCCTTTGCTAGATCAACCGGGAAAACTCTTGTGCTAAAGACGCTAATTGCCGACTTCCGCATTATTTTTGAGCGCGATCCCGCTGCGCGCAATTGGTTAGAGGTGCTAATTTGTTATCCCGGGTTGCAGGCTCTAGTGATGCATCGCTTCGCGCATCGCCTGTTTAAACTGCGGCTACCCTTTATTCCCCGCTTCCTATCTCACATAGCGCGGTTTTTGACGGGGATCGAAATTCACCCCGGTGCCCAGATTGGATGCGGTGTGTTTATTGACCACGGCATGGGCGTCGTCATTGGAGAGACGGCTATTGTGGGCGACTATGCTTTGATTTATCAAGGTGTCACCCTAGGAGGTACAGGAAAAGAAAGTGGCAAACGACATCCCACCCTTGGCGAGAATGTAGTGGTGGGTGCCGGAGCCAAAGTGTTGGGCAATCTTCAAATTGGCGATAATGTCCGTATTGGCGCGGGTTCGGTCGTGCTGCGCGATGTGCCCTCAGACTGCACTGTAGTAGGGGTGCCAGGGAGAATTGTCTATCGCGCCGGGGGGCGAGTTGAGCCACTAGAACATGGCAGACTGCCAGATTCTGAAGCTCAAGTGATTCGAGCCTTGGTTGATCGGATTGAATCGTTAGAGCGTCAGGTTCAAAATCTTCAGGAAGAAACCCTGCCTAACGCTAAAAACTCGCCAATGCTGTCATTGCTGAGTAGCGGTCTGACTAAAATAGACGACTCGGCGTCATCTCTGCGGAAAAATGCGACTCGTGACCCTAGTCAAACTGCTGCGGAGCGCCGGGATGCAGCCCCTGATGCTGGTGCAGCGCGCTGCCGATTGAGCGATCGCATTATTGAAGAGTTCTTAAACGGTTCGGGAATCTAGCGGTTCTACTTTGCCTTTTGCCAAAAATACTAGCCTTGCAGCGCCAGTTGAAGCTGTAGCCGCAGCGGCGAATCAAGCTGGACTACCAGGCCGGGATGGCGGCTAGTAGGGATGGCGTCTGTCATCCCACCAGGTTCAGAGCGATTGGATCTATTCGAGTGAGACGCGTTGAAGTGGGCAGCAGGCCACAATAGCCACCGACTTCCTTGAGGTAGCGTGTTCACACTGATGGCATTTTGAGTCAGCCAAATCAACGGGCTACCCGGTGGCGCATCAGTAGTTGGAGTTTCACTGTGGCGCACAGCCGCTAACGCTTTTAGCACAGTGCGATCGCTCTTCACGATGCCTGTGCCAGCCGTCCACAAGCTGACCTGCATCCCCTGCTGGCTGGCATACGCGTAAAGCGACGCAGCGGCTGTTACCGCCTGTTCAAACTGGTCTGCCTCCCAACCCAAGGCACTGTCTAGGCAAATCACCACGTCTAACCCACCCGTAAACGTCTCCAGTTCGCGCACACGCAATTCACCATAGCGAGCGCTAGTGCGCCAGTGCACCAGCCGAGTGGGGTCACCCCAGCGGTAGGGACGCAGCGTGCGCGTCACCCCCTCAACGGCGGCCTGAGCGCGAGCATTACTCTGCCTAACTTGACTATCATCTTGCCCCAGCTCATCGACTAACGGGCAGCGGCTCAACGGTAGCGCCCTAGGATAGATTACCGCAACAGCTTTTACAGCCTGTTGACGTCGGCACCAAAATAGCCCCAAGGGTGTGGCTGTCCTCAACTCAACCCCCTGCCACCGATAGACTCCTCGGCGCTCGGTTGGACAAGCATACGTCCAGTAGTAGGTACTCTGAGCCGGAATCGACTCAATCGCCGTTACCTGAGGATGCCCCAGATCTGAAGGCAACAGGTCCTTAATCTGGAGCAACGTTTTAGGTTGAGAAGCCCCGTTTTCGATCGCCAATTCTACCGTCAACAGATCACCTACTGAAACTAAATCCAGCGGGCGACGGCTCACCTGGAGGCGTTGCAGCGATCGCCCTGGCAAAATAGCAGCCATTCCCAGTAGCGCCATCATCACCCCGCTCATGACATACAGCCAACCCGCCATCGTATTGGTCGCAGCGGCAAAGAAAAACAGCGCCAGACCGCCCATCACCCAGCCACTATAGGCGGGCACAACCCAGCGACGTTCTAACCAATTCAGCAAGCGGTGAGGTGAAAGCATGGGAATGAGGAGAATACAGAGATATGGTAGAGATATGTTCGCCGATCAAAACCGATAGATGGCTTTACCCTAGCCTATCCGCTGCTTACGCATAGTCTATGCGCTAAATCCATGCATTGAATTTGGAGCATTGAATTTGGAGCATTGAATTTGGAGCAGTTGATTTCGGGCACGATAAAGCTAGGCAAGTTATAATCTTTGCGGATACTGCGTAAAATTTCTTTATGAATAGCCCTCTGATTAACGCTTTTTTTGTCGGTCGAGCATTGGCGGAAGCCTGCGGTGAGCAATTTGAAAACACCGTTTCCAAAACGATGGGCGACTTAGGCAAATTTGATGCAGAGCAACGAGAGCGTCTGCGGCAATTCATGGAACAGGTGTTAGAAAAAGCAAATCGAGACGCGGAGCAAGCAAGGCAGTCGCGGCCAGGGACTGCGGCATCAGCTGGAACCGCATCCGGTGACGATCTGCAAACAACAATCGATGAGTTGAGAGCCGAGATCGCCCAGTTGAGGGTCGAATTGCAGCGTTATCGGGCACGCTCCGTCTAGAGTTACACTAGCGCCTGATGCTTGATTTCATTTTTTAGCTCTCGACTTCAGCCGTTTTTAGTCCTTAGCCCCACTTGTTGAGGCGCATTGCCCTGCCACTTGTCAGTTCTGTCCATGCTCTCTACGTAGGTTCATAAGGATCTGGTGTCTGCTCCTTCTGATAACTCTAACTCTGTTGCATCAGATACGGGGCATCCCGTAGCTCCCTCTCAGCCGCTTACAAAAGCGGCCATTTTGCCTAGTAATCGCACCGATCCTTTAGAGAGCTTTGTTTCTGCTGTGGCAACCGACAAGCCTTATGCGGCAAAATCCTACCGCTGGAACCAAGAAAACTATTCACAGCGACGACGGTATGTAGATATTTGGACGTTCATTTTGAAGCTGCTAGCGGTTCAAGCCGCTTACAACAAGTCTTGGACTTATAAGGGCGGCATCACAGATGCCAAAAAAGCTACTCGGCGGCGATCGCTTGCGGTCTGGATTCGAGAAACCTTACTAGAGCTAGGACCTACGTTTATTAAAGTAGGTCAGTTATTCTCCACTCGGGCTGATTTATTTCCAGTCGAGTTTGTAGAAGAACTGTCGAAGCTTCAAGACAACGTGCCCGCTTTTGGCTACGAGCAAGTAGAGGCAATTATCCAGGCTGATCTGGGTAAGTCTGTCCCACAGCTGTACCAAAGCTTTGATCCACTCCCTCTAGCAGCGGCTAGCTTGGGGCAAGTACACCGCGCCCAGCTCCACTCCGGTGAAGAGGTAGTCGTCAAAATCCAGCGGCCTGGACTAAAAAAGCTATTTGAAATTGACCTAGCGATCTTGAAGGGCATTGCCCGCTATTTCCAACGTCATCCCAAGTGGGGCCGAGGCCGAGACTGGCTTGGCATTTATGAAGAATGCTGCCGCATTTTGTGGCAAGAAATTGATTACCTAGGTGAAGGCCGCAATGCCGATACATTTCGGCGCAACTTCCGGCGAGAGGAGTGGGTGAAGGTGCCCCGTGTTTACTGGCGATATAGTTCTTCGCGAACTCTGACGCTGGAATATATGCCGGGGATCAAAATTAGCCACTATGAAGCGCTAGAAGCCGCTGGGTTAGATCGCAAAATCTTGGCTCAGCTCGGGGCGCGGGCATACCTACAGCAATTGCTCAATGACGGGTTTTTCCATGCCGATCCCCATCCAGGCAACTTAGCCGTTAGCCCAGACGGGTCGTTAATTTTTTACGACTTTGGCATGATGGGGCGCGTGCAGCCCGTCACACGAGAAAAGCTGCTCGATACCTTTTTTGGAATTGCTCAGAAAGACGCCGATCGAGTTGTGGCGTCGCTGGTCGAGTTGGGAGCACTATCGCCGTCAGAAGATATGGGTCCCGTGCGCCGCTCGATTCAGTACATGCTGGATCACTTTATGGATCAGCCGTTTGAGAATCAGTCGGTGAGCGCCATTAGTGAAGATCTGTATGAAATTGCTTACGATCAGCCCTTCCGGTTTCCAGCAACATTTACGTTTGTGATGCGAGCATTTTCTACCCTAGAAGGGGTGGGTAAGGGACTAGACCCAGACTTTAACTTTATGGAGGTCGCACGGCCGTTTGCGATGCAGATTATGTCGAACAGTAATGGTTCTGATCCCACTGGTCTTTTAGGCGAACTAGGGCGGCAGGCGGCACAGGTGAGCAGCACGGCGTTGGGCTTGCCCCGTCGCATTGAAGACACGATTGATAAGCTAGAGCGAGGCGACCTGCGGCTACGGGTGCGATCGCAAGAAACAGATCGAATGCTCCGACGCCTCAGTAACGTTAATATGGGGACTAATTACGCCCTGTTGATGGGAGCGTTTACCGTATCCGCTACTATTTTAGTGGTGAATCATTATTTATGGCTGGCTCTAGTGCCCGCTGGTGCTGCGGCGATCGCGGCAGTAGCATTTGTCCAGCTGCTGCTACAGATTAATCGCGCTGATAGCACATTTTAGCTATGCTAAGGCGTTAGTGCGATCGCTGTTCACTTGGCCAAGACTAGCCATGCCAAGATTAGCCGTGTCAAAACTAGCTCTAACCTAACTTGTACGACCTAGCCCCTTCCACCCTGATGGCAGCCGTCGCCTTATGAAATGCTTTTTCGCGGGTCTCACCGATCCGGGACTCGTCCGCAGCGTAAACCAGGATGCTTACTACCTCCACCCAGAGGGTCGGTATTTCATTGTTGCAGACGGTATGGGGGGGCATGCAGGAGGGCAAGAAGCCAGCAATATTGCCACAAAAGCAATCCAAGCCTATCTCAACGAACATTGGGACTCTCCCGAAACATCGCCAGCGCTGTTAGAGCAAGCATTTCTAGAAGCAAATCGGGAGATTTTGACTGACCAAAACAGCCATCCCGAACGATCTGATATGGGCACTACAGCGGTTGTTTTAATTTTCCGCAATGACCAGCCTTGGTGTGCTCATATTGGTGATTCTCGGCTTTACCGCCTCCGAGGGTCAAAACTAGAACAAATTACTGAAGACCATACCTGGGTAGCCCGAGCCATGAAAGTCGGAGACCTCACTCTCGATCAGGCGCGAGTTCACCCCTGGCGGCATATTTTGTCGAAATGCCTAGGGCGAGAAGACCTCCGCTACATTGATGTTCAGGCGGTCGATATTCAGCCTAGCGATCGCCTGCTGCTGTGCAGTGACGGGTTAACCGAGGAGCTATCTGATCACCTGATTGCATTCCACGTTAAGTCCATTCGCTCGTGTGAAAAAGCCGCTAGTGCCCTGGTGACGGCAGCAAGAGACAAGGGGGGGCGCGACAATATCACAGTGGTGATTGCAGCCGTAACCGCGCCCCAAAACCAGGTCGATGCTACCCAGGGGTAACCCTTAACGCACCGGGTGATAGTCAGGCTTCTCAATTGCTCTACTAGTTTCCTTCAGGGACGCTGAGATTCCTGTGCTGTATAAGTTTCAGGCTATGAATTGACCTGCTCTAACCCTCCAGGGGGTTAGAAGTATTATCATCTGTGCTGATAATTATCAGAAATTTTAATAGCGTCCTCCGATCTTGCTTCAAGCCACGTCCCTGAAACACTTTAGAGTCAAAACTGAAGATGAGATTTCTGTCAAGCCGTCAGGATGTTCAACTCAAACTTTTTTACAATTCTTTACTTGCTAAAACTACTCAAAGCGCTGCACACGGGGAATTCTCGAGTATCTCGCTCAATAAATCCGGCAAAAGCAGGAGCCAATTTTGACGGTTATCACTCAAAAACTACCCAACTAGGGGGATGGGCATTTTGTCAAATGGTTGTTATCTTTTTTAATACGAGGATATTTCTGAGCTGTTCCTGAATATTCCTCGCTCATACACAGGCTTGGCGATCGCCAAACCTTCAAGCAGGTCAGACCTAGCGACCTGGACTGTTTGAAACCCTTGATTCAATCTCTTACCTCAGTCTAAGGAGTGACGTATGAACCAGCCTATCGAACTGTCTCTAGAGCAACAATTTAATCTTCGGTCGTTTCAAAACCAAGTCGAGCGCATGAGCCGGGAACAAGCCCAAGATTTCTTGATGAAGCTGTATGAGCAAAATATTTACTTGAAAGTCACCTACAACCAACTCCTCAAAACCCAATGGGGAATTGAACCTGGCCCACAGCTGTAACCAGGGATTTTGCAGTAGGCGACCTCCCTCTCTTGCTCTATTCCTAGCTAATGAGGAAGGGAGCTGGGGATGTTGGGGCGTCAACTCGATTTTGAACGAGAATCAATGACAAAACTTGGGACGAAATTTGGGTATCGGCATTAAGTTAAACGTTTACTAAACTAATTCGTTTGAATGGTTCGTTGGTTTAGCTAGTTTAGTCACTCAGCTCTGCTGTTTGAATAGCTGTTCAGCCTGTAGCCACTAGCAGTCGATTCGCTTCAACAACTGTCTGGCAAGTTTTATAGAGTTGACGACCCCTGAATTGTAAAGGACTGCGAAATAACCCTGACTGAACCCGATAGACTAATATAAACATCTCTTTACGAGGTCGATGTTTATGTTTGAACGTGCCTTAGTTTGCACAGATTTCACAGATGGGTTGTATCGCCTAGCCAGCTTTGTCCCAAGTCTCGCCGCTAGCGGGATTAAACACATTGTGTTTCTGCACGCTGTAGCGGTGCCCGAACAGCAGATTCCTCGGCAGGATGATAAGCGACTCGTGCAAGTACGCGATCGCCTGATGGCGCGGATGGGAGAAATCCCGGCTCAAATTGAGGTGAAGGTAGAAGTGGCTTGGGGTAAACCCGTAGAGTCAATTTTGTCGGCCATTAAGACCTATCAAAGCGACGTGGTGGTATTGGGCACCTCTACCAGCAACCTACTTAGCGAAAAGCTGTTTGGCAGTACATCGGTAGCGCTGTGCCAAAAAATTACCGTTCCGATTTTGATGCTGCGCCCAGAACTAATCTGCGCGTTGACGAACGAAGAGCTAGACTTGCGCTGTCGCCATTTGTTTCGCTATCTGCTGATTCCTTACGATGCGAGCGAGGCCGCTCAATATCTGGTGCAGCAAATTGCCCACCTGACTCAAGTGCACCCCACTGGTTCACCAGAGCGGTGTTTGCTCTACACAGTGGTAGCAGACGTAGGTCGAGATCCCGCCATTCGCACCTACAAACTACAGGCTGCACAGGAAAATTTGTTGGCTGTGCAGCCTAGTTTAGAGGCGGCACACATTACCGTAAAGGCTGAGGTTGCTCAAGGAGATCCAGTGCTTCAGGTGCTAGCCGCCGCGATCGATGAAGACATTACGGCGATCGCCACCTCATCTCGCACGATTGGCAAACTGATTGAATACTCAATTTCGAGTTTCACAGGCGACATTCTGCGCCGCAGCTGTCATCCTGTACTCTATTTCCCTCCAGAGAAGCCTTAAGCTAAATCAGGTAATACTCACCCATTTCCTTCTGTGGTATGCATGGCTTCAAGCTTCATTAAAATTTTTGGCTTAAGTGTTTCCAGCGCTTGTTTTAGCTGCTCTTTAGTCGCCGCATAATAAGAGGTGGCAGGAGACATTTGCCCTTTTGTAATCCAGTCTTTTAACTCTATACACTGGGCTGGCTGGATTGAAGCTATCAGCACATTGGCACACCGTTTTGGCTCTTCTCGGGCAAAGGAAAGAATCCGGTAATTGCCTGACTCGCCCAGCAACCGAGCCATTTGCTGGCCTTGACCACTCTTTAAATCTAGATAAGACGATAGCCAGCGGGCACCATACCTATGGTTGTAGAGGACAGTGAGCCATAGCAATGACGGATGCGGGGCAGGTGCAAATAGGAACTGATTGTAGCGAGTGCAGTTGAATCGATCTTGGATTTCCTGAGCGCTCAACATCACCCATAGGCTAGGCAGGATCTCACTTCCGGTGCGCAACGGTTGCGGAAACGTGATGTCACCAATAGGTTTATCGGCAGGCCATGCCAGTGATTGACAGAAGTCATCTACAGTTGGGGCGGTTGGCAGCGCCGAAGGGGAGGCAATTGGCAGGGTGGAAATAGTGTTGCCAATCCGTTTACCAATTTCCCAGCCCGGTCTAAATCGCTGCTCTAATGCCTCTACTGTGTCGATGACTTCGCTGACTGTTTGGGGGCGATCGCTGGGTGATTTCGCCAAACAAGCCATGATCAGGGTTTCTAGGGCTTTGGGTAGTTTGCCGCTCACCAATGAGGTTTCAATCGGACGAGGCAATTGATGATGATGAGCGCGATACCAAGCCCCAAAAGAATTGGTATCGGTATTGAGGGGCAATCTTGCCGATAGCATCTGAAACATCATCACGCCCAGGCTATAAATGTCAGCGCGCGCATCTAGCTCGTGCCCTTCCATTTGTTCAGGGGACGAATAGGCTAGGGTGCCCATAAAGCAGTTGGTTTGATTGGCATCTGCCTGAAGGGTTTTGGCAATGCCAAAGTCGAGGATTTTTGCCAGTTCTCCTAAGCTGTCGTCTTGACTAATTAAAATATTGCTGGGCTTAATGTCGCGATGAACGATCGGACAAAGTGCGCCACCTACAACAATACCTTGGTGAGCACATTGCAAACCAAGACAAACTTGGCGCGTGATGTTGAGAAACCGGGGCAACGACAGCGGGTGTTTGCCAATTTCGTCATTCAGGTTTGCGCCTTTGAGATATTCCATGATGTAGAACGGAATCCCGTCTTCATCAATGCCATAATCTGTGACACGAACGATGTGGATACTACGCTGCCCCAACAAGGCGCAGGTGGTAGCTTCTCGTTCAAAGCGATCGCGCATCCGCTGGTTGAGCAAGGTTTGCGCCAAAAACTTAACTGCAACTGGCACCCCGCCCAGCAGTCTATCTCTGGCTCCATAAACACGTCCCATGGAGCCTTGACCCAGCATCTCCACCAATTGATAGCGGTTCTGGAGAATACGGCCAAGATTGGGATCTCCGGAATCTTGTGCTGTGACCATGCCAATCAGGCTCCGAGGTGTGTCGTCTATGAAATCTGTCTAGTAGAACAACTCTGACGGGTCTTATCGTAACACCGGGTCTTATCGTAACGCTTTGTTGCCCAACAGTTGGAGCGACTGGCATGGAGCGACTGGCATGGAGCGACTGACAGCCTTACCACCCACCTGTGCTCTCGTCTGTTTTGGGATCAGGCGCAGCAGCTATTGTTTTATTGCCAATTATGACTGTGTAAGCTAATTATGGCTTTGTAGTAAGGTGTGTTTCAAAATAGCTGCGTTCAGTTTTTAAACCAGCGATTGAGCCATGAATGGACAGAGCGTTTAAATAGCCGCTTGCGCCGCCAGCTCTGAAACGCATCCTCATAGCGATCGCCAGCCAAATAGAAGGTATTCCAGGCATCAAGGGCGACTATCATGCCCCAGCCTAAGGCGAGGTAAGGTGCCCACAGCCAGCCGCCGCCACCTGTAATTAATAGGGCGATCGCTGCTGAAAAGCCGTTAACAATTAGATAGCGGGTCGTGCGGCGTTGGAAGCGGCTACCGCGAATGCGGTTAAATTCCTGACGCTCTAGCGCATCGCCTCGCTGCACCTGCCACTCTTGCTCGGCAATTTGCAGCTCTCCAGCAGAAATGCCCATTTCGTCAGCAATTTCTAGCAGCTGTACTCGGGTTAGCTGCTCAACTTCTCCCGCCTGAGCTTGACGGGCGATCGCCACCTGAAGAATTTGTTGAACATCTGCTTGACTATAAAAGTCTGTCATTGCCGAGTTTGAAGCTGAGTTTGTAGGTGACGCTGTGCGCGTCTCAAACGTGAATGCCATAGAGGTTGTCCTAATGAATCCCCATCTTAGTTATACGAAAATCTCATGCTGATGGGGTTTAAATAAAGGTGTGGATTTCTATCCTCGCCTTTGGATTTAACGGTTGCGGTATGAGACAGTAGGCTGAGAGCAATAGTGGAACTAGCAGCGATGAGGCCAGCACTTTATTTTCCGTTTGCAGGCGGCCAGTGGCAGCTAAAAATGGAGAGCTTATCAACCTGATCACCGAGGAGCGGTGGCAGGTGGCAGAGTGGCGCGATCGCCCGCTTGACTTGGCTGGTCGGCTGGTTCAAGAAGACCTCTGTCTGATGGTGCCCAATGCTAGCAGCTCGACTAACAGCGGCTACACGCTGGGTGCAGCATCGCTTTGTTTTCCGCTTTACTGGCGGCTGCAAGAAAAGCTGGGGCTGCCGATCGGGCAGATTCACGCTCCTGTGCCTGGTTATGCGGCTAACCTAACTCGTCCAGTGGACGGGTTGTTCGATCGCCTCCAGCCCCAGAGTCCCGGCTATCGATTTAACTGGAGCATTGTCGATACACCAGAGCTGTTTTTGGGGCTGCACCGCCAGCATCAGATGGCCGATAGCATTACAGCAGAGCGGGCGGGAGACCAATTGTGGATTCGAGTGGAGCGGCAAACGCTGCGGCGGTTGCCCCAGAGCCATGCGGTACTATTCACAGTGCGCACCTATGTCTATCCGCTATCCATCTTGATGCAGCATCCCCAGGCGGCGCGCGGGTTGCTGGCGGCGATCGCCCAAATCCCGCCTCAGATGCAGCTATATAAGAGCATTAACCCCGTTCGAGCTGCGCTAGATGGCTATCTTAGCCAAATTGGCAGGACAGCCGACCATGAGGCTAGCGGGTTAGGCTAGCGGGTCACGAAAAGGTATGGTTTAGATGTGCGTGTGAAACACCCCCTAGCGCCGCCAGTTTGCCCATGACGTCCGATTTTTCTACGCCACCCAAGGGCGATCGCCGCGAAATCCAAGAAGCTTGGCTGTTTCTGGCTCCTGCCCTGGTTCTGCTGGGAATTTTCGTTCTCTATCCGATTCTGTATCTCGCCTGCTTGAGCTTTACCCAGGGCAGCTTTACCCGTGATGGGCTGCATTGGGTGGGGCTGCGCAACTACTGGCGGTTGCTGGTTAACCCCGACTTTTGGCAAGTGCTGGGCAATACAGCCTATTTCACGATCGCGACGGTGATTCCGGCGTTGGTGATTCCGCTGGGGCTGGCAGTCTTGCTCAATCGCACGGTGGCACTGCGCGGGCTGCTGCGAACGGCTTACTTTATCCCCTCGATTACCTCCTTGGTCGCCGTGGGGTTGGGCTGGCGCTGGCTGTTTCAAACAGAAGGCCCTGTCAATGCCATGCTGACCTGGATCGGCCTACCCGCCATCCCTTGGCTGAGCAGCACGGTGTGGGCAATGCCTGTACTAATTTTGCTAAGTATCTGGAAACAGTTAGGGTTCAACATGGTCGTGTTTTTGGCCGGGTTGCAGACAATTCCGCCCAGCCGTTACGAAGCCGCCGAATTGGATGGGGCCAATGGCTGGCAACAGTTCTGGCATATTACGCTGCCGGGACTGCGCCCAACGCTGATTTTTGCAGCGGTGACGACGGCCATTTTTACACTCCGTAGCTTTGAACAACCCTATGTGATTACGGGCGGTGGCCCGCTAAACTCGACCAATTTGCTGGTGTATTACATCTATAACGAAGCCTTTTCGCAGTTTGATTTTGGCTATGCGGCAGCAGCAGCAACGGTCTTACTAGCCCTAACGCTAGTGTTGGTGGTGCTGCAATTGCGCTGTTCGCAAACAGATCTATAGGAGCCACGGGCAGCGGATAGATTGCATAGCTCGGGCAGATTGTGAGTTAACCTGTGGGGAGATTCCTGTTGCCAGGTGAGCGGTGTTGGGGTTGCCATGTCGATTTTGAATGTATCTGGGCGGCAATTGCGCCAAAACCAGGATCAGGCCGATTGGCTGTGGACGGCGGGGTTGCTAGCGGCGGCGCTGCTGCTGTTTACGATCAATTTGGGCGGGTTGCCCCTGCGAGATTGGGACGAGGGCACCGTGGCGCAGGTGGCGCGCGAGATTTGGCGATCGCCTTCCCACTCTCTCACCTGGCTGTTTCCGACCCTCGGCGGCGAGCCATACCTCAACAAGCCGCCGCTGATGCACAACCTGATGGCGATCGCCTACCGTTTGGGTGGGGTGAACGAGTTTACCTCACGGCTGCCGGGGGCATGGCTGACGGCAGTGTCGGTGCCACTGCTGTACTGGGTTGGGCGCGAGCTGTTTCCGATGCGGTTATCGGCATTGCTAGCGGCGGCGGTATATCTGACCTGGCTGCCAGTCGTGCGGCATGGGCGACTGGCCATGCTAGACGGAGCGGTGCTCTGCTTCTGGCTGCTGCTGTTGTGGAGCGTATTGCGATCGCGGCGAGACAGTCGCTTTGCCCTGGGGATCGGCATTGGCTTTGGGCTAATTTGTTTGACCAAAGGGGTGATGCTGGGGCTATTGTTGGGGGCGATCGCGCTGGGGTTTTTGGCCTGGGATACGCCCCGACTGCTGCGCTTGCCCTACCTGTGGCTGGGGGTGGCGATCGGCAGTTTTCCGGTTGCCGTTTGGTACGGGGCGCAGTTGGGGCACTATGGCGCAGATTTCTTGGGCAGCAATTTGGTAGACCAATCGTGGCAGCGGGTGTGGACGTCGGTAGAAAACAATGGCGGTGCGCCCTGGTATTACCTGCTGGAACTGCTGAAATATGGCGTGCCGTGGCTGCTGTTTCTGCCAGCGGGCTTCTACTTCATGCGAGAAAGCTTACTGCTGGGCTGGGCCAAGCTAGCGTTGATCTGGAGCAGCGTCTATTTGGTGGCCATTTCGGTGATGGCGACCAAACTTCCCTGGTATGTACTGCCGCTATATCCGGCGTTGGCGCTGGTGGTGGGCGCTCAACTGAGCGACTTGTGGAGGCAGGGTAAGCAGATTGGCACCCGGCAGCAGCGGCAGGATTATGCACCGGGGTGGATAGCGGCGATCGCCTGCTTAGCCTGCCTCAGTGGGGTGGGCTGTGCCTACTTTTGGGGTTGGAGCCAGCCTCGCGACCTGTCGTTGGTCAGTATTTTGGGCACGTTTAGCGTCACGATGGCTCTGGCGGCAATGCTAATGCGGCGACAAAATCCGCAGTTCATCTCCCTGCTAATTTGGGGTACGTACCTATCGTTACTGCTGCTGCTGCTGTCCCCTCATTGGGTCTGGGAATTGGCAGAGGCGTATCCCGTGAAGCCCGTCGCCAGCCTAGTGCGGCAATATACGCCACCCGGTGAGACGATCTACACCTCTTACCGCGATCGACGTCCCTCCCTCGATTTTTATAGCGATCGCCGCATTTTACCTGCGTCTGTCAAACGCCTGCAACGGTTGTGGAACACCGAACCTCAGATTTACTTTTTGCTGGACAGCGATCGCCTCGAAGTTCTGAATTTGCCAGGACAAAAAATTCTAGGTAAAATCGAAGGCTTGACGCTGGTGAGGAGTCAGTGAATTTTGAGTTTTGAGTTAAACGGTTAGGATCGTAAATTGATTCCTATGCAATTCCCTGGGTAGGGACATGGCACTGCCATGTCCTCACAGGTGCATCATTTTTGCAGGGTATTTAGTTTGCTTATCCTTAGGGC
>Ga0163155_10004275_pt1 | contig 14797 bp, 4 predicted proteins | sample OliLakLV19SP4G1_FD_148611 | JGI IMG/M metagenome (GOLD analysis project Ga0163155, IMG submission 148611) | Freshwater microbial mat bacterial communities from Lake Vanda, McMurdo Dry Valleys, Antarctica - Oligotrophic Lake LV.19.SP4.G1 | ecosystem: Environmental > Aquatic > Freshwater > Lake >...
CAACTAGCCCTCCTGGGAGTCCAAAGTCCGCATTAAATAAAAAGACTTAGAGTGAGAGGCTAGAATTCCCGTAGAATTCTCGGCGGGAATTCATCGATGCGCCGAAAACTCGCTAATTAATGTACCGAACTGACTGATTCAGGGTGCACCGAATATCAGTCCCAATTAGTGGAGAGAATGTACTATTGTTGATAAAACACTATAAAAACTGTACAAAACTTTTATTTAATAAACTCTACCAGAATTTTTGACCCAGATTAATGTCCAATGTGCCAGCCATTCCGTAAGAGGTGGAACTACTTGTACCCTTGGCTGAAGATAATGCGATTCCTACAAATCTCTTGCCAAACCTGTCCCGCAAATCCATATAGGCTGCTTCCTCTTCGGCTATCATCCCAATCACTTGACCCTTGAAGTTTTCCACGTCCGAGGTCAGCGTGGAATTCATGGTTGTCGCCCTGGAACTGGTGTAACTTCTCAAACGTTCTTTCTCATCCATAGCTCCGGCCGAATGCACCTCTAAAATGTCACCGATGGTGTTCTTTGCAGCTCTCCCATTTCCAGGGTTGCCAGTCAAGCCCAAATTGTGAATCATCCAAGAAAGACTATCGGCTTGATTTTTATCAGTATTCATACTCTCGCCCTGTGTGTTTTCTCCAATCAGTTTGTTTTCCACTTCAACAAGATTACGCTTGTCTCTGTTTACAGAGACAATCTGTCCACTTTCATAATAGTGGTATTTATGACTCTTAGCATCCATTTCGCTCATGTTGTCGAAATCAGCTAAAGCTATTTTGTATTCGTTTATAGCAGTGTTTACTGTCACGACAGGTGCGTTAGCAGCAGTTACTAATACTGTCCACGCTACATCTTTTTGTATGTTTTCTAGTTTAGAAAGGAGTTGGTCCCTCAATGCCCTTTTACGAGTCTCGCGGGGTGTCAGGATTGTAATAAAGCCCCTTTTGACTAGTACGAATAATGCAACCATAATAGTGATTAGGATTCGACGTTTGCGCTGCAGTGCTACCTTGGCCCAACCGGAGTCATTGTGTTGGCTGGCGCTGATGAGTTTGCCGTTTTGGTGCATATTAATCATGACTATGCAAATGTTGCGCAGAACACCATTCAAAAGGCTCCAGTCTAATGGGCCTAGAATAGGCACCGGCCGTTCTGATCGTTGATATTCACGGTTTGTTTTTGAAGTTGGTGGGTTCCATATTACCACATCACCCATGTGTACGGGATTGGGATTGGTGTAGGGTACTGTGGTTGAACCCCCTACCAATATGGCAACCTGCTGACCGTTGATGCGCGGGGTGCCTCCGTGTGCAGTAAAAAACCCGTCCTTGGGGTCGGTCTGGGTGTTTTTTATGACTCCTGCTATACCATACTTGGCACACCACTCATCTTTAGCAGTTTCATCGGGTTTCTGACGATTACCGAAGCTCGAAAAACAGGTTGTTGTACCAGGACCGTCGGCTGTGGCAGTCAAACGTTTGCCCAGCTCTACGACGGCTAAATCGCCACGAAGCATGGCTGATGGTGCATTGGCGGGGAGTGCCGGATAGGTGTTGGCGTTTGGCATTGCGAATGAGTTTGGTATGGGCTGTGTGTATAGATCCACAGTGATGCCGGCTTGAGTTGACCTTTCACCATCTTTTTCATAAAGATCAGATGATGCATAACTGTTATCATAAGCACCGGTGTGTGACATGGTGGTTATACTTGTATTGCTAATAAGCCGTCAGTAATCTTTAACTTTAATTTTAATGTATTTAATATACATTATTTAATCTAATTAACTTGAAAAGGTTACAATGTGTTAAAATGTTTGTTTAAATGTGTGGTTAGATTTGATATTTGCTCAATACTTAAAACTATTGCCTATGAACCAATGAGCTTGTTTCAATTGTTGAAAATCATCCTGTGACTGACTGTTGTGGTGCCCCCAACATGACTGTGTGCCCCAACATTCACTTTTATTCAATAGAAGGCAATACTTCCAGCAAGAATGTATTATTTATTTATTTATTTGGTTGGTGTTTACTATTTTTAACAAGAAAAGAGTCCAAACAATACAGTGATTGTGGGGAGCGAAATCATGGCCCTTTGGGTAGATTCTAACAACGGGGGAGCACCGGTATCAGCATTAGGGATACCCAACGCGGTGTTTCGACAACTATACGAGTAGTCGTAAAAGTAATTGTCATGTTTGGCAACTCCCACCGGTATAATGGTGGGATATTCAATGCGTCCAAAACAATTTACATAGGCCATATCATCACGACTGGTTATTCCATGACGTCCGTTGGAATACGGCACAATTTCATATGCTCCGTAAGCTTGCCAGGCCAATTTGGCCAATTTTAAGGGTGTCATGTCACCCTGCAGACTCAAAGTCTCCAGCCCATACTGGGTGCTGTTGTCGCTATACTCGTCATTGTTGGGTAGATCGCGCTCGATGAGTCTTGCCAACAGTCGGTTGATAGATTGGCGAATATTGCGGCGTCTAATGAGAAAATACAACTTAGTGCCCTGTGGAAGATTATGTCCCCAGACGTTATAACACAAGTCCTCTCGCTCAACAACCACCTTGGCCATGGGTTGACCAATGAAAGGTTTTCCATATGAGCGCTCTTGAGCATTGTTGCTAGTCACCGTATTAACTACTCCCAGGAACTTCCAGTTACTTTCGATACCACCCTTCAATAAGTAATCCAGACCAGAAGGCACGGCATTAAACTGTGTGGTTTTGGGTAGATTAATAATGGCGCGAAATTCGGCAATAACTTCGTCAATCATACTGGACTCTTTGTTTTTGACAGCCTCTTTGAAGTTCAAGAACTTTTCAAGATCTGATTTGAGTAGAATATCCACGCCGTTGTCACCGTGGAAATGCTGTTGGTGGGCTTGATCTCTGGATTTCCCAGATTTACCGCGAGCATAGTCCTTCTCTGAGCGTTGTAAGGCGGTATGTGTTGTTAACGAGTCCTGTAATTCATCAATGTAAACAGTTCGTGCTTCTGGCGCGTTATTGTGAACCACTGTCCTGTTTTTTTGTTTGACCTGAGCAACATATTCGCTGATTTCAGAAGTATGATTGCGCGGCATGTCATATGTGTTTGAAAACCAACAGGGTCCGCAATAGTTACTGTTGCTCTCAGTAGCTTGAGTGAATAAATAGTCGTCTGGTGGCATATTGAGAGCCAGATACTTTGTAAATGCTGTTTTCAATTCGTTAAAGTGATCCTCGGTTTGGTCCAGAACACTCATTGGATCCTCATCTAGCATGTCATCAGGCACATCACCATCGTCCTCGTCACCCCACAACCCTAGTGCACCCATGGGCGCACCGTAAGGATCGGCAGTGTGATTACCGCGTTGTCCATTTGGCCCTTTGCCCGAAAGGGTCTCTTTGAACACGGTGGGAAATTGAGACTGATTTGAGTACATAAAGTTTTTGATAAAGTCGTTGATATTGCGGAGACCGGAAGCGTAAAGTTGTGATGCAAATATATTCAACCATGGTAACGTGACCAATTTATGGGTGACCTTTTGCGCTGTGCTGTTATTCATGGGATCTTCTCTGAAGATGAAAGCTGGAGCATGTGCGTACAAATATCGAGTGTGGTTCTGTCCGTTGGTTGTAGCCACCCTCACATCTATGCTAACGTAGTCTTCGCTGTCAGATTGCATGCCTGCAAGCGGTGGATTGGCCGGACCACTGGACCCATCTCCCACACCTACTGGCTTGGCGTAGAGACCTCCTGAAGCAATGCTATTTGGTGTGAATGAATCACCAGGCATTGTTGCACCAAGACCACCAATACCACCGGGCATCAAGACGTTGGTTCCCGGCATCGTTGCAGTAACAAGGTTGTTGAAGCGCCCAGAAGCCATTATCCGTGTAATGTATCACCCACCTGAGAATCAGCTTAACAAATAAAAATATCTTGATTAACTACTACTAATTATACCAAATTATCAAACTATAGTTATCTTATTTAATCAGCATTAAGTTCGATACTCATTTCTCAGCACAGCAATATGTGGGCTTAAAATATAACAATTAGTATCAGTAATTAATAAAATCAATTGAGACTGGGAGTATACCCCACAAGTGTAATGAGTTTCCAACCATTACCAACCATTCAGGAAACTCCTATTGATATAATACAAAAGCTACCCCATGGTTGCACCAACCGAAAGAACCCCTCCATAGGGTCTTTCAAAAACTATTCCATTATCAAAGTGTCCAGGTCAGCTTCCCACAGCCCCGAAAATACCGACACTTTGACCAACAGTGGGTTAGAGGACTACATCGAGTCGCCCGTCAACGCGCCATCTCATTTAATTGATAAAGAATACATCACGCATCCTTACTTTACAATTTCCTACATTACTACAATATGGGCTTGTACCACAACGGCCATCATTCTGCTTTCTTTGACATTTATCATCTTAATGTATACAATATGAAGAAATACACCACTATGAAGGAACTCAATGACATCTTTACAATTCAATTACTCAATGTTTATTATTAAATAAAAGTCTATTTCAAATCATTACAACCACCATTGCCACCACCCAGCAGCCAATAATATTCATCTGACCCATCCAGACCGGAGTCCTCCTCCATTTCTTGTTCATTATCCAGAGGGTCACTGCTATATACAGTACATTGTGGCGACGAGACACTTGTGGCGACGAGACACTTGTGGCAACCATCGTTGTGTCTATTATCGATGAGGACGAATTGACAGGTTGATGATGCACTACACCATTGTCGTCGTGTGTAGTTGTATTATGGTAGGTATCCAACACCTTCAAAAGACGAAGCGGTGCAAGATCGCTTTGTGCACTGATAATACAAACCCCTTTCACTTGAGTGATGGTACTAATCATCGAACTCGCAACAGTGAGGTTCAATCATTACAACCACCACCACCAATCAGCCAATAATACTCATCTAACCCATCCGGACCGGAGTCCTCCTCCATTTCTTGTTCATTATCCAGAGGGTCACTGCTATATACAGTACATTGTGGCGACGAGACACTTGTTGCAACCATCGTTGTGTCTATTATCGATGAGGACGAATTGACAGGTTGATGATGCACTACACCATTGTCGTCGTGTGTAGTTGTATTATGGTAGGTATTCAACACCTTCAAAAGACGAAGCGGTGCAAGATCGCTTTGTGCACTGATAATACAAACCCCTTTCACTTGAGTGATGGTACTAATCATCGAACTCGCAACAGTGAGGTTCAAACATTTGAATATTCTGTTTTTGAGAGAAAGTCCCATGCCACAGTCTGTTTGCAGCAAGCTCGTCATTAAGTTGATGTACTCGTGTAACCACATTTCAGATAGTTGCAACGGTTTACCGGTTGCATTGAGGGCACCCCCTATACTAAACAAACTGTTCATATAACCCAGTATGGTGGAGCAACCTGGCGATGCAATCATGCCATCGGTCAAACAACAATAGATGGTGTTACATAGATTGTTGAGGGTACTTTGGACTGATCCTGCAGAGTGATTAGGCTCCAATTGATGCAACATGGTTTGAGTAGGCTGTCCCTGATGAACGCTATACTCGGGTAAGCGATACGGTTGGGGTGAGGTATTCCTCATCACCCCAGTTGATTCAAGTTCACATTCTGGCAGATCGCGCATCATCGAAGGTATCTCAGCTGGTGCTCCGAAATGAAGTTTGAGCACCTGACTCAAAAAGCATCCTTGTAAACCAAAGGACGACTGATGAATTTCAGGTGGATAAGCTTTGAATATTGACTCTATGGTTGTGGCTGGGCAGGTTATAGACATGCGATTGCCAGTATTGATTAAATGGTGACCTGCAGCTATATAATAAGGGTTCACATTGGGTCTACCAGTTCTGATGGACCACAGCGCTGGTTGATTAAAGTACAGTGCATTTTCGTCCACCACCGAATATATCTTACATTCCACAGTAGTATCGCGGCTCACTGAATTCTCAGGAGCATCCGTTTGTTCCAAGTTAGTACCATTAGTTCCATGGGGTTGTTGCTGTGAATGTGCCGACACATTGTCAGTGTGCGCAGGCAATGCGCGTACTTTCCAATCCCCCAATATCCATTGCTGGACATGATCGGGATTCCAATTGGGCTTAACGTGTCCGGGATAGGTTGTCAAAAATCGGCTTCCAAACAAACAGGTTTCAGTAGTGTTAACGCAAATCAAGGCACCCAGCACTGTCTTGGACATTTCTGACAATTTGACCAGCTCGTTATTGTTCAAGTACTTGAACAGCTTGCCAGATCGGACAGCGTCAATGGTGTCGTTGGATTTCTCAATTAGGACTTTGTCCAGAGTATATTCTGCGGAATACAAGTCCCAGTTTAGAACGCGACATAGTTGTGGTGGCACATTGGGGCTGCCGTTGTCAGTGGTTTGATGAGGATAATTATTGTTCCACGTTTCACTTTGCGTTTTCTTGCGTTTTTGCACTAAGGGTTTATCCACTGTCAATTTTATCCCGTGTTCGGTTTTAGCAAGGATGCTGGCAACACTGATAGGACTGTTGAACAGTCCACAGTTGATTAACTTTGCATATAGATCGACATTATTGACGTCCATAATGGGATATTGCGCGGCTGTCTTGGCCAAATTGCTATTTTTGGCATTAATGCTTTTGTATCCGAACATTGCCGTAGCCTTGCCGCAAGGGCCTTGCATGATCTTGGTATCTATGGTGGCGTTGAAGGTAGCACCACTGAGCGAAGTCAAATTGATGCTGTTTGCACTGTGTATTTTGCTGTTTCCAAACCACCGATGTGCAACATGACTGGGAACAGGAACAGGAACAGTAGTATGCATGTTGACATTGGCTGCAGGCGACTCCACCCGCATGATATTATCATGCGCCAATGTATCGGCAGTCACTGTATTCACGTTTACAAGGGAGTCTGAACTGACCGCCGTCTTTTCGGAGTTGCGCTGAGACTGATCAGCTGTTGTTGGAGTATTTTGGCTGTCAGTGATGTTCCAAAAGGCATCAAATGATTCACCGATGGAGCGAATTGGAAGCGGCACATTAACAGGAGCCTGATTTACAACGGGTTCCATTCGGGTATGGATGAGTGCAGATTGTGCAGATTTGATTGTTGGATGTTGTACACAGCCAAGGAGATTTGGATGTTGTCTCAAGATGGTCATTGGTTGAGTAAATATTTTAGAACCACCTACTTCGCCGGCACCGTCTGACTGAAAGGGCGATTTGGGTTGAACAGTTATGTGTGTAACATTTTCAGTGTCCAATGGATTGTTATAATCCACTTCAGGATACATGTTCTTTGGCAATTTCATGCAGTGTGTCATTGGTAACTCCAGTGGTCTGAAGATGTCATGGTACCTTGTGTCCACCGTGAAGTCTCGTTGAAGACCACACTGTTGATCTGAATCCAACAAGTTATGCTTGATGGCAGTCGAACGTTTGGTAAAAAAAATGCCCATTCCGAAAAACGGTAACCCAGTGGTTTTCCAAGACGTGTCATAGTGTTTGGGATTTTCAACACTGGCACTCCACATGGCGGCGCGCTCGTTAGGATTATCCACGTCGGGCAAATCTGCCCCCACAACCACAGCCTCGTTGTTAATCTCAGGTAAATAAATAGTGGCCTTGTCGAATCCTACAAAATTAAAATCATCGTCATTAACCACCACAGGCACAACACACATTGGTATTACAGAGTCGTAGACGAGCATGTACCCCGAAGGTATTCGTATGGAGGTCAATGGAAAGCTCTCCAACAGCCTGTCCAAAATCCGGGCAACAATCATAGATTGAACTGGTATGTTGCACTTGCCTGGCCTTCGTCGCTCAATGCCGCTGTTTAAGCTTTTAATCTGCATCTCCAGTTTACAGTACTCTTTCAGCAGCTGCAACACTTCTGGTTTGTGGATGCCCAGTATCAAATGGATAGCATGCCCACCGATAATGGCAAATATACCCTGATACACTGGAGTCCGTGCATATGGAACATCCCCCTCGTCGTCAACACCAGCACCAGCACCAGCACCAGCACCAGCACCAGCAGCAGCAGCACCGGTGGTCCCAGAAGAGTCCATCAACCCCTCAAAATTAGCGTGTGGGTTGCAGGGATCCACACACACATCGTCTACCACCAGTGGCAAGTTTCCGCAATGTGCAATGAGGGATATTGTGGACTTAACCTTCAACACGCACTTGGTCCCATATTGATTGTCGAAGTCAGCCAGTGTGGATTTTTGGTTTACCGTTTTTCCCTTCGGCATCGGTCCCCAAACCCTTCCAGACTTAAAATGTCCAATCGTCGAAGGTAGTTGACCAGACCGGTTGGTATTGTTACCGCGCCCCGCTTGATCTTTTTCGCCTTTGTGCTTATCGTCAACATGACTAAATAGGAATCCTTGAGCTTCACAAACCAGATCAGCCCCGGTGGCAACTTCGTCTATTGTCACAATACCACGTCCTTCGAACCCTAATGCAGATTCTGGGTCTGGCTGATTCAGTTTTCCATCAATCTCGTCATCAACTATGCCAGTACCCAGAGCCCAGGCCTTTTTAAGACACGCCCTTATCATCCAGGCTGGCGCAGAATGCGCAAGCGGTAAATAATTCACCCCGGCAGTCTCAACACCCATAGAATGCCCAAGGTGGACACCTCCCCTGAGGGTATTCTTGTTAATATTCCCATGTGGCGCCGAAGTGAGTCTTTTGTTATTTGGTCCAACTATCCTGGTCCGGCTGGACTTTATGTCGTCAGTCTGTCTGGATTCCTTCGGTTTCCTAATATCAAAGCCCGAACTGGAGTTGGTACCGGTACTAAGGCCGACTGAATTGGACGCGTTTGCAAAATGGCGCGAATTTTCTTGTCCCCCCATGCTGCCGTTGAGCTGTTGCACTTTGCGAGGCCGACCCCGTCGCTTTGTAGCGAACACCACTGGCGTATCATGTATGACAGTTGTTGGTTGGCTCGAACGAAGTGAATCGGTAATGATTGTACTGGTTACCTTACTATCCATGTTTACTTTGACACGGCCGCTTTCTACGGCCACCTTTCCTTGCCCCCTTCCGCGCCCCCTTCCTCTTCCTCTGCTCGCCATTCGGTCACCATCAGCAGCGGCGGTGTTTTCCCCATCCCCATTCTCCGTCTGGACAGACCTCTTGGTTGCAGGTTGTCGCTTAGTGGTTCGCTGGTTTGATAACCTGCTTGTTCCCATAGACTCACCATCTAATGGTTGTTTTGGAGCACCAGCTGCAGATTTACTGGCGTGATTGCCCGCAGCGCGGGCGTTTACGTTAATTCGCTCGAGGGGTGCGTCTGCTGCAGACACGAATAGTTTTCGAAGTGAACTGTGAGAACGGGGATCCAATATATCAGCAGTGTTCAATTGGAGCTTGTTTAAATGGGGCAAATTGGTCTCGGCAAACACTTTGTTCTGCTTCATTGGTGGACTGTTGGGTATTCTGCATAGGTTCACCGCTTCCTGAGAATCAGTCAGCATAGTTTCTCTCAATTCGTAGAGTTGAAGCATGTATTCATTGATCTGCACATCAGTCAGTCCCATGGACAATCGTGTAAGCTCCACGGCCGATTCGTGATCAGCGCTGTTGACTTCAGTGACAGGGTTGGCTGTTTGTTCGAGTTTCCCGTAGTTAGACTGTATAAGAGAATGAATGTCGGCACATATTTGCAGGTCCTCAATGAATCCTGCAGTCAACAGTTCAGCATTCACTTTCAAATGGATTCCTCCGAAATTGGGATTTGGGTTGGTTCTTACGTATATAACCTTTTCAGCAGCGTCTCCAAGATGTATTTTGCTATATTTGGAGGTTATAACAACGGGTGGTTGTGGTTGTCTCATTATACCTTCATACGCATGGAGACAGTTCAATATGTCCTGGTTGTCGGTAGAACCGCCCAGATACAAACTCTCGTCAATCTCTGCGTTTTTAATGTGTTCGTTTACCATTATTTTGGTTAGTCTGGGAAATGTGGACATGTTATCCAACATACGAGTTACAACATTATTATAGTTTTCCAAACAACTTCGTGGTTTTACCGTAAACGTCGCACGAATGTTACTTACGACTGGTTTTGGTGAATCCGCCGGTCCATGCATCGGCGTATTGGCGGTATTGACCGTGGTATCAGCAGACTCAGTCACAGAATCAGTAACCGAAGCAGCAGAATCAGAGACAGAAGGACCGTTGGTGTGAATCGGAGTCTGTTGGTTCAACCATCTGCCTAGCGTATTCATTTCAGGAATAGTATTCATTGATGTGGCCAATGGACCACCAACGGAAAAGGTAATGTTGTCAGCATAGTCCACTGAGTCCTCCCCCCTAATCACAGTGTGTCCATAGTCTTCCCTGAGTCTCCTAATTGTTTTCCAATCGTTAATTGTGTCGGTGTTGCAGGTCATTTCGTCATTATCATAAGCTTTCTTAGTCTCGTGAAGTATGTGTAGCACCCTTTTAATAATATCACGTTGGGCTCCCAGCATTGCTGAGAGAGTCAAAGATCGAACTGGTGGTCCATCCTCTACAGTAGTCTGTTGAAATGCGTCGGGCGAACGCACATCTGGCGAACTATGTGATTGTTGAGAGTCTCCACCGTTCTGACTGATGTCCAATTTGGGTTTTTTACGTGGCTTTTCAGCAACCTCAACTTCATCCACGTCCACGTCCACGTCCACTGCAACGCCCACGCCCACGTCCACTGCAACGTCCACGTCCACGTCCACTGCAACGTCCACTGCAACGTCCACTGCAACGTCCACTGCAACGTCCACTGCAACGTCCACTGCAACGTCCATACTATGCACACTCAAATCAACAGGGTGGGTTAGACTAACACTGTCCATGATGGGAAATGTGTCCACATCAGTCGCGCTGGCAAACGGTGCACTCTCCAAGATGGGTTCAATAATAATATCACTCTCATCAGCAACAGTTTTGATGTTACCGCCGCGGAACTCCAATGGTAGCAGCACATTCATACTGGATGGTATTTCAACGTTGTGTGACGTTCTACTGGCGTGGTGGTCGGGTGGCAAAGTCGTGACTAACGTGGCGGTGGTATCAATAATTTCTCGCGCGTGTAAATGTGTCGGCGTGCTCAACACTTGACACATTTTGATTGCCACAATCAGATGTTTGTCATATTTGTGATGGGATGGTCGGAGTTCTGCTCCGACCAAATACTCTAGTATTCGCTGATAATCATAAAGATGGACTGGGTCCTGAGAGTACACCTCGTAAAAGGGACGATTGGTAAATATATCGTGTCCTGACTTTAAGAACACAGTTTGAATAGAGTCCCAAATAGCAGAAAAAACATATTTGGAAGGATCACGGGGTACCGATGGTACAATTGGTCCAGATTCGCTGTGTTCTTCGACAAAGCTACACGGGCTCATGAGTTCTTTAATTTTGAGCATTTCTCCAGTTGATGTATCAATCACTTGTTTAATTTCGTCAGTTTTATCGCGCAAAGTATTCGAGGTTTGATGTAAACTGGAAACTGTCACCAGGACAGCCTGGGTTTTTTTCTGTTTGTCGGCCAGGTAACGCGAGTGTAGTTGGTCCAAACACTGTTGTTTGTGACAAAGTTTGGACGTAGTAGTTGATAGTTCCTCCTGTAATGATCTTTCATGTAAAGCCGTTTCACGATCAAGCTGTTCTATTTTTTGTTGCAAAACAACTCGTTCTTCTTTCAATTTCAGGATAGTCAACGCGTGTGTCGTTTGCCCCAGCACAGTATCCATTTTCAGACGCTCAACTGTCGCAGTCAGAGCCGATATAGAACTCTGTCGGGCTTCTATTTGAAGCCCCGTCTCATTGTCCAGTTGATGAAGGTCCTTTTTTAAAGATTCCTCAATCTCAGCGATCATTGTCGCACATTTCTGAGCGCGCTCAGTATCACATTTGAGTTCGCCAACATTTTTGTTGTATTGTTCAATGTGGTGGTTATGTTCTTCATGAAGTCTGGTCACTTGTGTCAGCGCTTCATCAATATACATTTCCAGTGCTTTGCTCATTTGTGGGTCGCCCTGAGTCACCACTGTTGCCCTAGTAGTGGATCGCCCACCAAACCCCAATTTTCGTGTTACCAAGTGATTCTCGTTACTCTTAATGTCCAATGGACGTTGACCACACCGCCGGTCCATTTCCGTGCTCTGTGCAGGTTGTCCGTCAGTCAGGTTCAAAGGTCCAGCATGCGCCATTTTCCCAAAGGGGCCTTTAATTGGGTTGCTCAGCATAAGAGTATCGTTCAATAGGACTATGGGATCTATTTAAATTAGGATTGTAAGCGGTCAGGCGAGCGGAGAGAGAGAGAGAGAAGGCTATCATCACCACAATGACCAGTGCTTACAACTAAGTAAACACCATCGCGGTCTTAACACATACGTTGCTTAATATCACCCATGGTTCGTCTTCCGAACCCAGAGATATCGCGGGTTTGAGAGGGTCAGCCATGTCCCAGCGGAAATATCGGAATGCTTAAAGCTAAAACGGCAACTATAATTAATTTGAATAACTGGAACCTTAATATAATATACAACGATTAATTAATATTATTGAACATAAATACTCGTACATTGGTTAATAATCGCCCATTTACCACCCTTTCCAGTGGAAACTCGCTAAATAAAACGCCAGATTACGGCGATCACTCGCTGAATAAAACGCCTCGTTGGCGAAATATGGCGAACTAAATCGCCGCGTTGGCGAAATGAAATCCCCGTTTGTCCTCACCACTGTTGTCAATAATAATAATATAAAGAATTATAGGTTCATATTACACCACAGACCTGCAAATAATTATGAAGGGGTGCAAGCATTTGCGTGTTATTTGAACAGAGTTGGTCGACACTATAACCTCGGATTTTTACTTCCTGTTTTATTTCTTCTCCGGGTATGAATAGTCGTGGCTTTAACCCATCGCTGCTAACTTCGCTGATAACTGCGTCGAATAAGCCTGCGACAGCGACGACGAATGCAGCGCAGAATGATTCCCAAAACTCTGGTAACCAGTCCACAAACGCAAGAGGTATTATTTACATTAATTCTGTCATTCTAATACGAATTTAGGAGTGTCGAAAGCAGCGCAGACTGATTCACAAAACTCTGGTAACCAGTCAACAAAGGGAAGTAGTAGTGGGCGGACAACCGTAAATACAGCTGACTCTTCGAGTTCATCTAGAAAGGACGTAGGCAAAGGTATGTTTGATTAAGTAATTACCACAACAGGTGTTACCAACTAATTTCTCACAACTTACAGGTAGCTCGACACCAAACAAAGGCAACGAAAAAGGCAAAAGCAAGGAAAAAGTCAAAGACAGCAAAAGCAAAGGCAAAGACAAAGGCAAAGACAAAGGTATGTTCTTAATTCTTCTGTTTGATAAGTAATTAACACAGCTCGTGTTACTAACTAATTTCTCACAACTTACAGCTGAAGTCAAACACCCTCTTACCATCTTGGCGGGAAAGCTGACAGACCGAGACCGAAAAATTATAACGTCCTTGATATACAAAATCTTGCAGAAGCAGAAGTCCCTCCAGTTACCAGCCTCACCGGATAATCCTTGTATCTTTGGGTTCTGTGGTTGTAAGCCGTGTGTAAATGACCGGGAGGCCCAGAGAGGGAAGACATCATCTCCAATTGAAGCAAGCCACGAGAATTGTCTAACCTACCCAAATCGTCCGAGCTACCCGTATAGAATGGCTGCTAACAGGAAGGAGCAGGTAGCCCCGAGTAATTCGGTACTCTGTGCCTTCTCAGTAATTCCAAACATTAAGTATGAGTCGAGCGATACATTCAAATCTAGGTGGACTGAAAGGAATAGGGTTGTGGACGACGAGCCCGATTACAGACCCGACGGGTTGACCCTTTTGAAGGATGAATCCAACACCTACTGTTTGATTCCAACGCCGTTAGCCGATTTTTTTAAAAAGATTGAGTTTCAGATGTCTATCTCGAGCAATGCGGTCACATCTACTATAAAAAAGAAGGAGATACAAGAATTAATAGGTGAGTCGAGTTGGACCGATCTAGCGAATATACTGAAGAACAACAACAAGAACAACAACAACAACAACAACCCGAACACAAACACTGATGCGACACCTCCGCTACCTATCTACAGGTTGGGTAGCATTTCACAGAAGGGGGCACGCAATGTAGGAGGATGGAGGCCGAACAAGATAAATGTTCACCTTGACGAGAAGGAGAAGGAGGAGGAGGAGGCTGACAGTTCAAAGGAAAGTGCCGAATCAGCATTAATTATGTTTACAATAATACCTGAAGCTCGATGGTATTTATCTTTATCTAAAGCTGATCCCCTTCTTCCGATATTGTCTGATGTCTCCGATGACCACGCCTCGAATTCGCCCGAGGACGAAGTCGAGGATTTGTCCTCTGACAGCACCGCATCAGGAAAACGCCAATCCACCAACAAAAAAAGATCAAGAGAAACCCTGAATAAAGTACAACCCCAACCCAACAACCCGACAAATAAACGACACAAGGCATCAGAAACAACAACAACAACCACAACCACAGCACAGCAATCAGAAAAGTCACTTAAAGATGAAAACGAAAGGCTTCGTGAAGAAAACAATAGTCTGACAAAGGCATTGAAAAAAAAAAAGGAGAAAATCAAAGCGCTTAAGAGCCAGTTTATGGAGTTTAAAGAGTTAAGTACATTTCGGAGCCAACAACCATATCAATGGAGCCAACAGCAACCCCTACTACAATATC
>Ga0163155_10004279_pt1 | contig 14790 bp, 10 predicted proteins | sample OliLakLV19SP4G1_FD_148611 | JGI IMG/M metagenome (GOLD analysis project Ga0163155, IMG submission 148611) | Freshwater microbial mat bacterial communities from Lake Vanda, McMurdo Dry Valleys, Antarctica - Oligotrophic Lake LV.19.SP4.G1 | ecosystem: Environmental > Aquatic > Freshwater > Lake >...
GGAGGAAGTCCCGACAAACGCCGAAGACGGTCCACATCTTCTTTTTCTGAGAAACGACTAACTAGATAGTCTTTATGATTTGCCATTTTTTTCTTTAAACTTGGGATCGTTAAAAGATAATTCTCTCGTATATATTCTAAACTTCTGAAGCTCATTCCAAAGTGAACTTATTACAAACGTATTCGGTTTTTGTTTGAATTTAATCGATGAATAATGCTTCTGCAATTCTTCCCATTTTTCTTCAATCGTTAGCAATCTGACAAGTCCTTTTTTGTGTCGATAACCCAGTTTGTCAGAATCTGATCATCTCTTTGACTTACGCAGATAAACTTATTCGCTTGTTTTAGAGTTAAAAATCCTTCTTCGCAAATAAGCCCACCGTCTACTGTTGCGCACACACTTACGTCGGGATATCTCGGCGCGCATGACTTTTTCTCTTTTGCTTTTATCAAGTTTACAAAAAAGTTATCCACCAGCTCAGAATCTCTGGGCGATACGCAAAGAAAAAAAGGATTAGGCGGGAAGGCTAGAGACTTTTCGTTGTCGCAATATAACTCGTTGTCGTTTGCTATAATAATGCACGAAGTAAATCGAGGGAGGTGATTTCCACATCCCGCGAAACTAAAGCTTATTAATAGCAGCGCGGCGACTAGCCAGCGCTTTTTTAATTTCATCAGAGGTAGTTGCATTATATAATTCGTCGTAAGAAATCTTAATTTCTGCCTGAGCTTTTTCTAAGCTTGCTAGGCGCTCGGCAAGTCGCATCTCTTTAAAGAATTCAAGAATACGAGGAATTGCCGCCAAGCCTTCAAACGCCGCTCGAATAAGAGCAAGAATACTCAATCAAGCATCCACAGTTTTTGCATCGATCGCTTTTGCAAGAAGATCGATTTCAGAAAGCTTTGTGTTTGCAACTACCAGTTCCTCATCTTTAGCCGCTAACTGGGCGGTGAGATCGGCCACTTCAGCTTGAAGTGCTGCGATAACAGCAGAAGAATCATCCTCTACGATTCCGTTAACTAAAACTAAAAGCTCTGCGATTTTGTCTAAAATTTGTTGTTTCATTGTTTTATTTCTTTCTTTAATTAATTTGAAGAAGGTGTCTTCGGTGAACTCTCGGGAAGATCCAAAGGGGTCGCAACGTCGACATAGTCTACAAGGAATTTTTTAACTTTAGTGACGACACCATCAAAGCGGCTGGCGTCAAAAGAAATCATTCCGCTAGCGAGAGAAGAACTCTGACTCTTAACTATTTCAACTCTTAAAAGTCCCATTAAACGAACTACATCTTTAACGTGTTCATTTTCAAGATCTTCAAAATTTACGCCGATTGTGTCGCTAACCACGTAAGATGTTGGATGTGATTCAGGCAAGTCGAGGCCGGGAGCAGCTACTACCCAACCCTTATAGGCAACTAAAGCTGCTAGATATTGTTCAAGTCGAGCTCGGTCAGGCGCGCCTAACTGCGATACTCCTGAGCTTTGCGAACTTACTAATTCCATCGCGAAACGATCCAAGCGATTTATAATACCTTTAATGTCGTGGTTAAAAATAACTGCCATTTTATTATCCCTTTTTTCCCATCAAACCCTTGATGACGTTAACAATTAAAGTAAAAATCGAGTTACTCTTTAAAGCTGGAATTAAGGCTAACGCCTCGCTTACGGCTAAAAGACATCCCAACATAATAACTGAATTATCTACCAAAAACGCAATAATTGATTCCATGAATCCCCCTTAGAAAAATATTAACACTAGAGTGTTATGGAACGAAGAAGCGTTTACCGCTTTTTGGTGGTCTCGATTGAAAATGAACCCAAGAGGCAGTCTTTGAGAAGTCCTCACACCATATTTTATTTTCTTCTAATAACGCAACGCTTCCTAAAACCCATTTTTGAATAGAAAGATCCATATCTAAAACGTCTACCGCTTGGCCACTTAAATGGGCCGAGCCCCAAGGAATTCGTAGGGGCTCTTTTGCTCGGGCTAATCTCTTTTTGTTTATGTCTGAATAAATTCTTTCATGGTCATCTTTGCTACGATAGCCGCTAGTTACTCGAAACATTAAACCACAGGCTTTTTCTAAAATGGAAACACGAGCGCAAAGATCGATCATATTGTTTAAATGATCTTCAGTGATTAGTTTTCGATCGCTCCGGATGAGATCTTGAATGTCCATCTTCGCCTCTCGTCTCTAAAACGCTAATTCGCGTGTGATGCTCGCCAATCTTGTCATTGATTTTATGATGCTCAGCTTCGAACAAGTCTAAGCGCTTTGACTCTCGAGACAGCCAGTCATTTAATTTTTCAATCGTGTGGTGCAAGTTGCTCAAAAGAAATGGCACACGCAAGTGCCAGAGCATAAAAACAAGCATGAGACCTGCAACTATCTCATGAAAGTAATCTGTAACTTTAAAATTCATAACCCCCCCCCCAGGACAATTACATCGACTGAATAAATCGAGTCGCTGAACCCAAGTTCTGTTGAAGCTTACTCATTTCTAAAATAGTAGCTTGCAAAATAATTTCTACGGGAAGTCCACCGCCGGTAAGCACTATGAAAAAATTATTGCTAGAGTCCTTTTTTATTTCAACAGAGACTCCAGACGTTTCAAAAGTTGTTTTCAAAGGTATTGATTCCATTTTTTTCTCCTTAAAGATTGTTCCAAACATCGTTGTAATTTCGAAGTACTAAAGTGTTTGATTTTGTGATTTCGTAAAATCCAATTTCTCCGGGAAATCCATCCTGCGCAAATTCCGTTCCAAAATTTCCAACTCCGGAGAGCCCGCCTACAACCGAAAGCTTTCCAGCTGTAAGGGCCCCGTCATATTTTTTTGAGGCAATATACACACATCCGCCTCCGCCACCGCCGCCGCCGCCTCCCGAGCCAGAACCCTCTGCGTTGCTTCCACCGCCGCCAACAGCACTAAAAATTATGGGCTGTGTTGCTCCAAGGCTTACTAGCTCATTGCAAAAAATTGTCAGGCTTCCAGCGCCTCCGCCGCCACCGCCGCCAAACTCTCCAGGGCTCGTGGTAGATTTTCCGCCCGCTCCGCCGCCGCCAGAAAGCCGTGATGCAGCGCCTCCAAGGCTATTGCCTGTAAAATCCGATCCTCCGAGTCCTCCGACTGGATACGAAGGGAAGGTGTCGCCAGCTAAATAATTCTGCGCAAAACCTAGGCCGCCATCCAAAAAATCTGTGTCCTGGCCATCGTTACCACTACCGCCATTTCCTCCGAATTGCGGTGTAGTGTTGCTTCCGCCTGCGCCGCCTCCACTCGAGCCACTTCCCCCGCTCGTGCCCTCGCCATCGGGCGCGCCAATCTGGCCGCTGGCCGACAAACGTCCCGTCGTTATCGTCAACCTGTTGCACCATAAAAAAAGCGAAAATTTGCCGAAGCTTCTGAGCCCAGTTAGGGTTACGTTTTTTCTAGTCACGGGCTCAAATCGACCCAGGGGCTGCTGATTACTGCCAACGATTGCAATTAAATTTCCCCACGTTTCATCTGCCAAAGTTGAAACAGCGATTCCCGCACTTTCGGCAAAAGGTCCCGCTTGTGGAAGAAGAAGGGCACCAGATCCGAATCGTCTTTTGATTCTCAAACGCATAAAATTAAGTAGTCATGTAAAGCAAAATCCAGCGCAATTCGGCGGAATCATAAATCAATTCACAAGCACAGTTTCCTGTTGATACAACATCAGCACCAGTCATTGTAAAAATTCTATTAGCTGCTGCTGGGTTCGCTGAGTTATGTCTTACAGTCATATTTTCCCCAGTCGCGTTATTAATAACTAAGCGTTGGCCGAAATTCCCGGCGGCCATTCCTTGCAAATCTATTGCAGTCGCTCCCGTAAAGTGAATAAACGAAGTGCCGCTAATCGCTAGAGTCCTAATAACGCCAGCGCCAAAGCCCTCATTTATTGAAGAGGAAACGTTTGTATTTGGTGTTATAGTTGTAACGCTTGTTCCAATAATTGGACCAGATACCCAAGTTCCAGGCGTGCCCGAAACCGTACAAATATAAAAAACAGGATCTCCGTTACTTGGACTGCGAAGCCATGCAATCTCACCTTTTATATGTGGCTGAAGATTGGGAACAGAGTCGCAATAAAATTGTGCCGTATCCCATGAGTTACCAAAATCATTAAGTTTTGTTGTATTGCCACCCGTTAAATAAGTTGGCGTTTTATCCGACTGATTCCCGAATACTGAGCCCCAAGTTTGATTCGATAAATTAACTGGGGACCCGGAACCACTACCCGCTGCGGTTAAATCATTACCAAAAACATTAATAACATTAAAACACTCTAGTGAAAGTCCAATGCCTCCATCTACAAGCGTGTTGTAAGATCTGAAATCATTAAAAGAAAAAGTACCGACACCAATTGCGGAAAGCGTTGAATTTTTAACCATGGATATACATCTAGACGTCGATGATCTTGCATAGTTACCGGTTACTAGCATCTGTCTAAAATGAAGGGCATCTGAGTCTATAAATCTACCGCAAACACCCACTCGGTTTCCTGCGATATTACAATTATGTACTATCCCCGTCCCAGAGAAAGTAATAAATCCCTCAGCACTAGTAGAATCAGATACAAAATTATTGTTAATTGTGAGGTTAAAGAACGTAGGATTTCCAGTTCCAAAATCAATTTTGTATAATCCATTTGTTGATGAAATAGAATGGTGGTTTCTTTCAATAACTATTGTATCAATCGGACCCAAAGTATAAATTGCGTGGTCATCGTACGTGCCGTCACTCGCAACCACGTTACCAGAGATCTCTAGATATTTAGTTCTAAATGTGGCCAATGCGTTCGATCCAATATTAACCCACTCAGAGAAATAAGAAGGATACACACCTCCGCCCTGCACGTTCCCTCGATTGTTTAGGATTCTAATATTAGTTGAACCCTCGCCATGCACGAAGAAGCCAACGTTTTCAAACGTTACATTCTGCACTAATAAATCTGTCAAACTTCCAGAGTTAGCCGTATTTCCAAATTCTCCAAAATCAATCGCCATAGGCCCGTTATGAGTCGTGTTCACTCTTGCGGCGCATCCTATTTTAATGTTTTGGATGGTAACTTTTCCGGTCGCATCTTGAACATTTATAATTCCGGTAAATTGCTCATGAGTTAAAAGCTTAATAAAAGATTGATCGCCTTCGCCCTCAATCAAAACATCTGCAGCACTAAACTTAAGCGCATAATTGATACCGCTGTAAGCAACCCCAGAATTATTTACAGAATAAGTTCCTTTTGGAAAAAATACACGTTTACCACCCGCAGCAGCTAAACATAAATTAATAGCCGCAGTGTCATTGACAACCCCGTCGCCAACCGCGCCAAAATCTTTGACACTAATCGTTTCGCGAAGCCTAGCCCGTACATCGGTAGATACAGATCCAGCCCCAGAAGAAATATGAGTTACATTTTCAGAAGCCGTAATTCCCACATTCGTTGTGTATAAATATTTTATTTCAACCTTAGCTACGCCAACTGTAATCGCTGGTGAAAAAGTAATAACAGCCCCAGAAACAGAATACCGAGAAACTGGTTGATAAACGCCATCAAAAAATACAGTGGTATTTTCTTCAGCCCCAGGAAGTGCAGATAAAGTAAGAGTAAGGGTAGTACCAGCCGTGTAATCCACTCCGTTAACATAAGTATCGACTCGGGTATTTTGAGATGCTGCGATATTTAAATTCGTTATATTTTGTAAAGCCGTGGCGGTAGCGTTCCAGCCGATAACATTATTTGCCGTTGGAATTGGTAAAGTAGTACTAACACTAGCCGCACTGACTGGAAGTTTTACGGATCTATTCAGCTCTTCTTTTTGCTGCTGAGTGATCATGGTCATTTTATCGAAAGCATTCTCATGCAAACTAGCAAAATATTCAGATTGATTTCTAAACTCAGTTAATTGAGTGAGTGGCTCGACTCTAAGAATACTGAGAGTGTCTTGATTAGCAAGATTCCCAGTTATCAAAGTAATTGAACCACCAGCCGTAAGGCCAACCCCGGTTACTGTATAATGAGTATTTAATATAAGTGATGTTTCAACATTAGTCGTAGCATCTTTTTTAATAACGGTAAGATCCTGTTCTAGAAATATTTTAAAAGTATAAGAGTATGTTGAAACAGATCCGTTTCCAACATAATCATTTCTAGTATTTGTATTTGTAATGCTCATCTATTTTTTGCTCCCGGGTTGTCCTGTTAAAATTCCTCTTGTAAAATCAATTGGCCCACTTGGCTTAGCTTTGCCGGCCTCTATATCAAGAAGATAACCGACGGGCCGCGCAAGTGGAAGGACTGGTAAGTTTGTAACAATTCCAAGAAGAGTGAAAATATCCCTCACATCCTTCTTTCTAACTTCTTCCCCTAAACCAATTTTAAGAATGGCTAATGGCGCTCTTATCGCGCTTTCTACTGCGCTTAAAACCGGCGAAACGGTAATGCTGTCATTGTAATATTTATCGTCAAAACGATTTATTACTGCATTTACAACAAGCGAACCAAGGGGAACGGCGGCGGTGGCAACCCTAAGCGGAGCGCCGAATAAAATAAATAAAAGGTCATCTAAATATTCGTCATCGTCATCGGCGTCTAATCCTTCTCCATAACCTAATCTACGAATTACTTCAGAAAGAATTCCAACACTAAAAAAAGTCATAAAAATAACATGGGCAACCTTTGGCGTGGCCTGAAGTTTTGTTTCACTTTTCCTTAATGCTATTAAACTTTTGCTCTGCGTTAAATTCATTAGGTTAATAAAAAAGCGGGTAAACATCGTTATCAGCTTAAACTTCTCAGTTCCAACTTCCATATTAGTTAAATTCTCAGCGCCACCAACCGCCTGCGTTGTTCTAACGGCACTGTCACCAAATCGAACCGCATCTTTGTCTGAATAGCCTTGATCAACCGCCTGATTATAAGCAGCACTAAAAACTATGGCGTTCATATTAGTTTGCGTAAGGCGATTAAAAATATTTGCCCCGTTTCTTAAATAATTTTTAATAGTATCTAGAGTCGGGTTAGTACTTAATAAGGCTTCTGTTTCCCCCGCAACCTTCATCATGTCATCTTTTAAAAGAGTACTCATGAATTGAGATTTATTTGCAATCTCCTCAACAAAGTCTAAAGGGTGTTTAATAAATTCAACCAAAGACCTTTTTAAATGCGCTGGCTTTACAACTAAAAGAATTGGCCCAATGTTAACTAAATTCTGAGAAGCATTTACAATGTTTAAAGATAAAAATTGAAGTGTTGTAGACTGCCTAATATATTTTGCAGCGATATCAAAGTTTCTTAGATTTTTATTTTCTGACGGTGTTGAAATTGCTTGCTGCGCAGTTCTCTTTAGCCACGGCTTAAGCATTTCATTTACTGCACTCAAATCAAACTTAGTGATCATATCATTAAATTCTTTTGAGTAAATAATCCTGGCCACTTCCATCACAGGATTTTGCAAATTAGAAAAACGAAGCGCCCAATCCAAATGATAATTAATTGCCCTTAGATCAAGTAATAGCGGCGCGGCATAAGCTTCGTTACGAGTCTTCGTTGATCCACTTCCAGCACTCGGCCAGGCGCTTGAATTTGTGAGCCGATCCATTAAGTTTTGATTTTGTAAATATTCTTGTCTTTGGACTAGATTAGGATCGGCCATTGCTGGAGCGTAACCGCCGCGATAAGTGCCGAATGGAGTGTTAAATTCATTTGCAGTTACTTCATTAAAGTATCGCCCATAGCGTTTAAAATGCGCTTTTTGTATGCCAGGCTTTAGCTCTTCGTAAAGATCCCACACCTGCTGGATGGCATCGTAGTCTTCTTTAGTTAAAACACCCTCTCGAATCATTCTGGCTTCGAATTTGCTCCACGCTGAAGTGTCTAAAGTCCCGTCTTCATTAAACTGACCCCATCCGTAGCCGCGAATAAATTTAGAAAAATTTGATTCATTCCCGCGGTGCATAATAGCACCCAAAAGCTCTGCTTTTCCTCTGAATCTAAATGGAGATCCCCCAGGCATTTCATAGGCAATGATGTCTTTTGTAGAAATATTTTTTAAAACAGGCTTAAGAATTTCTAAAAGTTTATTACCATAGATTGTCTTATCTTTTTTATACGCATCAATGGCTTCGAAAATAGGGTTAAGAATAATCTTTCTAAAAGAACCAGAAATATTCCCTAGATCAATCGAATCAACCCAATGCTCTACAGATCTGGTTGCTGAAAAATAAGAAAGAGCGGCGTTTTTTACTTTTTGAAAGTTAGTTAAGCTTCCTTTGTAAGCTTCATCTTGAATAGAATGCTTACCAAAAGTCTCATCTATTTGAGATTGAAGCATTCCAATAGCTTTTTCTTTTTCTAACTTTTTTCCATCGATAGTTATAAAGCCGTATTCTTTTGATAATGCCCATAGAGCATTAACCGCTTCTTTAATTTTCTGAAATTCATTAAAAGAAAGCTGTGTGTACTGAGTCGGCGTTATATCTACAGACTCAATCATCTCAATTAAAGATGCGTGAGCCTCAGGATCATATGCTTCGATTAATTCTAAATATTTTTCAGTCGTCTTAGCTGTCTTTGTTCCTAATCCAAAATTAGAAATAATTGATTTAGCAGCGTTAACTAGGTTGGAATCCCTCTTTAAATCAACCGCCTTTTCATCCGTGATTCTAGAAATTTTTCTAAACTTCTTAACGGATTTGTTTATTTGATTCCTTGCAGAAACTGCCTGTCGATATAGCGCATGGTTTAAAGCTTCTTTTCTCTTTGATTCAAAAGCGCCCGAGATATCCCCTTTAAAAAATAGATCTCCAGCAAGCTTTGCATGCTTTCTTTCGGCCAATTCATAAGCCCTTGGACTAATATCAGAAACTTTTTGCTTCCCTATAATCACAGAAGCTTGATCATTAATTACTTTTTGAGACGGCGCTCGCCTTATCAGTTTCTTACCAAGACTCTTTAATAGAGGAAAATTTACTTCTGATAAAAACTCAAGCTCAATACGTAGCACGCGCGCGCGTTGATCATTGTGAACCGCCTTCATAGCTTCTTCAGAAACCTTAGGAGAATTAAACAAATCAGGAAAAATCTCCCTCATTGTCTGGTTTACTTCTTTTTCAATTAACTCTTTTTTATTCTCTGCGTTCGCAAGGTTTTGAAGAAGATCATCCCCAGAAGAAAACCCAAGAATCTCCGCCACCATATCCACAGGCATTCCAATTTCCTCATTGAAAATACCTTTTGGTAATCCTGAAATATATTCAGAATTTATTTCTGCCTTGGAAAGCTTTACTGGAAATTCATTATTATTATCAAACGGTCTTCCGTCTGCGTATTCTCCATCTTTCAGAATAGATAAAGCGTTATAAACGGGTGATTGATTAACCCGATTTGTGACCTCTTTTAAAATGCCAGCTTTGCGCTCTTTATATTCTGCCCTTTGGATCTTATTAAGATCTTCAAGCATCTCTTGCTGTAAAATTTCAGTCGCGTAAGCCGTAGCCTCTTCTTGCGCCGCTTGGTACTCAGCCCATTGCGCTTCACCCATTCCGGACGTGGATTGATCGGTGAATATGGGTTTATAATTCTGCATCTGTTCGACTTCTAGAATCTGTTCTTCAGAAGCTAAAAGACGGTTAAATACGCTGCGCAATTCTGGACCAACTTGTACCCCGCTATTATTCGCTTTTCTAAAAATATCCGTGAGCCATTTTGAAAAAGCTCTAAATGCTTTTCTAAGTTTAACAGAAGGAGATTTTCCATCTTTTAAATAAGACTCATAAGCGTCTGCCCACTTTTCTTGGGCTACTGAATCAAGTTTATCCCAAGACTCTAAGCCTAAAAAATTAAGTGCTGTCTGGGAGTCTTCCAACAGTCTTTTCTGTTTATTAGTTAAAGATGCAGGATCTCTGGATGATAAAACACCAGCGTCTTCTGCTAACTCTTTTAACCAGATGTGGGAAAACTCATGGGGAATAGTGCTCTGGTCAGAACCTTTAAAAATATCAATAATCGCCTGTGAATTACTTATCCTAACCTGACCGCGAGGATCATTAGACTCGCCCTGAAATAAAGGAAATCCACTCTTTAATGCGGAATCCCTTAACTCGGGAGTAATTTCCATGGAATGAACTTTTTCAGTGGAACTGAGCTCTATATCCTCGACCTTCGCTCCGAAACTCTTACCTATCTTATTTGCGGCATCTACCAGAATCTTGTCATAAAAACCCCTCATGCCCGCGCCGCCTAATCTTAGGTCTTCGCCTTGGTATTTAAAAAACTCACCTTTTTTTTCACCGGATTCATTTGTTATTTTTAAAGCCAGGCTCTTCCCAACCAGAGATTCAAGTTGGCTTGCATTCAAATTTTCTTGCTGTATATCTCTTCCATTTGTAACAGAAATATCCAGAAAAAAAGTTCCGTCATTATTTTTTTTAGCCTTAATATAATTAACTGACTTAGCTAAATCATACCTTTCATTTTGTTGATCTCCGGTAGTCCAAGATATTCTTTTGTATCCTTTTTCTGAGGCTTCTCTAATCAATCGCTTAAGTACAAAATCCTGCCATGTTTTTTTAAAAGGAGCATTTGGAACTCTAGACGGTTTTAATTCCCCCATTTTATGAATTTCAGAGCCAATTCTACGATACTCATCTAGTAATGACGTGAGCTCATCATCTAATTTTTTGTATTGATTTATAGCAGTATTAAAATTTTCTCTTTTAATAATTAAGAAAATTTGATCTATTATATCTTCATTTTTATAAAAAATCTTTATAGATGATCTCCAGTCTCCAGCTGGATTTACGCTGAAAATATAGTGTCTCATATTAGACACGGCTCTAGGATCTACATCCTGCCCTGGTATAGTCTGGACTAATTGATTTATTATTTCAGATTCAACACCAATAACTAAATCCGTCACTTTACGAAGTGCTTCACTTCTTTCACCTTCAACCACCAACCGCCGGGCTTGTAGTAACTCTATTTTTTCTTTAGCATCTTTAGCTTCTTCAGCTTCTTTAGCTGTAAGAGGAATTTGATAACCCCTCTTTCGACCTTCTTGATGCCAATCAGATTGAATTTCTTCTATAAATAATACTTTATTACCCTGCGAATCTTTTCGGTCATTAACGCGAGTATGGGCGAACACGTTTTTTTCATCGTGATGCGTGGATTGAAAGCTTTTACCTTTATCGCCTTCTGGCAGTATAAACGAAATCTCTCTATAATTTTTATCACCACCTGGCAGCGTGTATTCTGAGAATTTTGGCTGGTTACTACTATTCTCCTTCTCCCTCGATTCCCGGTAACGCTCAGCATCTATTTCCCTTGCAAAAGGGACACTAACAATTTCGGTCCCATTAGAGAGAAACCAACCGTCCTCGTTACTTCCGGTTATTTCCAGTTTTTCAAGAACAGGATCAGCCTTAGTAATTTCTTGAATATTAAGCTGATTACCTTTAATAAAATTAATCAGTTCTTCTTTAGAAACTTTTTTCTTACCCTTTAAAAATTCATCGATGCCGGAAAACTCACGCTCCTCAACTTTAACTTCTTTAAGAATACTGTTTACTTGCTCAACACTTGCAGAATTAGGAAGCTTCTCCTGAAAAACCATCTCTAATTTAGAGAAAAAAACAGGCGCTAGTTGATTCAAGGCATCGGGACTAGGTGCGGTCCCGGCTTGAATAGTAATTTCTCGCTTTGCTACTTGCTCAGCTACTGTCTCGCCCAAAATATCAGCACGAGTAGTAACGCGCGCTTCCACTAAATCCGAATTGAAATCAGCCTCTGCCTTACTTCGACCCGCTGCAATTGACTCAGCCCTAGTTCTCTCTCTAAGAGCTGTAACCGCCGCGTCTTCTTCAGGAACCGCATCAATCGCTTCATTTGAAGCTTCATTAATTTCTTCATTTATAGCTTTTACTTCGTTTGCAGATTCTTGATTGCTGTCATAAGAAACATCATCCTTGAGACCTAGATAATTTTCATTAGATAACCTGGCAGTCCAAACAGATGTTGGAATAGCCATCTTAGTCCCAGTCTCTTTTGCTGTGTCATAAGCATCAATAGAATCAAGATTTTTCAAAATTTCAGTGGGATCATCACCCTTACCCTGAAAGTAAGTATCAAAACTTTCAGGGGAAATATAAATCTTTTCTATTGGGGTATCCTTAGTTTGCGCTTCAATTGCGCTTTCTAACTTTTCTGGGCTTCTCTCTTTTAGATTTGATTCATTCGCCGCCTGCCCAAGATTAACATAGGTTTTCTCTGTGTTTTTAGACCTAGCTCGACTCTCTGACTTACTAACCCCGGCTAATATTGCTCCGGGGGCGCTTACGCCCCCTCCCATTATCGCCCCTAAAATAGAAGCAAGCCCAGTATCAGCACCAATGGTATTCAAAGCATCTGGATTAACATTAGTTAAAAAAGAAGAAAGAGACTGCCCGATCTGAGTAGCCCCCTCACCTATTCCCTCAGAAACAGCCTGACCGGCGATTGTGATGCCGGCCCATTTAAAAATCTCGTTAGAAGCCGTCTTTCCGTATTTAGAAATTATTCTCTCAATCGGTAAAACCGTAAATAATTTCTCACCGAAATATTCAAAACCAGTATTCGCTAAAGCATTTAAAGACTGAGCCGTCGGATCAACACCAGCTTCTAGCCCCTCTAAATTTGCTTGAGATCCAGATACGCCGGCTGAAACACCAGCACCCGCTAAACCAAGCCCACCGAATGCGGCCCCGGCCGTAACGGCTACGGTGGGTAAGTTTTCAGCTAAAGCAAGCGCAAGCTGTCTTCCGGCAAGCCTGTAATCCCCGTTATCAGCGGCCTTAAATATATCTGTCGCACTTAGGCTTTTCTCAGAGACAAGATTTTCATATTCTTCAGCACTTCGATCTAAATATCTAGTGAGTGGATTATTATTTAAAAATCCTTCTTTAGATGCCTGATACTTATAGGGCTCAAATAAATCTGGCCTGCCAGTCATTTTACCCTGAGCATCTAAAGTTAGGTTGTAGGGGAGTAATGCCGCTTGATTTACAAAAGCAGGGATTCTAGCGGCCCCGGCGTAAAACGATGCGATACCTTTATTAAGCTTATTATATAAATCAGAAGTAAAAGAATAATCACCAACAGAGGATTCTATTCTTTTCAATGAATCTAAATCATCATGCGCCACACCCGCGTTTTCGGGAGTCATCCATTTAGATAGCTTGGGGAAATCAGCATTGAAATTGACTGGATCTAAATCAAAAAGATCCTTTCTCTTCTTAAGCATTTCATATTGCGGTTCTACAAAAGAAGCTGGAATTTTTAACTGACCAGCTAAATCTAAAACCTTTGCATAATGCTCTGGGTTCTTTTGAGTCCCAACGAACATCGATCCCTTTAATTTGTCGGCCCCGGGATCTTCATAAATAGAATTGAAATCTGGGGTATCTGTATCGGATATGGGCTCAGCATTATCGTGCAATGAATTAAAATCAATTGGCTCTGCCACGATATACCCCCCGCTTTAATCCGGCGGCGTAGGCCCCTTTGATATTATCACTATTAACAAATATCTTATTCGCAGTTAGCTTTGCTTTAATATCAGCAAGATCAGAGGTAGGAATTTCTTCCATATCAATATCCTTGGGGTCAATTTCATAAACTTGACTAACTTCTCCAAGCATAGAATTTAAACCGAACCAGCCAGAACTTAAAACTACTTCCGTACCCATCCTAATCCCTATTTTTTCCATCTCTTCATTGTTAAGTTTCGAGCCCTTTATTCTTTGCGCCGCTCTGATTTGCTCAGTAAAAATACTGATAAACTTTCTGCCCTTATCGGAATCTTTTTCAATCCCGGCCTGCTTCAAAACAGAATCTTGAATTTGATTAGAAGTCCGATAGTCATTCAACTCTTCTTGGTCTCCTTCTTGTGCTTTTTTAAACTGTTTATAGTCAGTAATAGAAAGCTTACCGTCCATCTGAAGCTGTAAAAGATTTATCTTCTTAAAATCGTTAAACTGTTTTGGATCTGCAGCCGTCGTGGAGAGATAATCATAAACTCTAATATCGGTTACTGATTCTTCACCGGATATCATTCTTTTTCTGGCAGAATCAAAAGACTCTACAACGCTTTTATCAAGCTGGACTCTCTGAGTAGCACTTAAACTATACTGACCTTTAGTGCGCACAAGCTCGTCATACAAATTTTCTGTGATTTGCTTATTTTCAATATTCTTGAAATTCTCATTCTCTGAATATCGATCACGAAGAGAGGCTTTTGTTGCATTCTTTAAATCAACGTCAACAATGTCATTAGCCATTTGAAGAGTTTCTGTAGGCGACTTGCCTTCTGAGAAAAACTTACTAGCCAATCGGTCGCTTTCTTGAATAATAGAGCCGGCCCTTACAAACTTCTCTACTCTGCCTATATCTTCAGCTGAAAATTCAGACTTATTAGCTTCAAAAAAAGCTTTAGCAAGCATGTCTTCGCCATTATCACTCATACGAGAAACTATATCGGTGTTGGTCTTACTAATAGATTCTAAAGATTTGGATTTTAACCAGTCTTCTGAGCGCCCATTTCTTTTTTGGTAAACTTCTAAAGCGTCAATCTGCTTTTGCTTTGAGTCTTGAACTATTAAAGGGTCTTTATAATTTTGAATCGCTAAATCTTTTTGGACCTTAATATAACTTTCGGTCTCTTCATCATCAGCTTTGCGAAACTCTACCGCTGTATAAGTATCAACAGATCGGGATAAAGAATCAAATCG
>Ga0163155_10004282_pt1 | contig 14774 bp, 12 predicted proteins | sample OliLakLV19SP4G1_FD_148611 | JGI IMG/M metagenome (GOLD analysis project Ga0163155, IMG submission 148611) | Freshwater microbial mat bacterial communities from Lake Vanda, McMurdo Dry Valleys, Antarctica - Oligotrophic Lake LV.19.SP4.G1 | ecosystem: Environmental > Aquatic > Freshwater > Lake >...
ATTCCCCGAGCCGGAAGTGCCTCGCGGCGGCGTGCTGATGCGCACCATCTATAGCGAAATCTGCGGCACCGACGTTCACCTCTTTCACGGAAAATTGAGCGGCGTTCCGTACCCGCTGATTCCGGGACACGTTGCCGTCGGCATCGCTGAAAAAGTAAATGGCCTCGTCACCGACGTCCACGGCCGCCCCGTTCGCGAAGGCCAGACACTGACCTACTTGGACGTCCATAAAACCTGCGGACGCTGCTGGTACTGCCTCGTGGCAAAAGCGACCACGCGCTGCCCGCACCGCAAAGTCTACGGCATCACCTACGGCGCGGCCGATGGTCTGCATGGCGGCTGGGCGGAGAAAATGCTGCTGCTTCCGGGCATGCAGATTCTGCAATTGCCGCTCACCATCGCGCCGGAAACATTCATCGGCGGCGGCTGCGGATTGCAAACCGCCGTGCACACCATCGAACGCGCCGAAATTCGGCTTGGCGACAGTGTCGTTATCCTGGGCTGCGGGCCGGTCGGATTGTCTTGCGCCGCACTGGCCTCCTTAAGCGGCGCGTGCTTGGTGCTCGTCTCCGGCGCGCCTGAAGAACGTTTGCAACTCGCGGAGAGATTCGGCGCTGACGAAGTTCTCGACATTCGCATCATGCACGAAGCCGATCGCATCGACGCCGTGCGGCGCTTCACCGAAGGCCGTGGCGCCGACGTTGTGATTGAAGCCTGCGGCCAGCCGCGCGCCGTTCGCGAAGCGTTTCAAATGGTCCGCGATCAAGGCCGCGTCGTCGTCGTCGGCCAATATACCGATCAGGGCGAAGTCGCGATCAATCCGCACAACGACATCAACCGCAAGCACGTTGACATTCGCGGCGTATGGGGCTCCGATTATTCGCATCTGTACAAAGGGCTGCGTTTGATGGAACGCTTCCAGGAACGTGTTCCCTGGCGCGATTTGTGTTCAAACATTTACCCGCTCGAAAAAGCCGGAGAAGCGCTCAACGATATCGAGGAACAACGCGTCGCCAAAGCCATTCTCCGTCCCAGCGCGCGCGGAAGTTGAACCTTAACGCCAAGATCGCCATGACGCCAAGGGCGCCAAGGAAGGGTAACGTGGCGGCGTTTGAACCTCCGTCGTCATTTTGAATACACGATTCAATCCGCAGCGTGATTGATGTATCCTCCGTTGCTGTTCTTGGCGTCTTGGCGTCTTGGCGTCATGGCGATCTTGGCGTAAAAAGTAGTTCCAGAGGAATCCATGCCCATTGCCGGTTTTTCAGTAAACGTTCTGCTCGGTGTGTGGCTCGATGACCTGCGCCTGCCGCTGAAACAAGCCATGCAGCTCATCGCGCCGCTGCGCCCCGAAGCGGTGGGGATCGACGCGTTCACGGCCGAGATTTCTCCCCGCGCGCTCGCTCAAACCGCGCGCCGCGATCTGGCCCAATTCATCCGCTCGCGCGGCCCGTCTCTCGCCGCGCTGCGCGTGGATGTGGGGGGCCGCCGCCTGTCCGATCCGCAACACCTCGACGTCAATCTTTCGCGCATCCGCGAAGCGCTTGAGCTGGCTTCGGATCTCGGAGCGGCGCATCTGGTCGTCGCTGCCGGATACGTGCCCGCGGCCGATGACAAAGAAAACGCCAGCGCCAGAGCAACACTGACTGAAGCCGCCCGCACGCTCGTCAATCTGGCGTCCGTTGCGCGCACGCGCGTCTGCTGGCTGGGCGGGCAGGAACCACCGGAAGTGCTCGCCGCATTTCTCAACGGCGTGGACTCGAGCAGCATGCTGGAAGTCGATCTTAATCCGGGCGCGTACATGATGCGCGGACTCGATCCGCTTAAAGCCTTGAACGCGCTTAGTTCCCGCGTGGCGCTGGCTCGCGCCGTCGATCATTTTCGCGGCGGCAGCGAAGCGCCGTTCGGAACCGGCGACGTGCGCTGGAGCGAAATATTGATCGGACTTTCAACACTGAACCGCCCCGCTCAAATCGCAGTGCTCGCCTCATCCACTTTAGATGGCGACCGCGCACAGGCTCTAGCCAACACCTACAAACGCATACTATCCCTGAGAAAAAATCCCGTTGGCTGAGTCCATCGCGGAGATCGTGTGCCTCGGGCCGCCTGCCGTCGGCTGCCCTTGCGACCGCCGAACGGGTTTTCGATAGTGCCCACGCAAAACGATGGATCCCCTCATTTTCTGATCGCTGCGCAGCTGCGGTAAAAATAGGGCGTTTACAACATGTCTGAACTTGTGCATTTCGTGCTACAGTAAAGTTCACAGCATGAGGAACGGTAACGAATGACCGATCGCGTCAACGACGCGGAATTGGTGGAGCGCGCTGAGCGCGGCGAGAAAGCCGCGTTTGACGAACTCGTCAGCCGGCATTACGAAATCGTCGTAACCGCTGCCTATTCGGTCCTCGGCAACATCGATGCCGCCAAGGATTGCGCCCAGGAAGCGTTCCTTGAAGCCACCGCCACACTTCCCAAGCTGCGGGAAAAATCCAAATTCAGCCCGTGGATTTACGGCATCTCGCGGCGCAAAGCCATTTACGTCCTGCGACGCCAGAAAAATCACATCGAAGCCGTCAAGATAAAGACCGACGAGAACAACGCCGCCATGCCGGCTCACTCCCCCGCCGAGCAGGCCAGTCACAACGAGAGGCTCGACAGCATTCGCAAATCGCTGAACGAACTCCCTGAAATTTACCGTGAAGTGCTGATGCTGAAATACATTGATAACCGCAGCCATGAAGACATCGCTCAGCTTCTCGATATCACCATGGCCGCCGTCGATAAACGCCTGATGCGGGGAAAAGACATGCTGCGCGAATCCATGCGCCGCTGGAAGTCCGACGAGTAAATGAAAGCAGGCAGTATGCTGTTGCGTAGCCGATAGCCGTTAAAGTAAAAGGAGTCGAACTCATGACAGAAGACGAAGCGCGTGACCTTCTGCCCATGTATGCCGACGGAATGCTGGAGGTTTCGCAAGCTCGCGAAGTGGAAGCGCTTGTCGCAAAAACGCCGCACCTGCAGGTGGAAGTCCGCAAGATCAAGGAAGAGAATGCCGAGGTCCACGCGCTGCTTCAGGAAGCGCTGGCGCCGCTTCGCCCGAGCCGTTCCGCGCGCATGAAGATTTCAGACGCGATGGTCGAAGTGCACCGCCGCGCCGAGCATGTTGCCAACACCATGCCTGAACGCGGCTGGCGAATTTTCCGCTACGCATTCGCGCTGGTGGCGCTGGTGGGCGCGCTGCTCGTCAGCATGAAAGCGCCGCCGCCGGATCCCGCGAAACCCGAAGCGATCTGGCTATCGTTCCTGACGCTGGGCGTTTTCATGATCGGTGTGACGTTTCTGCTCTGCGGGACAAGTCTGGCGAACTTTGAAGCGAAACTAATGAGTGCGATTCGCTCGCGTGAAATTGAACCGACGCGGCTTGAAATTTTAACGCTGGAAGTTTTTGGAATCGTATCAATTCTGGCATCGAGCGCGTTTTATTTGTATTTGCGCTGAGAGAGACAATAGATTGGACCGCGTATCACCGGCGTCTGCGGACCGTGGAGCGTTTAATAATTCCTTTGACACTGAGATGCTTGCGGGTTTCGTCGCCTATTGCGTGATCTTTGGGAGCTTCCGACTCTTCGACCAAGTCCATCAGTGCATTATAGCGATTGATATCCATCAAGACCGCTTTTGCCTTGCCCCCTTCGGTTATATAGCAGGGTTCTCCGGAGACGCTCAGATCACGCAGCAAACTGCTCGACTTATGCTGAAGTTCATTGGATCCCACAAAGCGTCCTGAAGGCATATACTTCTCCTTAAAGTAATGTTATGAAATTCGCTCTGATTTAAGCAACCCCTTGCAGAACGTAAGTCGCCATCAGAGCCACTCTTACTTTACCCAACGAAAACAGCATCGTCAAGGCTTGGGGTCTTCTTTATCGTCAAACGTTGATTCCACCTAGCGCGCTTTCCGTATTTTCGCTTTCAACCTCGGAGCTGCTTTATCGCCTGTGTGTAATCGCCGCTCTTGAAAATAGCGGTCGCCGCAACCAGCACTTGAGCGCCCGCCTCGCGCACCTGCCGCGCGTTCTCGCCCGTCACGCCGCCATCGATTTCCAGCAGCAGGTCCGGCCCGAATAAGGTTCGCGCCTCTTTATATTTCGGCAGGCATTCCGCCATCATTTTCTGCCCGCTGAATCCCGGATTCACCGTCATGATCAGCAGCATCCCAATATCGCTGGCGAACGGCTGCGCGGCACTCACGGGCGTTGCCGGCTTGATCGCTATCGCGGGCTTCGCGCCGACTTTGCGCGTCAGTTCCACCGCCGCGTGGATATCGCCCTCGGCTTCCGGATGGACGCTGATCCAATCCGCGCCCGCTTTCGCAAAGGTCTCGACATAGTTTTCGGGGTTCTGGATCATCAGATGGCAATCGAGCGTCATAGTCGTCACGCGCCGGATGGCTTCAACGATGAACGGCCCCATCGAGATGTTCGGCACGAAATGGCCGTCCATTACGTCAATGTGAACCCAATCCGCGCCCGCCGCCTCGATGGCCTGGATCTCATCCTTCAACCGCGTGAAATCGGCGCTCAGAACGGAGGGCGCGATGACGATCGACGATTGACGATGGGTGATTGACGATTGGGGCTCGGACATGGAAGACCCTGTCAATTCTGAGCGGCGGTAGCGAACGCGTCTGGGGTGATGCCCGCTGTTCGGATCAATGATCGTAACGTACCTGGCGCCACCTCGCGGTGATCGGGAACCGAAAGCGTGGCGGGATGTCCCGACTTAATCAAAATGATGTGGCTGCCGCGTTGCCGCGCGACTTCCCATCCAAATAAATGGAACGTTTTCACAACCGCACGCCCACTCAACACAGGCATGCGGCTCAAGCGACCTGGACCTCGATTTCGCGCACTTGAACAGTCAGCGGCATTTTCTTTTCGGCGCGCACTTCAAGGCAAGCCTGAATGGCCTCTTTGATATTTTCTATTGCTTCTGCTTCGCTATCGCCCTGGCTGATGCATCCTGGAATCGAAGGGCATTCGACAACGTATACACCTGTTTCATCGCGTTCGATCGTAATCAGTAGTTTCATAACAACCTCCGCTGCCACTATAACTCTTTAATGCAAGGCTTCAATGTACGCCTATTTTTTCTAAAAAGACAATTGCGGATCAGCTCTCGCCAATCCGCAATCGTCAATTCGTCAATCGAAATTACAGCTTCGCCGCCAGAGCCATTAAATCGGCCATGCGGTTGCTAAAGCCCCATTCGTTGTCATACCAGCTCACGACTTTGATCACGCGCTTCTGAACGACGTTGGTCAGCTGGGAATCAATGATCGAGCTGTGCGAATCGTGCACGATGTCGCTCGAGACGATCGGGTCTTCCGTGTAGCCCAGAATGCCCTTCATCGCGCCTTGGCTGGCGGCCTTCAGCGCGGCATTCACTTCTTCCTTCGTGACGTCCTTGCTGACTTCCAGGGTGCAGTCGATCAGCGAGCCGGTCGGGACGGGCACGCGGAACGCCACGCCTTCAATCTTGCCCTTCAGCTCCGGAATGACTTCGCTGATGGCTTTGCTCATGCCGGTCGTCGTCGGGATAATATTGATCGCGGCGGCGCGGGCGCGGCGCATGTCTTCGTGAATCAGATCGTTGACCTTCTGATCGTTTGTGTAGGCGTGGATCGTCGAGATCATTCCTTTGACGATGCCGAAATTATCATTGATCACTTTGACCACCGGTGCGGTGCAGTTGGTCGTGCAACTCGCGTTCGAGAAGGTCAGGTGTTCGGCCTTCAACGTTTTTTCGTTCACGCCGAATACGATGGTGGCGTCCACGCCGTCTTTGGCGGGCGCGCTGAGCAGCACCTTCTTGGCGCCGGCGGTGAGATGGTCGCCGAAGCCGCCTTTTTCGCTGACGCGGCTGGTGAACAATCCCGTGGATTCCACGGCGATCTGCACGCCCAGCTTGTCCCAGGGCAGATCCTTCGGAGAGCGGATTTTGCTGACCGGAATCTTGATGCCGTTGACGACAATGTTATCGCCATCCACACCGACTTCGCCGGGAAAGCGGCCGTGCACGGAATCGTACTTTAGAAGGTGGGCCAGATGCTTGGAATCGCCGAGGTCATTGATGCCGACCACGTCGAAATCCTGCGGGCGCGTCGCCAGCACGCGGAACACCAGGCGACCGATGCGTCCGAAACCATTGATGCCGATTTTAATTCCCATCGCTTACGTCTCTCCCTGCTTTTCAAATCAGTCCTAAGCTTTAATGTGCCGGCGGGGCAGTCATTTAAGAATGCTGCTCCCATGACCAGATGACGGTGTCTGGCCGCCGGATCGGAACGGGACCGCTTTTCGTTTCCGATTGTTTGATTGATCGCTACAGTAAAGCCCACTGGTTCCCAAGTCAAGATCTTGTGGCTCTACCGCAGGCTTCCAGCCTGCCCGCAACCGAAGCCCGCGCGTCAGCCAGGGCCCCGCGGTGCAACGAGCCGGCTGGAAGCCTGCGGTACAATTGCGATTTTGCGCGAAACTCTGGTCATTCTATTGCGTCTTAAGCCCGGAAAGAGAGGTCATCAACCATGATCCGTAATCTTGTCGCTGCTACTGCCTGCCTGCTATCGAGTCTTGCCTTCTGCGGCGAAGCGCTCAACGCCAACCCCGCTCCAGACATCAAAAAAGTTGTCCTCTACAAACACGGAATGGGTTACTTCGAACGGCACGGCAAGGTAAAAGGGAACGCCACAGTCAGCCTGAATTTCAAATCCGAGCAGATGAAAGATTTGCTCACCAGCTTTTTTGTGCTCGATCTGAATGGCGGCAAAATCAATGCGGTACTTTATGACACAAAAGATCCGCTCAGCAAACAGCTTGAAGGCATCCTGATTAACGTCCCCGAAGATCACGCGCTCAGCCAGTTCCTGATGCAGCTTAAAGGAGCGAAGATCAATGTCTCCGTCGCCGGCGATAAAATCAGCGGGCGCATCATGGGTATCGAACCGATCGTTCAGAGCACCAAAGACGGCGGCGTGCTCAAGCATGATTACAAACTCGTGCTGCTCGCCGATGGCGGCTCGATCCGCTCCGTCGATCTCTATTCGGTCTCGGAACTTTCGCTGCAGGATGCCGGACTTCAGCGCGACCTCGAACGCCTGCTCGCCATCACACTTGATGCCAAGTATACGGACCGCAAAACGGTCACCGTGCAGGCGCAGGGCGATGGCGAACGCGACCTGCGCATCGGATACCTTGTGGAGCAGCCCATCTGGAAAGCGTCGTATCGTCTGCTGCTCGATAAAGATCCCCAAGCCGGCTCCCTGCTGCAGGGCTGGGCGCTGACCGAGAACAACACCGAAGACGACTGGAAGGATGTGGATATTTCGTTCGTCGCCGGTAACCCACTGTCGTACATCATGGATCTCTACTCTCCTTATTACCCGCAGCGCCCGGTCGTTCCGATTCCGGGACTCACCGGATTGGCTGTCAATTGGAGCGCCGCACCCGAAGCGTCGTCCTTAGGAGTGCTCGCGCTGGCCGAAAATGAAGAGCAGCTCAAAAATCTCGCTACCGCTGACGCCGGTGAAAAAATGAACAAACAAGACGAGGGAGGCATGCGCGCCCGGAAAACAGCCGGCCCGGCTCCTTCAGCAACTGGCATGGCTCGCGAATTAGCCGCCGCCGCAAAACCGATGGCCGAGCTGGCTGAACGCACGATGGCGGCGATGGCGACCGGAACGAAAGTTGGCGAGCTGTTCAGCTATGAGTCCAAAGAGAAAGTCTCCATCGCGCGCGGCAAAGCCGCCATGGTCCCGATCATCGCGCAGAAGATGAAAGGCGACCGCGTGGTGTATTACAAAGCCGTATTCTCTCCGAAGCCCGTGAACGCCTACATCCTGAAAAACGAAACCGACCTCACGCTGGAAGCCGGCGCGCTGACGTTCTTCGAAGAGTCCACCTCGCTGGGCAGCGGCATCCTCTCGCACGTGCTGGTTCCGGGCGCCAAAGAAATCATCCCCTACGCGCTCGATGCCGCCGTCTCGATTACTCCCGCGGTGCAATCGCAGAGCGAACCGGCGTACAAGGGCTCGCTCGCCAATGGCTACCTGACGCTCATATCCATCGAAACGCTCACGAGCACGTGGAAGATTGCCAACAAGGGCAAAGACGAAAAAATAGTGCTGATCGACCAGCCCATCAATCATGCCTACAAGCTGATCGAACCGGCAAAGGCCGAAGAGGAAGTTGAAAATCACTACCGCTTCCGCCAGATCATCAAGCCCGCTGAAACGCGCGAATTTAAAGTCACCGAACGGCGCGATGTGTCGCAGCAGATTTATCTACAAAACGTGAACGAAGACCAAATCCGCTTTTACGCGCGCCAGAGATTCTTCAGCGACAAGGCGAAAGCGTTCTTCACCGAGCTCGCCAATTTGCAGGCTCAGCGAACCGAGATCGTTCGCAACGTTCAGGGCATGAACGGGCAGGTCAAGCGCCTCAGTGACGAACAGGACCGCTTGCGCAATAACCTGAACACGCTGCAAAACACGCCCAAGGAAGTGGAACTTCGCGCGCGCTGGGTCAAAGCGTTATCCGACGCCGAAGACAAACTCGTCCAGCTCCGCGGCGCCTTGGATGAGGCCGGAACCAAACAGCGTGCCCTCGACGAACAGCTCGCCAAGAAAATCCTGGAATACCAGGGCGAGTAGCAGTGGTGCGGGCCTCCGCGCCCGCACAAAAAAAGCGATGTGAGCACACAATAGGTTGGCGCGGGCACAAAAGGCCCGCAGCCGTTCCTGCCTTTAACTTTAAAATCCATCGCCTTTCGTTTAAGGTGTCCCCGCACTATTCGCAACGTGGCGGCGGGATTCAATCACAATGAACGATGGCGGCAAGAAAATTTTTCGCGTGGGCATGCTCGGGTTTGGCACGGTCGGAGCCGGGGTCGCCAAGATTCTGCTTGAGAGCCGGCCGCCACTGAAGGACAAGACCGGGCTCGATATTCGCCTCCATAAAATCTGCGTACGCGATATGAAGAAGGCGCGCGCCATGTCGCTCGATTCCGCGCTCTTCACCACCAACGCCATGTCCATCGCCACCGATCCTGAAGTCGATCTGCTCGTCGAAGTCATCGGCGGCATCGAGCCCGCCAAATCCGTCATGCTCGCGGCGCTGAAGGCCGGAAAATCCGTTATCACCGCCAACAAGGCGCTGCTCGCGACGCACGGAAAAGAACTCTTCGAAACAGCGCTGGCTTACAAAACGTCGATTGGTTTCGAAGCGTCCGTCTGCGGCGGCGTGCCCGTCATCGATGCCATCCGCGACGGCATGGTCGCCAACCGCATCGAGAGCATTCACGGCATTCTCAACGGCACCACCAATTACATTCTCACGCGCATGATCCAGAGCGGCGCGGCGTACACGCAGGCTCTCTACGAAGCGCAGAGTAAAGGTTACGCGGAAGCCGATCCGTCCACGGACGTGAAAGGCATCGACGCCGCGCACAAACTCGTGCTGCTGTCTAATCTCGGTTTTCATTCCATGTTCGATTTCGCCGACGTTCACGCCGAAGGCATCGATACGGTGAACATCGACGATGTCCGTTTCGCCGCTGAACTGGGCTACACGCTGAAGCTGCTGGCTATCGCCAAGCGCCGCGTGCCCGGCGCCGATCCGGAGGAAGTTCCCGGCGGCGTGGAACTGCGCGTGCACCCGGCGCTGATTCCCAATTCGCATCCGCTGGCCAATGTGCGGGACGTTTTCAACGCGGTGCTCGTGCGCGGTGATGCCACCGGCGACATCATGCTTTACGGGCGCGGCGCGGGCATGATGCCGACGGCGTCGGCGATCGTCTCCGATATCGTGGATGCCGCCCGCGGCAGCGCGCAGCAGTCGTTCACGAAGCTGCAATTTTTCCAGAACCCGCGCGCCGATTTGCCGGTCATTCCGATCCACAAAATCCGCAGCCGCTATTATGTCCGCTTCCGAGTCGCCGACCAGCCCGGCGCGATGGGCAAAATAGCCACCGTTCTCGGCGCGCACGGCGTTTCCATCGCGTCAGTGATTCAGAAAGAGCCGCACGAGAGCGGCGAAGTGCCGATCGTGATTCTCACGCACATCACGATTGAGGAACGTTTCCAGGGGGCGCTGGAGGAGATCGAGAAGCTGCCGTTCGTCAAACGTCCGACGTCGTTCCTGCGCGTCGAAGATTGACGTCGCTCAGGCTTCCAGCCTGCGAGTTTGCCTACCCGAATTCGTATTCGAGGTGCCGATGAGGACTCACAGGCAAGATGCCTGCGCGACTACTATTTCGGCAAATGCATCAACTCCTTAGTCACAGCGTGTGCTTTCCCGCTGGCGGCGTCATAAGCCCACACGCGAAATCGCGCGCCTTCGGTCATTTTGCCGGCTGAGATTTCCCATTCGAAGCCACAGAATACGTTCTCTTTACCGATGAGGGGAACCAGATCGTCGCGCCGAACCCGTGAATCGATCACATCAATAAATACTTCTTCACCTGATTGTTTCCGGCTCAATATCAGCCCATCTGCGGGCCGGGTTTTTGAGGGTGCGAGGGCCCAGCCTTTGATCTTCACGCTTCCCGCGGCAGTCCGTTCGATGGCATCGATGTCGCCGGCGTTCAATCCGAGCGGTGTTGCAATGGACGCAACGCGGCGGCCGGTGACCAATCGCGGATGAAATAAATTTCGCTGATCGGCGCGCAATGCTGATTCGCGAAGAATCGCATAAGCCGGAAAAAACATGCGTGATAACGGTTCGCTCGGACCGATGTCGATCAAGGCGACGGAGGCTTTCATTCGCAACCGTTCATTTCGCAAGCCGGATAGTTCTTTAAGTCCTGGATCGCTGCTTTGAACGTGCAGCACCAGTAAGAGCGCGGCCAGGCCCCCGCCCAGGGCATTCCAGGGAATTTCGAGTTTGCGCGTTGGCGCATGGGATTGGGCATGGGTTGAAACCAGGGTAAAAAGATGAATGGTCGCAATGACCAATGCGACCGAGAACACGGCGTATCGCGGTGACAGCGCCTGATCGAGCCCGAAGCCTGTGCGTCCTATCGTAATCGCCGCGGCGTTGATCAGACTGTAAAGGCCGAGAACAATCCAAGGCAACGCGCGCTCAAAAAGGTCATACTGCCGTTGCCAGGCGACATACGCACAGAGTGGTCCGTATAACCCGAGGAGGATGATCCCCGCAAATTTGCTCAGTATCTGCGGTATGATGCCGCTGCCGTGGCCCAGAGGTGCGCCAAGGAACGCGAGAAAATAACGCATCGCGACGAGGGGTGAATCCCAGGCAGAGGCCAGGCTCGGATGCAAAGTCGGCTTAACGTATCCCTTGAAATAAAATGTGGCGCAGCCGATCGCCAGCGTTATCCATAAAAGCATTGCCCACTTTCTCTGGAAGACGCGGGGCCACGAGTCCGCTTTGAAAAGAAGCGGGAACGCGAGTGCCCACGTCAGCATGCCATTGCCGGTGGAGAACGTGGCGAAAAAGGAGAGGCCTGCGCATAGTAAAAATTTCCATGTCTGGGTCAGGCTCGAATAGGAGACCCAGAGGCACAGGGAAAGGGCCAGCAGCGGGATCGAATTGGTGACACAGATTCCCCACAACCACGCGTGGCTTTGAAAGGGTGTAAAGAGAACGAGGTTCGCGAGAAACCAGATTGCGAGCCGGTGTTCAAGCGGAAGAAGGATCGTTTTTAACTGCACGCGGAAGAAAGAAAACGCAATCACACAGGCCAGCAGAAAATTCAAAAACATCGGTATGACGACATTAAAGCCCCAGAGGTGCGCGATAGCGATATAAAGAAGTCGGGGAAAGAAAATGCGATGTTCGTTGTGTTGCTCAAAAAGTTCCGCCCAGGTCAGTTCACCCGTGAATGACTTTTGAAGCATCGGCAGCAGCGCCCATTCGTCCCAGAATGGAACATCGACGCTGCACGTCCAGACGAACCATGCAATCAGAAACGCGGGGCATATGGCCGCGCCGGTCACTACGAATAAACGAAACCGTTCCTTGAAATCCGGTCCTTTCAAGAGCTACCTTTCCTGTGCTGCGCAAAAGCGTCAAAGAATAGGCTTTATCCATGCATCCCGCAAGCGCCACTTGGCTGTGCTTATTTTTTGGTGCTGGAATAAGTGATATACTGCGGGAATATCTCGCCATGAAATGTCTCGCGGCACTCCTTGTTCTGTTCATGCTTGTGTTAGCCGGATGCGGCGCGGAAAAAAATGGAGGCGGCAGTGCCACTATGTCCGCGCGAACTACTGTCACTGTTTATTCGCCACATGGTAAACACCTTGAAGGCGATATCAAGAAGCGGTTCGAAGCGGCGCATCCCCATTACACCGTCGAGTTCCTCGATATGGGCGGAGCGAAAATTCTAGCGCGTCTCCAGGCGGAGAAAGAACGTCCGCATGCGGACGTCTGGTGGGGTGGGGCGCCCAGCGATTTCAAGCGCGCCGAAGCACAGGGATTGCTTTCGCCTTACGCGCCGGACTGGACCGCGGGAATTCCGCCCGAGGCCAAAAGCGCAAGCGGCGCATGGATCGCCACGTTTCGCACGCCCGAAGTGATCATGTACAACACCAAAAAAGTAAAGCGCGAAGACGTGCCCACGGAGTGGGATGGATTGCTCGATCCAAAATGGAAAGGGAAAATTGTCATCCGCGATGTGCGCCCGAGCGCCACAATGAAAACCATTTTCGGCGCTCTGGTGGCCCGGGAATTCAAGCGGACGGGCAGCGCCGGTGCCGGGTATGAATTCCTAAAGAAATTAGACGCCAACACAGGCGCTTACGCCGCGGAACCGCAGGTGATGTACGACCTGCTGGCGGCGGACGGACCGTACGCACTGACCGCGTGGACGCTCGCCGATGCGCCCCTATTAAAGGGGCAGGGCTATCCGTTCGATTACGTGATTCCGAAACAGACACCGGTGCTATTCGATGCGGTGGCGCTGGTGAAGGGCGGGCCCAACGCGGACGGCGCGAAAGTATTTTTTGATTTCGTCAACAGTCTCGAGCAGCTCATTTTGATGGCGCACGAACGCCACCGCTTGCCCGCGAGGACCGATGTGCCGGCCGACAGACTTCCGGCCTGGATGAGCGAACTGAAGATTGATGCGATGGACGTGGATTGGGCGCTGTTCGATAAAAACATCGACGAGTGGATCGCGTATTGGGACGCAAAGATTAAGACGAAGAAGTGAGCGCCGCTCGTACCTCTGACTTGTAAATCTTACACGATCAAATCGCGCCTGCCCGTTCCCGCTCTAGTGGTTCAAACCGAGCTGAGTCGAAAGGTGTTAAACATCCAAGTGGCCGGCTGTTTAACATCTTTCGACCCTTCATTTGAGTTCGGTTGAACCACTAGTTCCGCGATTGTAAAATTTATTTAAGCGTCAGTTCATTTGCTACCGTGGATGGCGGGGCGAGCGGGCTCAGATTAATATGCTATTTAAAGCTACCCACGTTGCTCTTTCACTACTGGTCTTGACGACTGGCGTGGCGCGCGCGCAAGCGGTCAATGTTCCCATTTTCCCAGCTGATAATTCATGGAATCGAGACGTTTCAAAAGATCCCGTGGACCCCATGTCGGACGCTTATATCAAGTCCATGTTGAGCCATAACAAAACGTTTCTTCATCCTGATTTCAGTGCCGATCCCACGAGCGGAATTCCTTACAATGTGGTTTCGGGCAGGCAGGCCAAAGTGCCCATCTTGATTACGGAGTGGGCCGACGAGAGCGACCGCGGGCCTTATCCGATTCCAGAGAAGGCGATAACGGAAAGCGGTCCGGACGGTCACGTCATTGTTGTCGATGTCGACAACGCGATGCTCTATGAACTGTTTGCGGCGCGCTATGTGGGTCCGGGCTGGAAGTGCAGTTCGGCGGCAACATTTAATTTGAAATCGAACGCCTTGCGGCCCAGAGGCTGGACCTCGGCCGATGCCGCGGGCCTGCCTATTTTTGCAGGGCTGGCGCGCTATGACGAGGTCGCCTCAGGCGAGATTAAGCACGCGTTGCGGTTCACCGTCAGCAAGCCGCGGAAGACCTGGATTCCGCCCGCGACACACGGTGGAACGTCGTCTGATCCCCATGATCCGCCGATGGGGTTGAGGCTGAGGCTTAAGGCCAACTACGATATTTCAAAGGTCACAGGCCAGGCGCGCGTGATCCTGAACGCATTGAAAAAGTACGGAATGATGGTCGCCGATCGCGGGTCCGACTGGTACATCAGCGGTGCGCCCGATAGCCGTTGGAACGACACCGATTTGCGGCAGCTAAAAAAGATACCGGGCAGCGCCTTCGAGGCGGTGGCGACTCCGCCACTACCCCACGCATCGCGTCCGCGTCAGGTGCAGAAATCTCAGAGCCTCAAGCCCGACTAACCCCAACGAAATCGAACGCTCAAGGCGCGAGACGAAAGTACTTTTAGAGCAGCGCGCGCTTGTTTTTTCGCGATTTTGACATCGCAATTCAGGCGTCGCTGCGTAAATTTGTCGGCTTCATCCCACTTAAAAATAACAGGACGGCGACGATAAATGGCTAAGAGCACTGCGAAATCTCCTGCTGGAATTTCAACCGGACTGATCGGCAACGCGGTCTTTGCGCAATCCGGCGGACCCACGGCCGTCATCAATTCATCGATGGCCGGCGGGGTGCTCGAAGCCTTCAAACAGCGCAAGCTGATCAAGACGGTGTACGGCGCAAAGAATGGAATTCTCGGCGTGCTGCAGGAAGAGCTTT
>Ga0163155_10004288_pt1 | contig 14762 bp, 4 predicted proteins | sample OliLakLV19SP4G1_FD_148611 | JGI IMG/M metagenome (GOLD analysis project Ga0163155, IMG submission 148611) | Freshwater microbial mat bacterial communities from Lake Vanda, McMurdo Dry Valleys, Antarctica - Oligotrophic Lake LV.19.SP4.G1 | ecosystem: Environmental > Aquatic > Freshwater > Lake >...
CAGACAACTCAGTCAGTCATCTCACAAACTTGACACGATTATATCTCCAATGGAATGAAGTCATCACAGACAACTCAGTCAGTCATCTCACAAACTTGACACAGATACATCTTGAATGTAATAAAGTCATCACAGACAACTCAATCAGTCATCTCACAAACTTGACACAATTACGTCTCGAAGGGAATAAAGTCATCACAGACAACTCAGTCAGTCTTCTCACAAACTTGACACGCTTAGAGCTCGGTGGTAATAAAGTCATCACAGACAACTCAATCAGTCTTCTCACAAACTTGACACATTTACATCTTGTTTATAGTCATGTCATCACAGACAACTCAGTCAGTCGTCTCACAAACTTGACACATTTACATCTTGATTGTAATTCAGTCATCACAGCCAACTCAGTCAGTCGTCTCACAAACTTGACATACTTAAATCTTGATTGTAATAAAGTCATCACAGACAACTCAATCAGTCATCTCACAAACTTGACACAATTAAATCTTGATTATAATCACGTCATCACAGACAACTCAATCAGTCTTCTCACAAACTTGACACACTTAGATCTTAATCATAATGAAGTTATCACAGACAACTCAATCAGTCATCTCACAAACTTGACACACTTAGATCTTGTATCTAATGAACAGATCACAGACAACTCAGTCAGTCATCTCACAAACTTGACACAATTAAATCTTGAATGTAATCATGTCATCACAGACAACTCAGTCAGTCTTCTCACAAACTTGACACGCATATATCTTGCTTGTAATAGAGTCATCACAGACAACGCAGTCAGACATCTCACAAATTTTACACGCTATTATTAAGTTGGTGGTGTCATCACAGACAGCTCAGTCAGTTCTGAAAAGAAAACGCCATATAGGCTATATTCTGAAAATAAAACGACATATAGGCGTACCTTTGGGAACTAAAACGCCAGCTAGGCGTACCTTTTGGAACTAAAACGCCGACATGGTTGCGTTATATATTTATTTCCGAAACATTTATACAAGGGATTATAATGAGTGATACGAGGGATGCTGTGGACCACAAACGTGCTGCCGAGTCCGAGCTTGCTGGGACCGTTCCCAGCAAACGTGCTACCGAGTCCGAGCTTGCTGGGACCGTTCCCAGCAAGCGTGCTGCCGAGTCCGAGCTTGCTGGGACCGTTCCCAGCAAGCGTGCTGCCGAGTCCGAGCTTGCTGGGACCGTTCCCAAGAGGATCAGATTGAACTACGTTGTTGAGATGATTGAGTCAGATCTTTTGGGAGGACTGATTGAGGACGCGATTGGAGCCATTTGTGATTATGTGTCGTTGAGAAGACATCTGGCGTTGGCCCAGGTCAGCAAAAAACACAACCGACTGATCAACACTCGTATCTCTCGCATGCCTAATATTATGAGGCTTGCTTTCAGACACAATGCGCTCTTGAATAAGCTCACAAACTTGACAGAATTACGACTGGGACACAACAGATTCATAACCGACAACACAGTCATGAACCTCACGAACTTGACCCACCTGAATCTTTCTGATAACAAATGCATCACAGACAACTCAGTCAGTCATCTCACAGACTTGACAAGCTTAAATCTGTGTTATAATAGAGTCATCACAGACAACTCAGTCAGTCGTCTCACAAACTTGACACAATTGGAGCTTACTCGTAATTCAGTCATCACAGACAACTCAGTCAGTCATCTCACAAACTTGACACACTTGGATCTATGGAATGACCTCATCACAAACATCTCAGTCGGTCGTCTCACAAACTTGACAACCTTAAATCTTGAGTATAATCACATCATCAAAGACAACTCAGTCAGTCAGCTCACAAACTTGACACACTTAAATCTTGATTATAATCACGTCATCACAGACAACTCAGTCAGTCAGCTCACAAACTTGACAGAATTAAGTCTTTATCACAATAAAGTCATCACAGCCAACTCAGTCAGTCATCTCACAAAGTTGACAAGGGTTAACAGGTATCATTAAAGATCTACTGGTTCCCGATAATGCCTTTATTATTGAAAAAGTGTCAGCAGTATTTCAATAAAAGAGATTCTATTCCAAAGGTAGCAGGTTGTGTAAGTGTTTTATTTTATTACTGATAGCTGGTGGTAATATTACCAAATGAGCCATCCCAATATTGTGGCGAGATGATGCATAATGGGTAGTCTTCCCCACGTATGAAACCAACGCGGGCGAGTGAGTCAATTGAGATGTAACCTGTGTGGCTTTACTATTTAGACTCATTTCTTCACTGTCGTCATTGGTGTTGGTATATGACTCAGCATGCATAATACCGTGCGCGCCAAAGTAACCACCCCATTTGGATGGTAAATGTGCTCTGTATGTTCCTTCAATTAATACAGTATACGGTTTGAAGTTTTGCTCCTTGTCAAAAAAAGTAATGCGGGTTGTATATGCTGCAATTGGCAGGTTATGCACTGCAGCATGACTCATATAATAACTGTACATGTCATACTTGGACTTGATACAACCCAATGTCATCATTTCTAACCAAATCAACAGATGATGTGCGGCAAATGGCACTTTGATCAATTCAAACTTAGTGGTGAACATTCCAACAGGCAGTCGTGACGTGGTGCTCCCGGAACCGTTAGATTGGAATGTCACGCGTGTCAATTTCTCATCCAGAGTCAGTATGTTTGGCAAACACAGTGAATCATCAATATATGCACCATTCATGTTATTAATGGTACCTGCACTGGTTTCATTATCCACGTGTAAATCCTTGTCTGTGCTACTGCTGCTGAGAGTAGTTTTCAACTGTTTGCAAAATGGTTCAACCAGCGGGGCCGAAAAAACGTAGCCGTTATAAATAAAGGTACTGCCCCCTTTTAGCATGTAATCTAAAGATCCAATGGGAAGTAGCTGTGATAAATCCATATCTGAAGTATCTGCGAGTAGAAAGGCGTCACCGCACTCCATAGTGCTCCAGTAAGTGGGAGCACTGTGGATAGGCGTGTTGGAATCAACAATGATCAAACTGATTGCCATCACTGTCAGAAGCAATAACCAAATGACATAACACCAGTTCATCCAGAATGATCGCTTAAACTTCGAGGTTGCAGGTGGACGTGGACGCGGTGTGGTATCAGGAGTCACATCAAGCTCTGTATCCAACTCTTCTGAGTCAACGGTTACAAACGTTACTGCGGCAGATGTGCGACGGTTGAGTCTTGTAGCATCCATGTTGACCTAAATAATACTTAACATAAGGACACAATTAATGAAGTCGTTGAGTATTATAATTAACACTGCTAAATTAAGATTAACAAGTAACCCAGTTGTCATAAATCTTATTGTTTATTGATTTTTGAATAATAGTCATACAGAGTGTTGTTGGTTATTTGATGATCAGTAGTAAGGTTAAAGCCTACTTCTCAGTTGATAAGCCTGCGCAGAATTATGGAGTCGGTTCAACGAAGCATTGCGGGTCTTTATTCGCCCCTTGTCCAACCCCGACAATCCATTGAACCAATTATGGTAACGATCAGCCTTATTACCTGGTCTGACCAGACAATCACCGTGGGCTGATCGAAGGCGATTGTGGGAATCCTTAAATATGCCTCTCAATTCTACATTCGAACAATTGTAGGAAAATGGCGCAATATTCTTGCGTCCTACAAGCTGTCTTACTTGAAGACGTCTCTCCAATTCTACCCGTTCATAATGTAGAGTTTCACGGAACTTGTCCTCTCTTTTTTGTAGATCCTCGGATTCAAGAGAGACTCTGTCTGGCAGCTGCAATGTGACCAGAGGGTTCAATAAAACTGGAAAGTCTTCCCTTCTAGTGTTATGCACAATGTGACACATGCAGATGCATTTACTCTTTATAGCCATCAGTTGAATAGCCACATCCATACGCACTTGGTCGCCATCTGATAGATTACTCTTCTGTTTTCTCTTAGTGTTAATATTTGTCTGCTCATCATCATCATCATCATCATCATCATCATCATTGCTAGTTCCGCATCCAAACTGGCGACTCAATGTCACGTCAGAAGTGGCAGCCATTGATGTTATATTTTCACTGGCATATTGATTGTAAAGCATGTCATAGACATTATCTGTGCCTGTTTGGTGTACATTCAAGTAATCTGCAGATGACAATATGCCAGGAATTGCGCTCCCACGTGCACCAGTGTCACCCAGTTCGCCCGACAAGTGTTGATATGATACATCAGCCCTAGAGATGTTCTCACCTCGCCCTCGGCCTCGACCTCGACCCCGCTTTTGTCCTCGACCTCTACCCCGCCCCCTACCTCGACCTCGCCCTGTTCCCTGATCTTCTGACTGAGTACTGATAGTATTATCAACATCATCAGCTGTAGGGTCGCCAATTGGACCCACCACACCATTCGCGGTAACACGGGTGACGTGGGGGACTTTATCTTTCCCACCACGCCTGTTTTTACGACCATCTAGCTGATGTGAGGCGAACCGTGCAGTTGTGACATTCTGTGCATAGCTGTCGCTATTCAGTTCATCAGTGATGCCATCGCGAATGGCATTATTACTATCAGGTCTAGTCAAGGACTCCTCCTCTACTAAATTAGCCACAGTGTTATCAGTGCCGTGATACGCAATGTGCCGAGTCATATGCTTGTGTTTGGATTGAACGTTCAGTGGACAATCCTGTAACTCACTTAAAGTACATTGATATATACTGCTATCTTCGCCCATGATGTATTGCGTGAAAGGACGACCGAAGGAACCATGAAAACACCCCCTGAGACTCCTACCCATACCCCGTTGCTGATATCTATATACGTGATTACGAAAGGACGCCTGTAATGCGTACTGGAACCGTAAGTCCTGTGTCCTCCTAAATGAGGACAACCCCTGGTCATATGGATCAACTTCTATGGAGTCTACATGGCTAGTAGGAGTTGACTCATTGGTGGCCAATTGATAACATTTGCAACAGCTGGCCAAATTCAACAATGTCTTATCTAGTGTGTCATCTTGTTGATAAAGTTCAATGATATTCTCTATGTTGGGTTGGGTCAAGGAGGTGAGCTGTAAAGTTACCGGAGAGTCAGTAGTAATTCCACCAAGTTCGGAAAATCCAGACAGCGGGTCCATGGTTGCAACAGCTGTCCAGTTTTTCATCTCGCTAATTGCTATTGTGGCAGCTTGAACAGTTTGAGGCAGTTGTTGACAGTGAGACTGGGCACCATGACATTTTGGGTCGACATTGATGCTGCTGTTGCTGTTGCCACCATTAACTGTTGCTAACTCGTGGGAACTGTCTGATCCTACTTCTGAATTGACAAGTAACTTATAAAGGTGGTTTTCACAGAAGATGCTTCTCAAAAATACTGAATCTGTGACATTAGTGGGCAGGTAGTTAAGATCATAGCCCGTGGTCGCATTTAAATCACCATCACAGTCAGTATCAGTGTCCATGGTCGAGATTTGTCTTGGATGTGCAACATTGATGCTAAATGACATGTTGTACGACTCGATTGCCTGAGCTTTCGTAACAGTGTTGAGACAATATGCACATTTGAAGGTCATTTGAGACTCGAACACCGATTTGCAGAACTGACACATATATTCACCAGCAATAGTTTCATTGGAGGCACAATATTCATGCACTGCGCCACAGGAAGGACACATCTGGAACTGCTTGACCCCCTTTTTAGTGTCAAACCCTATGCGCTTACCACGAATATTAATGATTATGGCTAAAGTACTGTTACAGTATTGTGCATCTCGGGACTTTTTGTATCGTCGTGCGACTCGTTTTCGAGTTTTGGATTTTCCAGAGTCATTGTCCATTGCTGGTTTTATACCCTCGTGTTCCTTCAGTATCAATTTGGCGCGAATCAACATGTTTTTTTTGATCAGCGCAGCACAGTGGATGCTCAGTTCATTGTAAGTATTCTTGTAACTATCAGACAATTGAGTATATCGTTGGTCCAATTGGTCCTGTTGCTGGTGTTGGTGACATTTGATTTCGTCAAAGGCTGCCTCAATCTTCATTTTGGTTATCTCAACTTTGAACAGGCTATCCATTACATCAAACAATTTTACATCACAGGCGCCGACTCTTCTATATTTGGATATTTTCTTCTGAGCACACACGTATCCATCCAATAGGGAATTGTAAGCTAATCGATAATGACCGTGCGCACGAGGATGAACGTAGCTGCATATGCGTTCACAACAAGGAGTTAGATGAACATTGTAGCAGTCTTCAGGAAGTAGCTCTTCTTCAGTGAGTCTATAGCGGGTCTTGCGCAACGTGTACTCTATGGAATTCTGCATAGTAGCAGAGAGTGGAGTTATGGTTATAGAGCCGGCAAAATGCATCACATTAAACAGGAAATGCAGGCGATTGAACACTGGCAATGACAGGGTTTTCAATGCCTTGTCAATAATCATCGGAGTGATCTTTCGTTCATAAGTTTGTAACAGCATGTTTAGGCCAGCCAAATCATCGGGCCCCAGTATGTTGGACTTTTGTAGATGTAGCATGTATATTCTGGCCATTTGCGTTAAACCCAACCCAACATCTGAATAATGATCGTTTTGGCTACTTTCCTTCAGTTTGGCAGAGGTAACCTGACTGTCCATATGGGGCCAATTGGCCCCATCGTTGAGTATTGACCAATGAATTGCGCTCAGTGGTATTTCAGGAGGAGTAGTCCCGGGAATTGGGGAGGATTCAGTATTGACTGTGGTGGTGGCAGCGGTATCCTTGGTTACATGAGTCATATTTAACACGTAATTCCATATTGAGTTCCTTGAATTAGCATTCAGAACAAATGCACTATTCCACTTCAATAGACAGAATATTTTGAAGGTGTGGGTATCGGTAATGATAGTTTTAAGTACTGTGGTGAGCTGAATCATGCTAGTAATATCCGACCAAACGTAGCTATCTTTGTTAGTATGGAGCGTTTTGAGCGTCTGTATAGCCTTATGTATTCTTTCACATAAGAGAGTTGCGTCTTCCAAAGACAATGTATTCGCATTCACATTGGACTGATAAACACCGTGACTCTGAGTGGGGGACGACGCGTGTGCTTGTAGTGGTGGTTCACTATGTACGGCATTTTTTAGAATCTTCTCAACATTAACCTTGGGACTTCTGAAGTCAGTTTCGTGAAATGTAGCATCAACAGTCCGCGACTGACGCTTAGAGGGCTTTACAGACTTGGTATGCTTCAACTGATACATCAGTTCCAAACAATGTGAAATACTCAGTGTAACATCGGGTAATGTAAACACACTGTTGTAATTCCCATACATGGCGTATAGTTTGTCAATGGCTGCAGTGAGTAGAAATTTGGATTGGAAGCTCAAGTTGTGACATATCTTTTGAAATTCTCCTATGTATGCAGAGTCGCATTCTGCACTATTCTCCCCACCTTCTGAACTTGGTTCATAGTCACAATCAGTATTACTGTTAGTGACATGGGTTGTTAATTTAACACCTCCCATCGGATCCTCCGCAGTAAAGGCAACAGTGTCATCGCCGGATAACTCGACGTTGTACAGTCTCTGCTTACACCATTCAGAGTTCACATTCCCCACTGTATTAACAACATCAATATGTTGGATAGTCTCGTCTTTGGAAGCAAACATGGTGGTTAAAGGTATTATGTGATTCATCCACTCATATTCAGGTAATGATGACGATGCAGCAGTGTTCTCACCGGAGCGAGCAATGTGGCTAATAGTTTGAGTGATGGACTGCGGAAATGGTGTTTCCAGAACACATTTTTGAAAGTACTGTAAGTCCCGAATGGTATTGATCAAAGCTATCAGCTCATCCAATTCCATTTTTAGGTTCAGTTCCATCAATATCATGAGCTCTTTAATTTCAGTCATATTATTCAACATGTACGTTTCAAACTTTACTAGCTTAACTTCTACCGGGTGAAGATATTTGATGATGTTCAAGGACGACTCATAGTTGTAGGGCAACCAAACTTCCTTATCCAATATGCGGGGATACTTGGGTTGTTCGGCAAGGTTTCGCTTGCCGAGCTTGTATGATCCACCCAGTACTACTGGAAGTTGTAAAAACTTCACAGGAGCTCTGGTGGTTACCGGGGTGCCAGCGTTTGCTGCTGGATTGGGTAATTTACCACCAGGTTTAGGTTTACCAGATCGTGCATGTTTCTTGTTAAGTGTAAGTATCAGTGCTGATGCTGGTGGCATCAAGGGTGATATCATGGTCCTGGAGTTGGAATAATCCCACAGGGTTCTCAGGCAACATCGATCATCCATGTTCATGCGATATGCGTTCAATGGTAGGTCATTACTGCGGTCGAATCCCTCCCAATTGACTATCATGGAATCACTCAAATAAGACATATCACGAATGTAGCTTTGGTAACATTCCCGGACGAGATAATGTGAAAACATGGGCTGAGTAATCAAATAACGGGACAGACTATGCAGGTCATCATGATTGTAGTTAAACCCTCCCTGTTCCAGGCTGGCGCCTGCGCTGAAAAGTGTCACTCCGTTGGAAAGTATAGTGGTCAGTGAGGGACGATACGTATAGTTGAAAAACCGGTCGTTGCCTCTGAATTCCTGGGCTCGAGTGTATCTGGTAATACACTCCACTAATTCCGTGGTATTTTTACATCTAGTCAGCCTTTCGCTCCCACAATCTAAATCACCTTCACAATATAGTAAGTTGTGCATCTGGGCACAGTTGCTGGGTTCAGTAGTATCATTATACATGATGGTGGTGTCAGACGACGCATTTAACGCTTGACTAGTGTCCAGTGTGTTACCAGAACCCCCATAAAGGATGAGCTTCTTGGTGGTACTGAGTTGCTTACAGTGGCGGTAATATCCCCCACTCAGTGTTAGAAAAAGCATTTTCATGATGAGACAGTAGAATACTGGGGACAAATTGAAAGTGTCCACTATCTTTACTTCTATAATGCGCCCACATGCCCTGTAAGGCAAGCCCTTCTCAAACAATTTTAATAGAGCAGGCCTTTTTGTTTTACAGAAGACAGTCCAGCTGTTTTCCAGCACTGTTGAAGTCTTAACCAAACCTGATGCATCGGGGGGGAGCTTTGGGTCACTCTGATCAGATGCATCAGGGATGACCCCTGGAATCGACTCGCAGTCATAGTCATCCAATAGAGTATTTTCAAACTGTGCAATGATGGCGTCTTCCTCGAGTTCGACGTCTGCGGGAGTTGTACCCAGGACCACAAAATCAGTAGATTGTTGTTGTTGATATGCAGCATCTGTGAGTATTGAGTTAGGAGTCGTATCCACGGCTAAAGTAGGCGTCGTCATGAACTTTTTGTATTTGGTGCTGTAACTATGACAATTGAATGGCTTTGAATTACTTGTCAACTCATCATGTGCGCAAGTTGTCAAATCAATATTGCCACTGTCCTTGTTTTTTACAGCAGAAGCTTTGATAACAGTGGGACTGATTACGTCACTGGTGCCTTTGTTTTTGTAATTGTAATTAGTCTGACTCGATTCATCATCGCAGTGAGACGCGTTATAAAAGTGATCAGCATCAATCACGTAACGATGCAGTGTTGGCAATGTGTCTTCCATGTATTCGCACATAAATGACATATTAGCGGGCTGCTGCGAGGAGCTTTTAATAACGCCAGTCGATGCACCAATTGGTACGTTGTTATATGTCGGTGGTCCATTTCTTTTGCGTTTGTTGGATCTATCAGCACCTTGGTAAGGCTGCAAGTTGGTATTCCCACAAAAGACTTCACGGAACTCGTTAAACTTGTCTTTGATTGACTCAATGTCTTTCAAATCATGGTTACCACTGCCAGTTGAGTTATCAATGTTTGTGTACAGCAGGGCAAATGGTATAATTGAGTTTTCTATGGACCGAGCCCGTATTTCTTTAATGTTAATTGGGTGAGCGCTTCTAAGTTTGCGCCAATGTATTCTGAGATCTGGAACAGCTCTTCTAACCAGCAGATATCTCAATAACGGATAGAGTTGCATTCTCAGCTTATGTAATGTAGTAGTGATAGCTTCTATAACCCGGTTTGACTCTTCATCACATTGGTCGCTACTCTGATAGGTGTATATTTTGGTCATATTCTGTATGTAACGACAAGGACGATTTAAGGGGTTGGTCAAATCGCACATCTTGAGATGCACTTGATGTTTTGGCTCGGAGGCGTTTGATTGGGGAGCCTGTTCTGGCTCCCCACATAAACCCCCATCTAACAAACAACACGGTTGGAGTCTTTCACAAAACCAACGGTCTGAAATGGGATAGATAGTAGTGTCGGTGCTGGTCGCCCCGGATTTGCGCGTAGTGGGGATGGGTACACTTGTAAAGGATGGAAACTTCTTGATTGAGGTCGGCGCAAACCAATACAATAGACAGGCCGGGTTTGCTATACTCACTGCAAAATTGTCATAGACAAACTCTTGTAATCTTTCGAAAACTAACCCGGCAAACACGGAGGCGATAAATAAACTATGGTTGTGTCCATAAGGTGGTATCAGTACATTGCCAACGGCGTTTCTGTAGTGTGTTAAATGGTGGATACGTAGATTGTTTTCGGGCATTCCCAACACATCTGTAAAGCCAACCAAGGACTCTGTAACTGCTGTCGAAGATGGGACTGTTTTATCCCGACACTGTTTGATTTCAGTCACAACATCCAAATGGTACAGTGCCAGAAAAGCTGGATGGTGATGTTTAGCCCAAACAAACAGGTCACTAACCGCCCGTTCGTGGTCAATAGTTCTCAAGTTGCAATTATTAGGCGACTCGTTAAATATAGTATAAAGGCTGTCTATTGAAGACAACATCCACAGTTCCACGGGAACCCTGAGTTTGCTCGATTCGCTGACTGTTAAGTTTCCCATGATCTTCTTCAGATAGTTAGTTTTCAAGGTCATGAGTCCGGACAGTTGTTCAAATACATCAGCGGTGTACAAGTTACGCGCGATATAAATAGGCGTAGGTTGGGGAATGCTGACGGAGTAGAATGAACATCTGTTAAGAATGCGTTCTCGAGTTAATTTGATAGTGCAATACTGTGTCCAGGTGGTTCTATTACACCAGTAAAGGTCGTTTGGATTGTAGGATTTGGGCATTTTAATATGAGCCAAGCTGCCCCACGGTGCTGTTACTTTAAGGAACGCAAATAGCTTATCAGCAACCCCACTGTCAGAGTCACCAGATGTACCACTGGTGTTGCTATTGGCGCAGTTCTGATCTTCCGTCAAGTCATATAAAGACCAATTATCATAGAACCATTTACAGAGAGTAGTCATCGATGATAAGGCAACTCTCACTTTTTGTAAGGCGTAAGTTATGAAGGTGGTCGGGTCGGCGTTGCCATATAAACACCCAGTTTTTGTTAAAGGGCTGTTCAATATGACAGCTGGCCGAGCAAGAAGTAATATGTCCAATGATGTTCTCCATTCCAGTCTCACAGTATGATCCGCTGTTTTTCTATATGTATTCACCATATCAGGAGCAGTGGCCAAGTAGAAATCAAAGGCATTGCTATAGTTGTCATCTTCTGCAGGCTTATACTCGGAATCGGAATCGGAATGGGAATTAAAATTGAATTTGGATTTGACTGATGGGTCCCCAGGGTTCTCCGAACAAACCTCGTCCGAGTCGCTGACTATGTCAACGCTGTCCCAGGAGTCCGAACTCTCTTCGCTCGAATCAGCATTCATTAAATCCACTGCTTTAACCAGTTCCAGGTAGGCATTGACTTCAGGACTGTATTCCAGTAAAGTTGTCCATTCAATATTATATTCATTGGCCAACTCGGAAATGTCAATAGAAAGTTTCAACATTTTACCATGCAAAGGATGCATTAACATGCCCTGGAGCACCTTAATATTAACAGCTTCCTCAGTTAAACGGGCTCCGATCTGTCGCATTAGTTGTTCCAGCACAATCAACGTGGAAGATGACGCCGTGTCTGTTTCAGCTGTTAATTTGTGATAATTGATAAGCATCCACTTTTTTAAGCCAATGTGACGTCTGATGGAAGAATGTAACAACTGCAGGGTTTGCACAAATGTTGTCTGAACAGCTTTATGTGCGCAGCGCTCGGAAATGACAGTAGAACGCTTGACATGCACCTCTTTCCATTCATTACTACCTCCTTCTGATAAGTGATCCATTAAAATGGACAATTCCAGATTGGTATACTTGGATGTGGGATATAACCCACCCATTGATTTCGCACACAACGTACTTTCTAATGTATAGGATTGGAGATTTCTTTCCGGACTTTCAGTAGTGCCATCTTCGGACAGTATGACTGTGGGCACGCTGTCAGAATCTAACGCAGGCGTGGGCTTTAATAGCGTTTTACTCCATTTCCTCATGAACGCCGAGGTGTAGGATTGTACTCCTAGGCTGTGGTGTATTTTGCGCCTGCACAATATCTCCATCAGTAGATTGGTGCGAATCATCAGAGCAAAGTATGTCGGTCTATCTGCGGGTTTAAAATAGCTCTTTTCTACATACCAGTGATTGAAATGCTGCTCGTAGTCTTGCTGGGTGAGTCTATGACTCGCTCCGTCGGTCCACCCAAACACTACCACACATAACAAATCCATATGTGTGGCCGCCAACACCGTACTCTTTGACCACACTATGTGCGTTAGCCATTGCAATAGTTTGTCCACATTTGGAGCAGTTACATTGCTGGCCAATTGGCTTTTATTCGATATTTTGGTGAGCAGTCTTGTCACAATGCGCTGAATGGCTGGCGTGTTTTCCAATGGATACCATCGTTCAAACAGCGTGCTGAGACTAGGATACTTAAGCCGTGCTATGTCGAATGCCACACATCGCTTTAAGGTTTCTGCAAGAATATTAGTTCTCTGATTGCATTTCATAGACAATAATAATAGACATGATGAGTAGACAGTAAGAGGATTTTATTAGGTACCTGTTGGTGTTGACCGGTACATGTCAGTAGTTTTACAAACAATGGCATCGATTTCTACCCAGCGCAAAACCGGTATTTTAAGTTCTCCTAGAGCATACACTGCATTTGATAGATTTCGTCGAAGTCCCCCGACGGAATCCGTGGTAGTGTTGGGTCTCACAATGATGGTATTACAAGTGACAATTGTATGTTGGGGTAGATAATTATCCACTCTATATTCCAACACTGGCCCAATCAACCCGCATATATTGGAACCTCTTCTTATTTCACAACCCGACTTGTATTCACCAGGAACACCAAATATATTGCAATGATGTTGTATAAGCACACAGATGTTGGGATTGGATACTACACTGGCACCATTGAATATAGTGGTCAGTTCCGAACACATTATCAGTAAACACAGGATACAGTACCCGTGTATTTGAGGGTTAACTCTTGCGGTGGTTTCAGAGAACCACTTTTCGAGTCTCGTGTCGGCATCAATGTTGCCAGAAAGCTCGTTCTCTGCGGTAGTGTTCAAATAATGAGCCATCTCGTGCTTAAAGTTGGTCAGTCGGGCCTTTTCCTCATCAGGACATAGAAATTCCCTCAATGCAAACGGTTTAAACACGTGTCCGTTACTATTCAATATGTTTCCACTTGCAGAATCCACACTCAAGCCCCAAGTCTGTTTGAATAACACCGGATCCTTGAGCCACAATTGGTGATATTGAAGAATAGAAGTGCAGTTTACGCCATTGATACATTCGCGTTCTCCACAAACCCGCAGCGCCGGTCGCAGAAACTCGGTGACAATATGCTTGCGCTTAATAGTAACAATAGCATTGCTTTTCAAAAGCTTCAAATATAACTGTTCCATTTTGTGTTGAACTTCATATTCCTGAGTGTCAGGAGACTCAACGTGCATTTCTCGCACTGGGAAGTTTGGCAAATGGGACCCAGCAGCAACCGAATCAGGGGTCCGGCAGTCATTGACTGAGCCCAAATCAACCAAGGCCCTGAGCTTGTTTTCCAACTTGTTACCATAAGTATCAAATAAAGTGTTGTATATAGTGGGAACACTGCCCGTAAATTGTTTCCTTCTGGTTTCACCCTCATCAAGAGTTTTCCTCATCCTTTCTAATAGAACAGGATTTTGTTCAGAGATTGTTTTGAGACATTGGTTTTCGTAACAATGGTCCACCCGGTGCTGTATCTCCAACAAGTTGGATCCCAACTCAGACGTTGATATACGGGGCATTGTTACTCCCCCCGTTCGCAATGGCGCAGCAGGAGATCCATGATCTGCCTCCAACTGCGAGGGTCCGTCTTTTAGGCGCCTTTTCTTCCTGGACGGCATCTCTGGATGCTCAGAATTGTCGCGCTCGTCGTCGACAGCAGCAGCAGCAGCAGCATTGTTAAAGGGTTCGGTGTTGACTGTACCACTTATTTTGCTTATTTTAGCAACATTCAGAGTGTTTAATTGATAATCCAATAGGTTCGAGCGAATCTGTCTGTCTCTGGAGTAGGCAGCTGGATAATCAGTCACAGTGTTTACATCACCAGGTTGCATCAGGCTCACTCCTGCACCGTTATCACTGCGGTGTACCTTTTTAACCTGAGTGCGGTGTTGACTGGTACTAAATAGACCATTTGTGTTTACTGGATCTGCTAGATTCGCGGGAGTTGACTGTTTCATATGTTCACCAAATGGTATCCTGCCAGTGGGTGTCATCGTATGGGCGGTGTCACCAGCATTGATGGTTTGTTGAGCCGTAGTATTATGTTTAGGGTTGGTGCGTTGCCCGAACATATCGTTATACTATTATGAT
>Ga0163155_10004290_pt1 | contig 14756 bp, 14 predicted proteins | sample OliLakLV19SP4G1_FD_148611 | JGI IMG/M metagenome (GOLD analysis project Ga0163155, IMG submission 148611) | Freshwater microbial mat bacterial communities from Lake Vanda, McMurdo Dry Valleys, Antarctica - Oligotrophic Lake LV.19.SP4.G1 | ecosystem: Environmental > Aquatic > Freshwater > Lake >...
TCTTGGGGGAAGTAGGCAAATCCGTGATTGCCTTCCGCATTGCGGACGGCCACGTAGTAATTCCTGGTTTGCGCATCCATGTAGAAAGGGGTGGGTGTCCGCAGTGCAGCGAAGCCGGGAAGCCCGCCTGGACCGCCTGGCGCACCGGGCTGCTGTTGTGGTGCCGGTGCGACGATTGGGAGCCAGCCTGCAGGCAGTTCCCGCTGGCTAACGATATCGCCTTGCGTTGAGAGCACCGCGACTTTGGCTTTGGTTGGATTCTCGATGTTGTCGCCCACGGTGATCACAAACTGGTTATTCAACTGGGCCACACCGCTCAAGAGCTTGTTGATGCCATCTCCCAGGTCAATGTTCTGAAAGCGTTGAAGGAGCCCCTGAAGATTGACCCCTGCACCGGGCACGCCTCCGGCGGCTGCTTGTTCTTCCACTTCTCCGGTCTTAGAATCTATCCGGTAGATCTTGCCGGGTGCCCCAGCTGTTCCTTGCACAACCGCGACGAAATCACCTCCGGCAACTCCATTGATATTGGATGCCGCCTCAGGCAGTGTCGCCAAAATTGCATTGTCTGATTCAGGACGAAAGATTTTCACTTTGTCGCTGACGGGAGCAGGTTGGCCCGGTTGTGCGGTGCCCTTGAACGGGCCTTCAAATGCCGCAAAATTGGCAGAACCCACGCCGTCGATGAATGGAGTGATTGCCTGTGCCTGAGCCGTCGTCAAACAGCCATCTACCTTTAGGAATTCCTTCTTGCGAATGTCGATCCGGTAGCTCGGGTAGCAGGTGTCGGTTCCGCGCACCGCGTTGGCATGGAGAAAGAGACCGTTGACGTCGCTCGATCGCAGATTTCTCAAGTCAGCGCTCCCGGCGGGCAAGGGAATAAAAGTGACTTCAGATTCTCGCTGGCCTCGATCCATCGTCAATAGATTTGCCTCGGCATTGTTGGCGATCAACAGCACCGCATCTCCATGCTTTGCTCCAGCCGGGGTCTTTACGTCAAGAACAAATTCACCCGGGTTTGTGGTGGAATAACTCGCCGTCACTTCTGCCTGTATGCCACCGACAAAGACACTGATCGCTGCTCGCGGGGTAGCTGTGCCGGTCGCTACTTCACCGGTTGGAACACGCGGGTCTGTTGGGCCCAGTGAGCTGGCGCGCATGCGCATGATGCCGTCGCTGCCAGTGTTGGCCGCTGGTCCGAAACCACTTGCGTTGCCTGATCGAATTGCGGGGGCCAGGTTTTGTACTTGCAGGCGCACCGGTCGTGATGATTGGTCGCCGCGACGCACGACCAAGGTGACCAAGCCATTCGGTGTTTCTAGCGGTACCTGCGCGGTAATCCGTGACGGAGATGCTTCAACAATCGGGGCCGGCCGGTTATTGATCAAAACCTGAACTGCCGGGTCGCCGAATTGCGTTGGTAGGGGCAGCCCTTCGGGTTTCCAACCCTCGGGCGGCGATAGATTGATGCCGTTAATTTGAATCAACCCGCCTTGACCAACCACTGCCGGTGCCGGGAGTTGCGAAAACGCGTTGACCACTCCGCGGGGCTGCAAGACTGGGGCCGTAGGCGCTTGTGCCTGAAGAGACGCCGCCAGCGTGAGGGAGTAAACGAAGTTCCGCATAACACTATCTAACACCATTGCTACGCTAGTGTTGCGTGGCGTTAGATCCAAATTCGGGGCTTCGATTTGAGTGCCAACCCGGTTGTCGCAAGTGTTGCGAAGTTTCCGGCTACGTCTACCTCACCGAAAATGACGTTAGCGAGGCTGCGCGCTTCCTGAATATGGAGCAGTCAGTCTTTGAGGCTCAGTACATCTATCGAACCCGGAACATGCGGCGGGTTCGCAAGCCGAGTGGCAAGTCTAAACAATGCCCTTTTCTCAACGAGAGCGGCTGCGGAATCCACCCGGTTAAACCTGTCCAGTGCCGCTTATTCCCGTTTTGGCCTGAATTAGTTGAAGATCGCAAGGCATGGAAGAAGACCGGGACGTGGTGCCCGGGAATTGGGCAGGGTCCGCTGATCCATATTGGAACAGCGATGGAGCTAGCCAACGAGATGCGGGAGAAATATCCCGACGCCTACGAATAGCTAGCGCCCGATTTTTAACAGAACTGGCAATATATTGTCAATTTTGCCGTCCTGAACTGACTTCTACCCCTCAATTTGAGTTTGGCAATGTGCTTGCATACATCCTCCGCGTATGTTCGATCCCATCTCTGGCCGCATGTCACATTACCTCGATCTTCTGGCTGACCGTCAGAAGCTTGTTTCCTCCAATATCGCCAATATAGATACTCCTGGCTACCGCACTAAGGATATCGATTTTAATTTCGAATTCCAGTCGCTGGTTGCTGGAGAATCGCCCAACGTGGTTGAGCCCGAAGGCCTGAAGACCAAGAACGACGGCAACAACGTGAGTACGGATCGCGAGATGCGCCTATTGAGCGAGAACGCACTTCGATTCAATTTTGTCAGCCAGATGCTTAAGGGTGAAGCCCGCGACATCCGTCTGGCCATAAAGGATGCACGCGGATAATGAGTCTCTTTCAAAGCTTGAGTGTGAGCGCTTCGGGCATGAGCGCACAGCGTTTCAGAACGGAACTTCTTGCCCAGAATATTGCCAATTCGGAAACCACGCGGACCGAAGAAGGTGGGCCATATCGGCACCAGGATGCGGTGTTTCAGTCCGCATCGGTCACCCACCCCTTTTCTTCCGCTTTTCAGTCTTCCCTTGATGCGCCCAATACAGGTGTTGCAGTGAGTGAGGTGCAACTGGATGACCGCGAGCCGATCCGGCGCTACCTTCCTGGGCATCCTGACGCAGACGACAAAGGTTATGTGAGCTTTCCGAACTTCAGCCCGATTGAAGAGATGGTCGATTTGACGAACGCGAGTCGCTCTTTCGGGGCCAATGTCACGGCGATGAATGCAGTAAAAGACATGATTTCAAAATCTATTGACCTGGTACGAGGCTAAGCGCATGGATCTGAATTTCGCAAAATCACTGGCCAGCAGCATTCAGTTAGTCAAGCCGGTAGAACCCCTTGCTGCCTCCGGGCAGGCTGGGGCTACAGGCAATGAATTCCAGAACATCCTCACTGGTGTGATTGGCAACGTCAAATCTTCACGGAGTGACGCCAACCAGCAGATCAGCGCTTTTCTCAATGGGGAGCAAACCGATATCCACGAGGTGGCCACCAGTATCCAAAAGGCCGGGCTGACCTTTGAATTGGCGATTGAGGTGCGGAATAAAGCCATGCAGGCTTATCAGGAAGTGATGAGGATGCAGATCTGAGCCATTGGCTCTAACTGAGAATATCCGATGGAGAATAGTAAGCCTTGAATCAGATCCGTGAACTGTTTGACAGTCTCAGTCTTCGTCAGAAGATTTCGATCGGTGCTGCTCTTGTGGCAGTGTTGGGCGGAATTTTCTGGTTCATTCAGGATCATAGGGATAAAGACTTCAAGCTTCTATTCAAGGACATGGCGGCCGAAGACGCCGGGCAACTTACGACGCGTTTGCGCGAGAAAAATGTCGAGTACAAGATTGGTGAAGATGGTTCGAGCATCTATGTTCGCAGTGCAAAGCTGAGTGAATTGCGCCTCGATCTGGCAGCCCAGGGTCTGCCGCGAACGGGTCGTATTGGCTTTGAAATTTTCGATAAGACGAACTTTGCCCTCACTGAATTCGCTGAACAGGTGAATTACCAGCGGGCGCTTGAAGGGGAGCTGGAGCGGACTGTCGCAAGTCTGCGGGAAGTCGAGCATGCCCGTGTACACCTGACTTTTGCCAAGCAGAGTATCTTCCAGGACAACCGAAAACCCGCCAAAGCCAGTGTGGTCTTAAAACTCAGAACCGGCGCGCGCTTGTCACCTGCCTCCGTGCAGGCAGTCGTCTTTTTGCTCGCCAGCGCGGTTGAGAGCCTGGCCCCCGAGGATGTTTCGCTGATTGATCACAATGGCAGTCTATTGAGTCGTCCTCGCAAGTCTCATACGGCTGAAGAAGAGTTTCCGGAAATCCTGCTTGAGTATCGACAGAAGCTTGAAAAGGACATGTTGGCAAAGGTCAATGCAACATTGACACCGCTGCTTGGTGAAGAACGCTATCGCGCCGGCGTTACAGTCGATTGCGACATGACCAGCGCCGAAGCGAGCGAAGAAGTTTATGACCCCGAAAAAGCGGTCGTCACCTCCGAACAAAAGACAGAAGACAGCAGCGGGATTCCCCTGGCTAGTGGAGTTCCGGGAACTCCAACCAGTCTCCCAAGGCCAACTTCTCGCCCTGCGTCGGCTCAAACCGGCACCCAGCGCAAGACCGAAAGTACCAACTATCAGGCCAGCCGCTCCATCCGTCGCACCAAGATCCCTCAGGGCCAGATCAAGCGCATTTCGCTTTCTGTCCTGCTTGACCAGGAAATGCGCTGGGAGGGCATTGGCCCCAAGGCTAAGCGTATTTTTGATGTGCCCTCACCAGAAAAAATCAAGGCCATCAAAGAGGTGGTTTCCGCGTCAATTGGGCTGGTGGCAGATCGCGGTGATGTCGTGATTATCGAGACCCTTCCGTTTGACGCGACTTTACGCGTGCAGGCTCCTGCTGCTGCCCTGCCTCCAGCACCGCCCAAGCCACTTTTTGAGATTCCAGATTTTCTGCTGAAAATCCTTCCCCCGCCGCTCAAGGATCCTGTAGCGCTGCTTGCCGCAGTGATCGCTGCCGGTGTTCTATTGCTGGTTCTTGGCTTGGCATTCTTTTGGTTCCTGAACAAGCGCAAGAAGGGTAAAGTAGCCGCACAGACGGCAGCGGTAGCGGCGGCGGTTCAGTCCTCGAATCTTAGCCCTGAGGCGATTGAATCACTCCAGGAAGACGACGGCCGCAGCTTTGAAGAGCGCCTGGCAGAGCAGCAGAGCAAGCAGAAGCGACTCGAACAGAACGAGTTGGCCCGGCTCAAGATGCCGGAAGTTACGACGCAGAAGGGCAAGATCCTTCAGCAGCACATTACCGATGAAGCCCAGAAGGATCCGGTCATGATTGCCCAGATTCTTCGTAGCTGGCTTCAGGGCGACAAAGATAAGGAACGATAATGGCCGAAGCTCAACTCCCCGACAAAGCAGCGCTGAAGATTTCAGACATCATTCCCGAGGAACCCACTTTTAGGGTGAATCTGCCTGGGGCCAAGAAATGCGCCATCCTGTTGATCATTCTTGGCCAGGAGATCACCGCCCAGGTGCTGAAGCAGATGGACGAGAATGAGGTGCAGCGCATTGGCCAGGAGCTGGCCCGGGCAAGTTCTGTAACCGCTGAAGCCGCCGAGGGCGTGCTGGCAGAGTTTTACCAGATGTCGATTGCGCACCAGTACGTGCTCAAGGGTGGTGTGGACTATGCACGCAAGGTACTGATTGAGGCATTCGGCCCAGAGGAAGCCAAGAAGATTTTCGACCGGTTGCTCAAACAACTGGGTGGAGAGAATCTCAGCTTCGACGCTCTGCAGAAGGCCGATCCGACGCAGCTGGCCAAGTTCATTCATCTGGAGCACCCACAGACAGTGGCCCTGATCCTCTCGCATCTCAATCCGACACAGGCTGGAGGTCTCCTGCACGCCTTGCCGCTTGAAATCCGTGCCGACGTGGCCCACCGCATGGCCAGTCTCGAGCAGATTTCTCCCGACATTATCGGAAAGATCGCCAATATCATCGGCCTCAAGCTTAAGGAAATCGGCGACTTCAGCCGCGAGTCGACGGGTGGTGTGGCGGCAGTAGCCGAAATGTTCAACCGGCTCGATTCAGGCACGAGCAAGGAACTGCTGGAATCGCTTGAAACGATCAATCCGCAACTGACGCAGAGTATTCGCCAATTGATGTTTGTTTTCGAGGACATGATGAAGATCGACGAAATCGGCATCAAGGAACTTCTAGCCCGAATCGATCGCAAACTCCTGACGGTTGCACTTAAAGGCACTACCGACAAGCTTCGAGATCACTTTCTCAGTGCAATGTCGCAACGCGGTGCCGAGATGCTTCGCGAAGACATGGACGTCCTTGGGCCGATCAAGATCCGCGAAGTCGAAGCTTCACAGCAGCAGATCATCACTGTATTGCGCCAGCTTGAGAACGAAGGCGTAATCAACCTCAAGGGTACCGTCGGCGAACAGTATGTCAGCTAGCGAAGTCCAATCGACAGAACGCACGCCGGCACCAGCCGGAAGCATGTCGCGGATATTCGAAGCTGATGAAGCCTCTTTGGTTGGTATGGTGCCGTGGATGGTGGAGGAAGTACTTCAGCCCGGGCAGCAGCGCTATGTCCCGCCGCCAGCGCTGCAAATTCAGGCACCCGCTCCCCAGCAGGACCTGGAAGCCTCAATCCATGAATTGCAAGCGCGCCACCGGCGAGAGCTCGACGAGGCAGTACAACGAACCCGGCTTGAATGTGAAGCCAGAGCGCAAAACCTGCTGCAGACCGAAGTCGAGCCATGGCTGAAGCGAATGGCCAAGTCGATCGAGGACATCGCCACCGTCAAGCATAGATATTTAGCCGAGAGCGAAGAACAACTCGTCCGGCTTGCAGTTGCTATCGCACGGCGGATTCTTTACCGCGAGATTCAGGTCGACACCGAGGCCCTGTTCGGCTTAATCCATGCGGCTACCCAACGGGCGGAACTGCGCGAGCTAAATCGAATTCTTCTCAATCCAAAGGACCATCAGGCATTGCTCCCACATCTCGAAAGGCTCCAACTCCCTCCCCGCGTTGAGATTCTGTCTGACAATGCGCTCGAACGCGGTGCGCTCCTGCTTGAGAGCACAAGCGGGGTGCTCGATGCCTCGATCCAGGCCCAACTCGATGAAGTAGAGCGCGGATTTATCGACTTGCTAGGGAGGCGTGGATGAGCGGACTTAACATCCAGAAATATGAGCAATATCTGGCGCAAGGCAGCTTTTTCCAGTTGCGCGGTCGCGTGACAGATGTTGCAGGTATGCTGCTCGAGAGTGAAGGCCCTGCGGCTGCGATTGGGGACTTCTGCGAAGTGCGCCTACCCGGAGGGCGTCGGATTCGAGCCCAGGTGATTGGCTTCAGAAATGGCAAAGTGCTTTCGATGCCGCTTGAAGACACTGGCGGCCTGTCCCAGGGTGCCTCGATTCTCGCTCGTCCAGAGGCGGGCAAGGTTGCCGTTGGGCCACAACTGCTGGGCCGTGTTCTCGATGGTTTTGGCCAGACGATGGATGGCGGCCCGCCGATCGCCCCTGAGGCCCACTACGATCTCTACTCGCCCCCGCCCGGCCCGCTAGCGCGAGAAAACATCTCTGAGCCGCTGGTGACCGGAATCCGCGTAATTGACAGCATGCTTACCTGCGGCAAGGGCCAGCGTATAGGCATCTTTGGTGGCTCAGGCGTTGGCAAGAGCACTCTGCTCGGCTCGATATGCAAACACCATTTCGCCGATGTTGCCGTGGTCGCACTTATTGGCGAACGCAACCGCGAAGTGAAAAGTTTTCTTGAGCACGAACTCGGCCCCGAAGGCCGCGAGCGCAGCGTCATGATTGCCGCCACCAGCGATCAACCGGCACCACTACGCCTGCGTGCCTGCTTCGTCGCTCTTGCAGTTGCCGAGTACTTTCGCGATCAGGGCAAAGACGTCCTGCTCGTGATCGACTCGGTAACGCGCCTCGCCATGGCACAGCGTGAGATCGGCCTTGCCGCAGGCGAGCCGCCCGGCCAGAAAGGTTACCCGCCAAGCGCCTTTCAACTGCTGCCCAAAATTTTCGAACGCGCCGGCAAATTTCCGAAAGGCTCGATCACCGGTTTTTTCACCGTTTTGGTCGAAGGCGATGATTTCAATGAGCCTGTTTGCGATACGGTACGTGCAATCCTCGATGGCCACATCATCCTTTCGCGGCAGCTTGGCGCGATGGGTCATTATCCGGCCATCAATGTCCTTGAAAGTGTCAGCCGCCTGCAATCGAAACTCGCCACGGCCAATCACAAAGAAGCTGCTCGGGTAATTCGAGAGGCTCTTGCCAGCCTCGAGCGCAGCGCTGATCTGATTCAGCTTGGTGCCTATGTCCATGGCTCGAATCCGCTTCTCGACAATGTCCTGCGAAACCGTTCCCAAATCGACCGCTTTCTGCGACAGGACGCGGAAGAAACGACCTCCATGGAGGAGACCCTGGGCCAACTCCAGAGTCTGGCTTCCATTCTCGGCGTCACTACCCCAGCTCACCGATGAAGCGCTTTAACTTTACTCTTGAGCGCGTGCTCACTTACCGTCGCAGCGAGGCTGATGTAGAGAAAGCCAAACTGGTTGCGCTCGAATCGGAGTTGTCCAAGATCCATGAAGAACTGAAGACACTGCACGAAACTTTCCTGGACGAAGTACGAAGGGTTCAACCCGACCCAGCCGAGCGTGCCGAGCTTGGCCGGTTCCGCATGATTGTCGAATCTCAAACGATCCGGATCCAGCAACGCATCAACGAAAAACAAAGCCAAATCGACAACCAGAAGCAACTCTACGTCAAGGCTAATCAGGCGGCTGAGGTGCTCATCAAAGTAAAAGATAAACAGAAAAAAAGCTGGGACCAGGATTTTCAGAAGGAACTCGACTCACTGGCGATGGATTCTTTTCTTTCGCGATGGAAGAACTAGAACTCGCCAGCCAGCTTGGTTGCACCGCGGATTTTCTCAGCGTACGCAATCAGGCACTCACTCAGCACCTTCATCTGGGCCTGCGCTTCTTCAAGACGACCCGCCTCCATTGCCTCGCGAATCCCGGGAAGCGTCTTTGCACCATAGCCCGTATATTTTCCAGGAGCGGAAAGTTGATTTTTGTACCAATCCCTGCCAGGCAATCCTTCTGGGCGAGAGAGCGATCGCTCAGAGAGAAAAATCGCTTCGTTTAGTTTTTGAAGTTTGGCCTTGTCGAGGCTGGCAAAGCGGGATTCGAGCGGATACATAACCTGTCCGAAAGCCTTCGCCGAAAGACCAATCTTCTCGATATCTTTCTCCAGCAAGTCCCAATTCATGGATTTCGATTTCGGGTTTTTGCGCAAATCCTCCACCGTCTCCCTCAAAAAGCGCGCAACACGCCCAAAGTCGAACTGCACCACATAGGCATCGGCCATTCGCGCAAGGCCCGTCGACATAAAGCCGGCAAAGGCGGTGGTGAAGACATAGTCAGGGTCGCCAAAATACTGAAACCATCGCAGCGAATCATAGACGGAGTGATAGACCCCGCTCATGTCACCATCGAAGCCAGCGTTCAGGCTCGCGACCCCCACGTGATGCACAAAGGCTGTGTAGTCGCTGCCGCTACCCAGCGGCCCAGCCCGGAAGCGACGCTGGTTGCTTGACTCCAGCAGACTCCTTCCAGTAGCCGGGTCTGGATAATCGCGCATCCATTCTTCGACGAACTTCTCAAGCGACGGACTGGCTTGAATACTCATTGCCCCCCGCAGAGTCGTATCGGAGTTAAAGTACGCCACAGCGTTTTTGGTCAGCTCGTCGCGATGTTTTTCGACCCACTCAGTCGAACCCACCAAGCCATATTCTTCGCCATCCCAAAGGGCAAACAAGATCGAGCGCTTCGGCTTCCAACCCTGCTGAACAGCCTTCGAAAGGATACGGGCTGCCTCAAGTACACTGGCGGCACCGCTGATCGGATCAGCCGCACCATTTACCCAGGCGTCGTGATGGTTGCCATAGACCACATACTGATCTGGATAGACCGTGCCTTTGAGCCGGGCCACGACATCATGAACCTGCCGCGTAGCGTTGTCGGCCTGCACCTTCAGATGCACCAAGGCTGGGCCTGCACCGATGTGATAGGTAACCGGGATCGCGCCCTTCCAATCAGCGGGAGCAATTTCGCCGTCAATCTGCTCAAGGATTGGCCGCGCGTCTTCCCACGAAATCGGCATCACCGGAATCTTCTGTATCGTCCGCGCGTCTTCGATCTTGAGGCGGGGCGTACCCGGAATGCTGGGCTTACCTGGCGTCAGCGGGTCACCCGGATAGAGCGGCAGATCCATCACGCTCCCTCGCTGCACACCAGTTGGTGGCCGAAACGGCCCCTTCGGATAAATATCGCCCTTGAAGTACCCGTCGTCTCTCGGATCAGAATAGATCAGGCAACCAATGGCACCGTTCTCCGCTGCCACTTTTGGCTTGATACCCCGAAAGCTGCGGCCATAACGCACGAGTACAATTTTGCCCCTGACATCAACGCCCTTCAACTTGAGGAAGGCATAGTCTTCGGGCAACCCGTAATTGGCGTAGACGGCGGGCGCTGTGATGTCCCCATTGGCGGAATAGGCGTTAAAAGTAGGCAACTGGTTCAAGTCGCTCGAATCAGGGTCTTCCTTGACGATCGGCTCACGCAGCTTGGCTGTATAGCGGACCGGGCTCAGTACCTCAAGCACTCTTTGCGTAGGGTAGGGAATCAGCGCGTCGAAGGTTTCGATACGAGCTTCGAGGCCAAATTCTTTGAATTTCTCAAGAGCAAATTCAGCAACGGCACGCGAAGCTGGAGAGCCCGCGTGGTGCGGCTCGCTCGCCATGCGAGTCATGAACTCGCGAATCTTGTTTGCTTCAGCAGTTGCGCGGAGCCGTTGCTCAAAGGGCGCGCGAGCCTTGGCCTCATCATCCGGAAACCCACGAATGGAATCAGCCGCAAAAGCCTGCCGGGTGAGCAGACAAACCAACGAGAGAGAGAGAGCCTTCATGCTTTATGCTTTGCCTAAGGCCGAGTTCAGGAAGCCGGTAAACTCTTTCACGTCCTTGGTGAGGCCGGGAAAGCTGCTTACGACTTTCTGATCGGTATTAAACACAGCATAGTAGGGTATGCCCACGGTCTGGAAGAGCCGCTCTTGCATTTTTTGAAAGGCGACGCTCTTCGGGTCGTCCAGTTCGTCGGTATAGAGCTCAACCAGGACAAACTTTTCCATGGCTTCGCGAACCTCTGGCTTTGGGAACATGTTCGCTTTCATCCAGTGGCAGTTGGTGCAGGCAACACCGGTAAAGTTCACAAAAATAAGCTTGTTTTCTGCCTTGGCTTTGGCGAAGGCACCCTCGAGGTCATTCTTCATCCAGGCCAGCTTTACTTCTCCATTGCCCTTGCCAAAGAGGCTGGCATTTTCCTTAACCAGCGGGATGTAGGCTTCAAGTTCGCCGAGATTGGCACCAAACATCCCAGGCACGAGTGAAAGCGCGAAAGCCAGGAACAGAGTGCCAATTAGAGTTCGTCCTACACCGAGGGTTTCGCCCACCTTGATTCCGTCCATGGGCAGCTTGCCCAGCAGGTAGAGCCCGGGCAAGGCAAATAGCACCACCCAAAAGGCAAGGAATCGCTCGCGAGTCAGGAATTCCCATTGCAGCACCGCATCGACATTGCTGAGGTATTTCAACATCGCAGCCAGAATCAGAAAGCCCATCACCACCTTGACGCGAATCATCCAGTTGACCGCGCGTGGCAGACCCTTGAGCAGACCGGGGAAGAGCGCGAGGAAGAAGAAGGGCAGCGAGAGTCCGGAGCTGAAAGCCATCATGCCGAGGGTTGGCTGCAGTTTGTCGCCGGTGATCGAGGCTGCCAGAAGTGTTCCGACAAAGGGGCCCACGCAGGCGAAGCTGGTGAGCGAGAAGGTCAATCCCATCAGAAGCGTACCGGCCACTCCGCCACCTTCGCTGGCCGAGTTTAGCTTGGTAAGCAGGGCCGAGGGCAACGTGATTTCATACGCGCCCAGAAGGCTGAGAGCGAGGGCAAAGAAGATTACACAAATGAAGCCATTGACATAAACGTTGGAACCAATCGAGGTAACTCCCGCAGTGCCGAGGGCTGCCGTGAGGATGAATCCAATAGCCGTGAAGAGCACGACGATACCCAGGCAAAATGTGACTGCGTCGACGACGATGCGGGCCTTGGACGCGCCCTGCTTGGTAAGGAAGTAGCTCATCGTGATCGGAATCATGGGAAAGACGCAAGGCGTAAGAACTGAGGCCAGGCCAAAGCCGAAGGCCAGCAGCAGAAATTCCCCTAGCGATTGCTTCGGCGCAGAGCTTTGTGTGTTGGCTGGAGCTGAAGTGAAATTGAAGTTAGCATCGAAGCTCACCTGCTTCTTGCGCGGAGGCAAGCACTGTTTGTCGTCGCAAGCCTGATAGCGAACCTCAACGATGAGGTCGGCTGCATTAGCCGGAATGTCTCTAATCGCCTTGGCCACCAGCGTGAATTCAACTGCGCCATCAAAGGTTTCTGTATCCGAACCAAAGTTCACATCACGCTTGCGAATCGGTGCAGGCTGATCCACGCGAACCACTTCATACGGGGCACCTTCAAGGGCCTGGATCCTGGTCGGCTTGGGAGGCGGAGGCGTGGTGAGCGAATAAAGGTGCCAGTGTTCGTCGAGCTTGGCTCGCACTGGGATCTTGAATTCAGAACCGGCTTTGGTTTCGGGGATAGGCCCCAGTGCCCACTGGATGGGGTCCAGTTTTTGAGCCGAGAGGCTGAGCAGGCTCAGTGCAAGCAGGAGAACGACACGACGCATATATCTCTATTGTCTCGCAAGCGAAAAGAGTTACGCCGAAGCTGCAGAATCGTTTAAGCCCGCAAGACCTTCTTCGATCTTTTCGTTCACTCGATTGGCTGAGTATTCGACCGCAACCCGGATTGCGTTTTTGATCGCATTTGCATTCGAGCGGCCGTGGCAGATGATGCAGACACCCTTAACGCCCAGCAGCGGTGCCCCACCAAACTCAGAATAGTCAGTGCGCTTCTTCAGATCACTGAAGGCGTTCTTGGCTAGAGCGGCACCCACCTGACGCGTGATCGTAGAACTCAGACTTTCCTTCAACATGTGCTTGAATACTTCAACCAAACCTTCACTCACCTTGAGTGCAACATTCCCAATAAACCCATCGCAAACAATCACGTCGGCCAAGCCTGTGTACAAGTCACGGCCCTCGACATTCCCAATAAAGTGAATCGGCAGTTGCTTGAGCAACGGCGTCGTGTCGTGCGTGAGCGCATTACCCTTGTGTTCTTCTTCGCCGATCGAAAGCAGTCCAACCCGTGGCCGGTGAACACTAAAAATTGCCCGGCTGTATATGTGTCCCATGAAGGCAAACTGAGCCAGCATCCCGGCAGTGGCATCTACGTTGGCACCCACGTCGACCAGGACTGTAGGTGTGCCCTTAAGCGTAGGGAATGCAGTGGCCAGGGCAGGGCGCGAAACACCCCGGATCATGCCCTGTACCATCTTCGAGGTTGCCATTACAGCACCAGTGTTGCCAGCGGAAACCATTCCAGCGGCATGACCATCCCGGACAAGACGAGCAGCCACGCGGATAGAAGAGTCCTTCTTGGTCCGCATGGCTTTGGCGGCAGAATCTTCCATCGTGATCACTTCACTGGCGTGGGTGATGGTGATGGGCAGATTCTGCCATTTCCCGTGTTGATCGAGTTCATCGCGGATGATCTGTTCGCGGCCAACCAGATTGACGGCTACGTTTAGACTCCGCACGGCACGAAGCGCGCCTTCCACTTCGCTCTTGGGGGCATGATCGCCGCCCATGGCGTCGACGGCAATGGTAATCATTTACCGTTGGTCGGTGACTTAATACTTTTCGACTTCTAGGACAGCGCGGCCCTTATAGAATCCGCAAGCGGGGCAGGCGCGGTGGGGGAGCTTGGAGGCACCGCAATTGGAGCAGTCGCTACCGATGGCACGAGTCAGGCCATCATGGGCACGACGGGTGGAGGTGCGGCGCTTCGAGTGACGGCGTTTCGGATTAGGCATTTCAGTTTCCTTATACTTGTTTCTTCAATTTTAATTGTTGTAGCGCGGTCCAGCGGGGATCAACGATCGCCTGCTCACAATCACACTCACGCTCATTCCAGTTCTCACCGCAAGTGGAGCACAAACCTGCGCAATCCTCACGGCAAATCCTCTGCATCGGCAGTGCCAGTAGCACCTGCTCACGCAAAACTTCTTCCAACTCCAGCCCCGCTCCCTGATAGAACGCAACAATGGCTTCTTCGTCATCGAGACTCGCTTCCTCCGGCGCTGCATCTTTAGGCATCGGGGCGTAAACCAAGTCGAAAGTCTCAGAAATCGGCCACTGATACGAAGCCAGACAACGATCGCAATCCAGTTGCAGATCCACACTAAAGTGGCCTGTCAGTCGGATCTCTTCGAGAATCTGTCTCAGTTCAGCCTGGGCTTCTACCTTAAGCGGAGAGGTCTGACGCAACACCGCATCGAGAAAGTCGATTTCGCCAATCGCAAACTCTCGCGAGATGCGCAGGGGACGCAATTCCATGTCCCGCACATTCAAATACATGCTTACCTCCTCGCCCGTTGGCGAGCCACAAAACCTTAAGTATACCCGATCTATGCCTTTCGCTGCAAATTCGCCTTGCAATTGACGTGCCGGGCTCTAAATTTCTTTCATTTTCAGAGGTTTAGCTTCGGGCAAAGTGGCTGTAGAGATCCTTTACGATTCCGACGGCTGCCTCGGCGGCCTTCCGGTCTGGCTCTTCGCTCGGGTTGTTATAGCCTTCCATCTCGCCAACGCCCATGCTCTGAACTACAATTCCATCCCTGCGCGAAAGCACGAAAACTCCATCATACATAAATCCGTAGTTTACCTCAGGCTGCGGAATCAGCCAGGCGATCTGCCCCCGCACAGGCACGATGCTCTCGTCTTTCCAGAGGGCGCGGGCTCCATAGCCGGTGCAATTGACGATCACTTTCTGCTTCAACTGGTTGAGCTCTGAGG
>Ga0163155_10004292_pt1 | contig 14753 bp, 9 predicted proteins | sample OliLakLV19SP4G1_FD_148611 | JGI IMG/M metagenome (GOLD analysis project Ga0163155, IMG submission 148611) | Freshwater microbial mat bacterial communities from Lake Vanda, McMurdo Dry Valleys, Antarctica - Oligotrophic Lake LV.19.SP4.G1 | ecosystem: Environmental > Aquatic > Freshwater > Lake >...
GGTATGCCGCCTGCCGTCGATACTGCACAGCCCCCGGCTACTTTCAATAACGTGCAGCCGGGAACCGCTGCGCCTTCGGCAGGCGGCATACCTGTTCCCATCGCGACACCCCTGCCGCCGCAACGTCCGTCGTTGCCTCCGGTCAGGGTCAACACGGAGAAGAGCACGAACGAGCGTGCGTTCCTCGGGTCTGGCTTGGTCAGCAACCGTCAGGAGATGTCCGACGCTCTTCCGAAAACCCAGGCGAAGACAGTCCCAGCGACGGTCGCTTTCGCCCAAGAGGACGGCACTGTCATCGTTGCGCCGGTTCGCTACGGATCCCGCCCAATAACAAAGCGTGACGGGACTCAAGCGAGAGGGCACCGAGTCCTCGGTGTTGTGAATAAGGACGGCGTGTTTACGACAGAAGGATCCCACAACATCCACATCGACGACATGCCGGGAACGCCCATCGCCGTGATGCGCCCGGAGACTGCCGGCAAGGTGGTGTTCCAAACCTTGGCTGACTTCAATGAAGCACTAAAGGATGCGGGCGTAGTCGACCACTACGAGGCCGGACGCGAGAAGTCCAAGCAGAGCGAGAATGATCTCGATATGCTGGCACTCCAAGGCGACGACAAGGTTATCGCAGAGGCGTCCTCACCGTGGGTGGTTGACGGCCAAGTCGACGTTGACTTGGTCCCGATCGACTCGAAGGAGCTGCTCAAGGGAGTGCAGGTATCAGGCACGTCCAAGAGCCAGATGTCCGATAAGCAGAAGCTGCGCACGGTGATCGCGCTTCGCTCGAAGATAGGACTGGAGATGGAGAAACACAAGGCTGGCGACGCACGCCGCTCCGACCTGAAGGCCCGCTTCAAGGCTGCAGCTAGCGCAGTGGATGCACTTGAGAGCGTCGCCGTACAGAACGAAAAGAAGGTTGTCTCCCTGAACCAAGACAACGACTCCTCATTCAACTCAAGTGAGATTGCGGAGCAAGACACACGGGCTTCGTCGCCGGATGAAGTATCCAACCCGAAGTGGCGAGAGGCCGCAGTCGACCGCCAGCTTCTGGATGTGGCTACGGTATGGAGAACTCTCAACACTGCTACTGACGCGCGCACCAACTCCGCCAAGAGGCAGAATACCAGCGAGAAGTCTGAGTTCATGCTGGCAAAATCCATCTTTGAATTCCTGCCTTCCGGCGGGAAAGAGCTCTTTGCCAAGTTTGCCAATGCCCTTGGGATTCGAGACGCGCGCATTCTCGAGGAGCACTCGGAGCGGGTCTTCGATTCGACTGAACCAGGAAACGCCAAGCAGTTCATCGAGCTGTTCGCGCTTGAGGATCCCACCCAGCCCGACGCACAGCGTCAAGCCGACGTCGAGCAGTCGAGGCAGGCTCGCGAGTTTGCAACCATTGTTAACCGGCTGACCCGTGCCGGTGTGCGGGTCGACCTCATTGCTCGCGCATTCCTTCAGGGCAAGGCCGTGGGTAAGGCATACGGAGGCCACCACATTGCTGTCGCGTTGAGCGACATCCGATCCCCCGACATCTTCAATTTGATAACTCTGCTGCATGAGGCGGGGCATGCGGTGCTGCGTCAGCGCGGCCCCAAGGTGAAGCGCATGCTCAACCGGGCGGCGCAGACACTCATTGAGCGGGGGCGAAAAGCCAGCGCGCTGACAGGAGTGAACCTCTCCACCAGCATTGGGGTCAGCTACGAAGAAGCGCTCGTTGAGGCGATCTCTCAAGAGCTGGTGGCTGACGGCACTTCCAACGGGATGAGTGTCGCCACGCAGATCGTGTCTTGGCTCAAGGAGCTTTACGGACGCACGGTCATGGCGATCAACGAGTGGCGCGGCATTGAGACTTCGCAGGAGGTGTTCGAGGCTTGGTTCAAGAACCACTTGGCTGGACTGGTAGGAGGCAGGTTCGACCACCGGCTCGCCGACCTATTCCGTCCCAATCCAGAACGTCCGAGGACTACGATTGCCCGCGACCTAGCAGGCATTGATCGCTGGAGGAACCCATTCAAGGGGGAGATGGAATACCCGATGTCCCTGCCCGACCAACGCGAGGCTGCGGACTGGACGCCCGTCCAGTCGAGCGACATTGACCGGCAGACTGCGGAGAAATTAAGCCAGGCTGCGGCGTTAAATGTATTCAAGGCAGCGCTGGATCTTGCGCAGGGAACGATGAAGCTTGAGAGCTTCTGGGCCATTGTTGGCCGGAAGGACCATCCATCCGTCGTGCTCGACAAGCTGGAGGGCAAGGTGCGCGGGGCCTCAACCGTCCAGATCGGAGACGAGAGACTCACCCCGGCGATGCGCGAGCAAAGCTATCTGTCCGCGTACCGCATGGTCCGCAAGGCGGAGGGACGGATGCGCAGTTCTTCGGCTGCGCTCGACACTGCTGCCAACAAGGCTTCCGATACGATCGCGGAGAGCGCCAGCGAAGTAAACGAACTCGAAGGTAAATTCAGGGATATGTCAGTGCATGAGGCGCAATTCCAAGACACCCTGAAGGAGCTCGTGAAGGAGCTGGCCGGCAGGCAGAGGGAGAGCGAGCACAAGTCCTTCAAGGCCGGACGCCTCGCTGAGGCGATTGCGCAGATCGACAAGCGCATGGAGAACGACGCCATACCCGAGGAGTACCAGCGCGTATTCAGACTTATCCTCGACGGCAAGATTGCGGTTGGCGACTACATGGCGTCCATGTCGAAGCTTAACATCGCGTGGGCGGCGAAGTCTTCCGGAGAAGTGTATGCCGAGATAGTTGCGGCGGCACCCGCAGACTCAGTATTACGAGCTCTTATAGAGAACAGACCGCTGTTCATCGCACTCGTGGCGCTTGCTCGTAAACAAACTCGACAGATGGACCTGCTTGCGTTGTCGCGCACAACCAAGGCCGAGGAGTTCCTGTCAATCACGAAGGAACTCGAGGAGATTCGCCGTGCGACACCCGACGTCCTGAAGAAGGCGGAGTCTTCAATCCAAGGACTGCTGAAATCAACATCGCTGGTGGAGCGGTTGAGAGGTCAGTATATTGAGGCACGCAAGAAGCTCCGACGCTCGCAGAACATCATCCTCAAGGCAGCGGAAAGCGTGGATATTTTGCGCAGCACGGCTGACTCGTTGGATACAGCGGCAAAGGGCATTGAGCCACACCTTGGGGCGCATTCGATTTGGGCTCCGTCCGATGGGGCCCAGTGGTTCAGTATGGTACGCAAGGGCGAGGGCTGGCACCGTGAAACCCGGACGCTGGCGTTTGCGACAGACGGACGGGCAACCGACCTCGAGCTGCTGCAGCGGCTCGATCTCAACAAGGAATGGCTGCTCGAAAACCAAGACCAGAAGGGCACGCGCGCATGGAACGAGGTTGAGCGGCAGACCACGCTCATGCTTCTAGGTGACTTCGTGCAGGCACGGCAGGCCACCCACCGGTTCCTCCTAGATTCGGTTACCCAGTCACTGCAGAAACGGTTCGCGTCCCTTGGACGGGCTTCATCGACTGCTATAAGTCGAATGCTGTTCCGCTTCCAGACCATCGTGGACAGCGAGGCGGATGGGTTGGAAAAGAAGGCTATCGAATGGCAGTCGGCCGCGACTGCTGCCGCCAAGGCCGCCGGCTACAAGGGGGATACGATGTCGTTCTATGACGACGTGCTCACGCCCGTCATCTACGCCGTCGAGTCGGAGCCTGGACAAGGCGAGGTCGCCGCGCTGAAGACTGCAGTTAAAGCCGCGAAGGGCCAGCTTCGTGACGCTTCATCGGTTGCCCCTGACTTCGGTGAAAAGCTGGGCAACCTGCTGCGTCAGCACAAGGCTATATCGGAAATGCTGGTGGGTATCGCCGAGAAGTATGGCGTATTCATATCAGACAATACGCTCAATGATCCGCTCTCTCTGAACAAGGAAGGGCTGATGCGTCATGCCGTTGCCTATGGCTGGCTAACCTCGACGCGCAAGATGCGCACCGAGGTTATCTCGACTCTCATGGACCGCATGCGCGCGGCCGGCTGGGACTACGAATCGATAGTCAAAGAGATGGGCAATCGCAAGGTGTACGAGTACATGAAGGGCTCAGCCAAAATGGGCGAGTTCACGCCAGAGGTGGTGCAGGACTTCCTCGATCCATTCATGCGGAAGCCTGGTGCCGAGGTGTTCAGGTCTCCAAGCGGAGACCCGATTCCCCAGGTGGAGGTGACCGTCCTGTGGCAGGAGGCGGGTGGCAATGTTGAGACGTGGATGGACCTGATGGATGAAGCCTACCCAAGGGCTTCGGTTGACGGCAAAGATCCGGAGAGCGGGGACGGCCACTGGCTCGGACGCATCCAAGAGCTGTACGTAAAAATGGCGACGATCGCCGTTGACTCCCAAAATGTTGGCTCGTCGATGGATGCCGTCAATGCCGTGCAGCCTCATCGGTTGATGGACGCACGTAAGGACGACGTCATTCCGCCGGAGTTCCTTGAGTACGACGTGTTCGACAAGTCGTCAGCCCGCATTGCACTCGCTCAAATCGCATTCGCCGCATCGTTCGGACGCAACGGCAGGGAAATGGTCGGCTCGCTGACCTCCCTCAAAGCTCAGATGAAGGCAGACTTGGATGTCTGGAAGCAGTACCGCGGCAACAAGCGTTCGATTGAATCGGCCGGCTTCGACTACCGGAGGATCAAGCAGTCGGCAAACAACTTTGACTCAGTGTCTTCGTGGGAAAAGGACTGGCTCGTGGCGTTTGGGGCCGGCCAGACATCGCAGATGGGCGACCTGAAGGTTGGCCTCGATGCACTGCGGTTCATGGTTAATATGACCCTCAACCAGACGACCTCTGGTTTCTGGAACTGGATGTCTACCGTTGAATTCCCTACGGTTTTCGGTGGGATTAACAAGTCAGCAATCCGTGCGTCCGCGCGTGCGATCGCGGAGGCTTCGCTCGCTCTGTTCGGACGCCTTGGTGAGGCAGTCGGAACCGATGTGCTTAGGCGCGCGGAGTATCGCGCGGAGGTGGACGCCCTCCAGAACAAGCGAAGCGCGACCTCATCCTACGCGGACCTCGTGCTCGACGCCGGCGTTCGGGGCAAGATGGAGCAGGAGGGTAAGCTCAACAAGACTCAGCGGATCATTCGAGGAGCCAACTCAATCCTCAAAAAAACCAATCTAATTGCACCATTCCGCGTCCTCAACGAGGCGGCTGGCGAGGGAATCATCCGTGGCCACCTAGCCGTGTTCGAGACGATCATCGGAAAGGCGATGAAGTATTTTGACCTCCACCCAGAGGCAGTGAGAGACCCCGAATTCAGGTTCGACGCATCCCACTTAGGCATGGACGGCGATGGAATCTTTGGCGACAAGGGCACGTTCACCTACTTCCGCTTGCGGGCTGCCGACTATGGGGTCGGCGCGATCGAAGACATTGCGCGGGCAGCGATGTCCCGGGTAGCCAAGGGCGAGCGCATGATTTCCAAGGAGCAGGCATTGGCGGTTGGTACGATGGCGCTCAACGACGTGGCGCTTGAGGCCAGCGTGAACAACAGGCCAGAGTGGATCAGAAACCCTGCGGTTCAGTGGGCCATGCCTTTGCTGGGCTGGCCGATCGCCAAGGTGGGGGCCGTCAACGCTTCGTTCAAGGGCGCTGACGGGTCTGGCATAAGTCTCAACGCAAAGGGCGCGAAGAACTTTGCCCGAGGCATGTCGCTCATCCTTGGGTGGACGCTGCCCATCGGCATGCTTGCGTCGATGATGATGGACGAATGGGACGAGGAGGTCAAAGGCAAGAAAGCGAACCGCACTGACGTTGACTGGCTTACTGGCGTGCCCATTGTTGGGCCGGCTCTCGCTCTTGTTGGCGCAGGAGACAAGGACCCTTGGGTCAACTTCATTGGCATGTCCGAGCGCGCGATCCGCGCCGGCACGTACGGACTTGGCACGGAGATCGTTGCTCAGTTTTGGGCTCCGCTCGATGCCACCTCGGGCCAGAAGACGTTCTCACTGGACAACAGGGTTTACATCGTTTCCGCCATTCGGAGCGTGATGCAGGCAGCGGCATCATTTGTAGGCGGCGAGGCCGCCACCTACGCCAACGTAGGGAGGCCGCTCCTGCAGTCAATCGGCGGCAATGGTCCGCTTGAGGCTGTCAACATTCTCTCGAACCTGCTTGAGCTCGACACTGGCGAACGACGGATCGCTCGCCGCACGTCAATGCGCAACTGGATCACCGCCGCCGCAAAAGAGGCACGCATTGACGTACGCCCCCGCATCTCTATGACGGTCACGCCTTCGCCTACGTCCATCTGGATCCGCGAAATGGAGCTGGCCGCTCTCGCCGACGATCGGGTTCGCTTCGGGGAAGCGTACCGTAACGCCCTTGATGGTGCCAGCCGCACCAAGGAAGGTGATCCAAAGAAGTTGGTCCTCAACTCTTGGCGCAGCAAACATCCGTTCTCCGTCCTCGCCTCGAAGGATCTGACCAACGATCAACGCCGCCGGTTGAATGCTGCGCTTGGCGATGAGGGAAGGGAAATCGTCAACGATGGACTCGCGAACTACGAGAAATACACAGCGCTGATTGAACCCAGCGCGATGGACAGTCGGATGAATCGCATGATGTCCAGCATCTCACCGGAACGGCTGCGCCGGCAGGTAAGCCCAGAGGCACTTAGGCGACAGGCTGCTCAGTGGTGACGTGGCGATAGCGCTCCGTCATGGCCGTGCTGGCGTGACCCACCAGCTTGCCTATCTGCTCGATGTCCACGCCCTCCTGCGATAGGCGAGTGACAAAGCTGTGGCGCAGACAGTGGAACGATCGTCCGTAAATGCCAAGCCGATCCAGTAACCTCATGAACGCTACCGAGAACTTCGACCGCTTGTCGGGGTTCATAATGTCAGCCGCCGCACTGGGGAAACAGAACCGGGACGACCCTTTGAGCTCTGACATCTCCAACAAAACGAGGTTCAAGACCCCGTCGCCAATGAACGGATGGTCCATCGGGATCGAAACCCTCCGGTCCCGCTTCAGGGTATGCACCACGATATTGCTCCCGTCGACGAAAGCGCTCCACTCCAGCGTGCAGATGTCAGACAGGCGAAGCCCCGTCCACCAACCAATCTGAATCGCCCAGTTCCAGAAACCCTCCGTGTTGTTTACCAGCTTACGGAACTCCGCCTCGGTGAACGGCTGGCGTGGCCTCGACTCCTTCTGCTCACCAGACATTATCCGGTGGTTCACTTCGCCCAGTTTTGAAGGGTCTCCAATGCAGTACGCTCGGCTGGTGCATAGGTCAAAGAAGGACCGGATCGCACTGAGCTTGTGCAGCCTGTTCGACCGGCTTCCGGCGTCCGCTTGGTTGACCCATCCGTTGATCACCTGGTCGGTGATGCGAGTCACCGGTTTATCCAGCAACTTTGACCACGCAAAGAAGCGGTCGAGGCAGGACTCATAGGATGCGAGCGTGTTTTGCGATCTCTGGCGAGACGTCATCCAGTCCTTCCACTCTTCCAGTGCGACCGCACAAGTCACCCTCCGTCCGGCCATGATTGCAGACAGTGACTCCGAGGTGAGCGCCTTGGCCTTCGCCGCCATCTCGAGCTCGGCAATCTTGGCCAAGGCAACAACCTTCTTTGCCTCCTCGGCCGTGTAGCTCTTCGTGCTCCTCCACTTCTTGCCGTGCTCCGTGTCAAAGCCGACCATGTAAACCCCGCCCCGCCCCTTTTTTATTTCTGGCATGACATCACCATATGTGTTACTTGAATTAGTTCCATTAAAATCAAGAATCGTCTTGTTCCGTGTGGGTCACGTGCCAGGCATTGCAGACACCACAATGGTAGGCGCGGAGAAACTCCGGCCTGTTTCTCCGTCGCCGCATTGCTAGGTTAATCGCTGAGATTGCGATCTTCTTGTGTGCGTATGGCGTCTTTCCGCAGATCCCCTTCATCGCGCTTGTGCAACTCGGCTTCCAGCGCTGCGATTGCTGATACGGATTGATCGAATTCATCTTGAACTTCCTTGAGTAACTTCGCGTTTGCCATCGACTGGTGAATCCTCCCCATCACGTAGGAGAGTAGTGACAACAGTAATACGATTTTGATTTGTTGATTTGTCATGCTGCTGCTTGCTGTGCGTTGGGGTTGAACGCCAGCATGAGCTGGCGTCGGAGCTCAGGCCACTGCGATTCACAGTCCGACTCTGCCATGATTTTGCCGTCGCTCGCCTTGTAGTTGACAATATGCGAGGCGAGTACCTCGGACGCATCCGACTGGTGGTACTGCCTCGGAACCCGCTTTCCGTGAAGGCATATCGTCGCCGCGTCCTGCTTCGTTGCCACCCGATCGAAAAGCAATTCCTCGATCGTGTTCTCGTGCAGTACGCACCACACCCGCACATCCTTCTTTGAAGTCAGTCGCCACACACGTCCCTTCGCCTGATGCAGCGATCCGTACGACCACTCGAGCGAAGCGATGATGAGGTTTCGACACTGCTCGAACGAATGCCCTTGGGCACACTTGATGCCCATGAACATCACTCGCGCGTCTCCCCGCTTGAAGCGGTTCGCCTCCGCCGTGTGCATGTCTGCCGCCACCGTGGAATCGATCCGCGCAGTCGGGATGCCCGCCTCCCTCAGCCGGCGCTGCAGCTCGCTTGACTGCCCGCACCTGGCCGCCACCACCACCACCTGCTCGCTCTCAGCCAGCCGATCGCGGATCAACTGAAGAATAGTCACCGTCTTCGCGTTGAAGTCCGATGCGCAGGTGAACATCTTCGGCTCCAGCTCGGTGCCGAGGTTGATCGTACGGTAGTTCGTCGACGCCGGGGATGCGCTCACCCCTCGCAGCCGCTGCAACTGAGCCAGCGCTCGCGTCATTGGATTCGGGAACTTCGACCGAAGGTTCTCGCGATTCAGCCAGTGCTCATAGATGACCTGCTGGTCCCTGCCGAGCGGCACACGAACGTCAGTCACGTCGCACTTCACTTGGTCTGCATTGCACTCCTCCTTCGATATGTAGGCCAGATTCGGCTTGAGGATCTTCAGCAGACGGGCCGGCGAAGAAATCGTCGGTGACTTCTTCGTGCCCTTCTTGTTCCACCCTCGATCACCCTTCTCTTTCGACCGCTGTTGGACTGTCTTGTCCACCTCGACGCACATGAACGTCGTCTTGAATCTGTTCTCATCCTTGACCGTGTACGGCCACGCTACGTTGAGCGCATTTCCTTTGTACCAGTTGGGAACACAAAGCCACCCCATCAGAGAGAACAGGTTGTTCACAAAGTTTGGGATAGGCGTGGCCGTCAGTGCATACCGGAGCTTCGGCTGCAGTCGGAGGAGGTTCTGCGTAACCTGTGAATCCATGTTGCACATGAGGTGAGCCTCGTCAACGCACACCATGTCCCACTCGGACTGCTCCGCTGCGATCGTGACGGCGAGCGACGGCTTGACGATGCACCGAATCCCGTCGCGATCTCTGCCAACGCCAACGCTGTACCACTCCTCTGCCGCTGGCTGCGCATTGTCGTCCCACGCAAACCCGAACGTCTTGCGGAACATTTTCTCTTGGTTCTTATGCACCCATGACGGCGGGATATGGTCGAAGGATCCGTTCGACCAGTAAGCCTGCGGGTAGGTGACGTAGATGCCAGGAGGGAACTCCCCGCCATTGGCAGTGAGGATACCCTCGTAGTCCTTACGGCTGAACAACTGAAACACCGGCTCGCCTGGGGCGAAGCGCTGAATCTCGGTTATCCACTGGGATGGTTGGTAGTCCACGTCATCCCCTTCACCGGAGCTTCGCATCGTGCCCTGCGGCGCGATGATCAGTGTGCGGGCCGGCGACTTGAGCTGCACCAGCGACAATGCGATGAGTGTCTTGCCTGTGCCGACATCGGCACCCACCAGTGCGTAGTCCTTGCACCCAACCCGGGCAACGTAGTCGTGCTGGCCGGGGAAATACCGGAAGCCTGACAAGGCAGCGTGCATCTCGAGAATGTTCTTGTTGCGATCGTACATTTCCGGCATCTCCTCGGCCACGGTCGTAACCACGGGCTTCTTGAATATCTCCCAGAAGAACGACTCATTGAGGCACCAGTCCGTGGTCGGCGGCCGGTCCATGAAGCGCCACCGTCGCCCGTTGTCGTCCAGCACTTCCGTGTATCTGTCCTGCCCATGCAGTGTCATGTCATGGTCCTCCATCCAGCACTCGCTTTCATCATCGCCAAAGGCCAAGACCTTCTTGACAAAAGCATCCGAGAATGTATACGTCGCCGTCTTCACCTCGTACCGCTTCCCTTTGGTGAAGCGCATGCCCGGGCGAATCGGCGTGGGGTTCATGCACTCCACGTCGTCATGGTCGTCACCGTACGCGATGAGCTCGAAGTCAGTGACAGGTCGGATCGGACAGCCCTGCGACTTGACAGCGTCGAGCGCATCCTCGATCGACTTCTTGGCCGCCGGCTCAATCTGATAGACGCCACTCGTAATGGTCTGCTGGAGCAACGTCCTCAACTCCTTCTCCACCGTCAGCGAGAGGGGGTGGCAATTATGCAGCCGGTGCAGAAAGGCGATGTCGTCGCGCTTCATCTTCTTTGACGAGTACGTGGACAGGTACGTCTTGAGCACCCCATCCTTCCCGAGGTACACGTTAAACGGCGGGCGTGATGCACGCTCGTCGTCGACGATTGCTTTGATCGTGTGCATCGCATCGACGTCGATGCAACCGCACGGCGTGTAATACGCACGGAATGACAGGGTCGGCCACAGCCCTGAAACCTCCTCCTCGGTGGGCACATGCTCCCATACCTTGTGCGTTGTTCTCCGTCCTTGGAACGCATCCGTCCTGTGAAAGTGAGCGATACCGAGCCTCACGTTGCAGTCCTCCCAGATCCCGCCCGCCGGGAACTCTTGGAACAGGTACGTCGAATCAGCCGTGTCCGCCCCAAGGCTGCGCAGCGTTTGGACGTTCGAGATAATGAATCCGAACCCGTTCTTGGCCAAGCGACGCTTGATGAATTCCCACGTCCACCCCGTGGAGTCGACCGGACCATCCTTGGTCTTCCAGCGAATACCGAACGGGGGATTTGCCACGATGCACCCAAACGTGGTGGTCGGGTAGAGCTCGTCCATGAGCTCGCCGACCCGCACACAGTTGCCGGTGATGCGGATCAGTCGCGCGTCGTCATCCTTCATCTTGATGCGGTTGTCGATGTCGAAGACAACGCGCCCATCGCCATTGACTTCCCGCACCAGGTTGCCTTCCGCACCCTGCGGGTCGATGATGCCATTCACCCAGCTGTTCACAGTAGCTTCGGGGTTTCGAGGGAGTAGCTTGGCGCACGCACGCGCCAGCCATTCCGGGGTCTGATATTGTTGCTGCCCACCCTGCATCGCGTGCTTCACAGAGACCGCTGCATCTATAATCTCTTGCATGTTCAGGTTGTCTGTGCCCGAACGTGCGTCTTTGATTGCGCTCATATTCAATTTTCCTTTCGCTGCGACGGCTGACCTGCCGCCGTTGTTTGGTTTGCTACGCTTGGAAAGTAACCCGCCATTGCGCAGGCTACAAGGTCGACATAAGAGAAAGCATCTCCATGTTGACCGTCTCCCCTTCAACCGGAGCGTCCGTCTGCTCGTTGCTCCATGCGTCGGCGTCGAGCTCGGCGGCCCGTACGTTTCCGCATGCCGTCTCTGCAATCTGAAGCGCAACCGCAGGCGGCACGCCCTTGTCTCGAAGATACCGGAGTAACTCCGGCGGCGAGGGTGCCTCAATCTTCCGCCTCAACATCCTCGTCCGCAGCCGCTCGGTGATGAGGTCGAGGTCGAGGTTCGATGTGGCAATGAACGCCCGCTTCGGCGGCATATCGTCCAGCAGGGAGAGCAGCGCGTCCTGTGCGTCCCGAGGCATCGTGTCCACCTCGTTGACGATCTTGCAGCGCCACTCCCCGAACAGCGATGAGCTCGCCATGTTCTGCCCCCACTCCCTGACGTGGTGAATCGACAGGTTGCGTCCGTTCACCGACTCGACGTCCCACTTGCCGCAAAGCCGTCTGGCAAGCAACTCCGCCAGCGTCGTCTTGCCCACTCCGGGCGGGCCGTAGAGCAGGACCTTGATGCGATCCTGCTTAGCAAGCGATCGTGCCAGGCTATCGTACAGCCGCCCGGCTGGGCCAATGAGCTTCGTCATTTTTTTATGGTTGATCAGGCAGGGAAGAATGCGGAGAAGTCCAGGTCCAGGGCATTTCGCCAGTTGGCAATGACCCCGTGCCCATTGATTTTGAAGTCCACATAGTCGCCGTACCTGCCAGGCACCACTCCGTGTGGTACAATATGGCCGACGATTTTGCTGACGATGGTGCCGTCCGGCGCGAGCAACATGTAGACCCCCTCATCAACCACCTTCATTGACATCTCCACCTCGTGTCCGGGGGGCCAGCCATTGATGCGTCCACCGTCCAGAGTGACGACGATATCCCAATTGTCTCCGTCGCGGAAGGGAAGGTTGCGATCTACGTGTCCTCCAACGGCAAGCAAGGCCACTGGGATTTGGATGCGGATAAACTCAACCTCCACATCGACATCGACCTTCATGGATACTGGGATTTTCATTTTTATTTAAGCTTTGTGTTGCTTGTTCGATCGTGGTTTCGGACGGCGTGCCGTTTTCTCAGTCGTTGCCGCCGGAACGGCTCTGTCCGCCATGTCTGCCTCAATTCGGAACTGCGCAGCCACCTCACGGTAGACAAGCATCCGATCCTTGAAGTAGAACTCTACTTCGGGGAACTGGACTGACAGCACCTCCGCGTATGAGGCAAAGCCATCGTACTTTTCAGCCTGCGCGATGAGGCGCTTTCCCGTTTCGGTCTGGGCTGCATTGGTCGCAGTGGCTGCAAGGCAAAGGGCGAGTGTGATAATGAGTCTTTTCATCTTGATGGTTGTTGTTGTTGTTACTTGATCGCTGCAAATACTGACCGGATCTCCTCACGCACAATGCGCCGGACGTCCGCTTCGCTCAGGTGCTTCCCCTCCTTGGCCGCTGGCCGCTGCGTCATCTTCTTGAGTCCGGCCATGATCATTGCCACCGGATCGTCAGCCGCGATCGCCGGCGCTGCCACCTCTGGCAACTCCGCCTTCGGCTCGGGCTCGTAGTCCGGCCCCATGTCTTCCTCCTCATCATCATCGGCCTTCGGCTCGACCGCTTCCACGACCTTCGGCTCGGGCACATTCACCCTGGTGATCAGCTCCCGGGTCGACGGCTTCTCTGCAGGCACGTCAGCCTGGCCGCTCGGAGCCGCCGGCAACTTACCCCAGTCCGCCCCCTTCAGGATCGTGACCAAGTCGTCCATCAGCTTGCGCTTCTCATCGTCATCCACCCCGTTGTTTAGGAACGAGGTAAGGTTCACCCCTCCTGTTCGCGCCTTGATCCAGAGCTGAACCCGCTGGTGCACCGGCTTCCCAACGTGCGGCTGCAGGAGCGGCGCGACTTCAGTCGTGAACCGCTTGAAGTGTTCGTTGTGTATAATTTCCATAGCATCTCCTTGTTTTTCTTCGCTGTCGTTCTTGTCGTGGAGGTTCTCCGCTATTGCCTTGTCCATAGGCTTTGGCGTGAACCCGTTGTCTATCTCTATTCCAACTCCAAAGGGACCCTTGTAGTTCGCGAGCTCTCTTAGGCTGACGTATCCTAACTCGGCGAGCCGATCATCGCCTAAGCAGCACCAGCCAAACGCGTAATTCTCTGTGCTGCACCAGTCTTGGAGCAGCCACGTCCCAACCCCGGACGGGTTGAACAGTTTCAACCTCGCCATTATCGGACGCCCCTTCTCCGGGTCGTCCTTCTCCTCATGCCTGGCTTCGTCTGGCAGCTTTGCCAAGCGACACGCGTCACGAAATTGCAGCATCTTCCTAGGCCCGGGCATCACCCCGTTCTGGTCGATCGATACAGGTCTATCAGTCATCGGATTTTCATCGGAGTCATTCATGTCAGAGCGTCTCCATTAGCGCAATCGCTGAAAAAAGGCTGTCCTCAACCACCTCGCCAACTACCACCGACGGGCCGCAGTTGCCGACCTTTCCCTTCCGGTAACGCGGCATCGGGACCGAGCACGAGTGCGCCCAGTGTCCGACCGCCCCATCCACCATGCGACCCTTCGGCGCAAAGCGGAACCCCATCCCCTTCAGTGCCTGACGCACCGGCTCGTTCGCCTTCCCCATCAATGCCGGCCCACAATACCAGAGCCATGCCCGATCCACCTTCAGGTGGTTGAGCAGGTCCGGCGCTTTCACCGCGATCTCGCTGATTACGTCGTCCATATTCATGCTTATTTTCCTCCAGTAAGGGCGGTCATCGCCCGGTTTAGGTACGCCACTCAGTATCCGACTCCACCCCCGACTCCACCGCCTCAATAATGCGGGCAATGACTTCAGCATTTTCCGTGTCGAGCCCCTCGGCCTTGGCGCATTCCTCCACCGCCTGAAAGAGCGCCAGCCACCAGAGGTGGTTGAAATCTGCCGCATGCCGTCCGCCGTCCACTCCCTTTACGGGGGAGTTGGCCTGGCCCCAGTCTGCGGACACTGACACTTCGCTTTCGCCCCATCGTGTGCTGTAGGTTCTCATGTGTTTGGTTTGGTTGAGGGTTGGGGATCACTTGCCCGCAGGACTGCGGGCGTCCCAGACGTACCCGTCTGGGTGGTAGATCTCACACGTCTTGCCGGTAGTGTCGGCCATCGCTTGGCAAGCGCTGCGCAGCTCGCGGGCAACCGAGTCGGCAGCGCTCCCGTCCTCGCTATCGATGA
>Ga0163155_10004296_pt1 | contig 14746 bp, 11 predicted proteins | sample OliLakLV19SP4G1_FD_148611 | JGI IMG/M metagenome (GOLD analysis project Ga0163155, IMG submission 148611) | Freshwater microbial mat bacterial communities from Lake Vanda, McMurdo Dry Valleys, Antarctica - Oligotrophic Lake LV.19.SP4.G1 | ecosystem: Environmental > Aquatic > Freshwater > Lake >...
CTCCGCGACAACGGCAATCTTTCGGACGGCCCCGGCCTCGGCGGCCCTGGCCTCGGACATGGCCCCCGATGCCCGTCCAAATTATGGCACCGCATTCCTCCAATCGGCAAACTGTGATCGCGATGCGTCCTGTGACCCGCTGTCTGCTTCCTGTCGCTTCCAGGCCGATTGGCACTCCGCTATTAACCTCGTGTAACGGCGTTCAATCGCCGGTCGAGCACCATTGGTATCAGGAGTGAGCCGTGCCCGGTTTTTCGAGCTCTGGAAATCGACTAGAAACTGACACCCGTGTAGCGCCTCTGCCACTTGGTCCCAAGTCGCAGCGGGCCTCGCAACCAACCGACACAGGCAAAAGCTTCCCGAGAAACATAAATGTGCTTGTGTTCCTATTGGCGCCGACATTCGCTCTCAACCGCTCTTCGCGAGGAAGCAAATGTCGGTGCCGGAACACGAGCCAACTTGGCCGCACCCGTCCGTCCTGCCTCCCGCCGCTAGTCCGAAGTGTGGTTGCCGCCGCGCTCTGTGTCGGCATGGTGATGGCGCCGCGCGCGGCGAGCGCGCAAGACGTGCGAGCCGTCGTCCCGTCAGCTTTGGATGGCAAGCGGAAGCTCATACTCGCAAGCCGGCAACACATGCTCTCGCAACACATTGCCAAATCGGTCTGCTTCCAGAGCCTAGGGGTCACCGCGCGAACGCTTCCAATCGAATTCGCGTTCATCCACGAACTCTTCGAACAAACCCAGGCCGACCTGCGTAACGGCAGCGCCTTGCAAAACACGGCTCCCGAGACCGACCCATCGATACTGACGAGCCTCGATTCTGTCGCCCAAACCTGGTCCACGTTCGGGCCCGCCGCGATCAAACGTGATATGGAGCGGGTCACAGCAGAGAAAATGGCCGTGCTTGCAGCCACCGAGGGCTTGGTCGCGCAGCTCAAAGCCGAACAGCTGACGTCCGGCCTAGTTCCACCCGCCATCGTAGCGGCGATTGCAATTGCGGCACGCCAAAGCATGCTCACGCAGAAAGCCAGCAAGGAGTTCTGCCTCATAGCAGCCAAACGGTCCGCTACCGCCAATCGCGCAAGCCTTAAGGCAACAACAGCGCTATTCAATCAATCACTACAAGGACTTCGAAACGGTTCGACAGAGCTGCAATTGCAGCCACCACCGGTTGGAGAGATCATCGACCAAGTCGACCAATCCGAGCGCGACTGGGCGAGACTCAATGCGATTTTCACTCGGGTTTCCCAGGGCGGTGAGCCAACGCCTGATGAGATCGCGGTCGTTTCGCGGACCAATGTCGCGGTCATGCAGTCCGTCAACATGATCGTGGAACTCTACGATTTTATCTCAGATTAGGCCGGGTCGCCAATCCAGGCGGCTCAGCGCCCGACCCGTAAGCATGCCGAGGCAGGCATCACCCACCCCGTCGCCTCCACCACGTCTCGGGACGCGTCCCCAATTCCAGCTGGCGGATCATGCGTTGAACGTGTCGGGCTGTGCGGCACGCGCCAGTGTGGCTTCCGAACATGCGGCACGCGTCGGCACACCGCCAACGCGACCGCGTACAAAAAATACCGGCCCCGCCGAGCGCGCGGCCTCATCCTTTCGTCGTAGTCCTGACGCTGGATGGAACCATTGCTCAAGCGGCTTGCCATGCACCATACTGCCAGCAAAATGGGGGTCCAATCGCGTCGCACGAGGCCGTGGGGACCGTTAGAACGAGTGAGGCATCCGCTCGCTTTGAGATGGCGTCTGGTGTCTGAGGAATAACATGACAGCGCTTCCGCACATCAAGGCTTTGGACGACATTGACACTGCAGACTTCGGCCCATGGCTGGCTCAAGCCTCGATCCTGATCGTGGACGACGAGCCGGGCATGCGCAATTTCATGGCGCGCACAATCGGCCCGCGCTGTCTGCGGCTGGAACAAGCATCGGATGCAGAGGAGGCGTCCAGAAAACTCGACAACCAGTACTTCGACGTCGTGATCCTGGACAACATCATGCCAGGCAAAACGGGGGTTCAGTGGTTGGCCGAGCAGCGCTCCTTGGGGTTCTTTTCGAACGTGATCCTCATCACCGCCTACGCCGATCTCGAAACTGCAATCCAAGCGCTAAAGGCTGGCGCAGCCGACTTCTTATTGAAGCCGTTTCGATCCAATCAGATTTTGAACGCGGTTTCGCGTTGCTTGGAGCGCGTCAAGCTGCAGCGGGAAAACGTCGTATTGCGTCACGAACTCAAGGCGCGGCGGGAAAACGCGTTGCTTCGCGACAAGTTGGTCGGGTCCTCATTGGCGATCAGCCGTGTTCGAGAAACCATCGCGCGCGTTGCCCCGTTGCCGACCTCGGTTCTCATCACCGGACAATCGGGCTCGGGCAAAGAGGTCGCCGCGCAGTCTCTGCACGCCATGTCTGACCGGTCGGAGCGTCCGTTCGTCTCGGTCAATTGCGCGGCCATCCCGCATGACATGATCGAGAGCGAGTTGTTTGGCCATCTCAAGGGAGCCTTTACGGGCGCCGCCGCCTCGCGAGAAGGCTTGTTTATGCACGCCCGCGGAGGAACGTTGTTTCTCGACGAGATCGGCGAGATGCCGCTTGCCATGCAGAGTAAGCTGCTGCGCGTCATCGAGGACCGACGCGTCAGGCCGGTCGGGTCGGAACGGGAAACGCCAGTTGATCTGCGGTTCATTTTCGCAACCAACGCCGATCTGAAAAAAGACGTCGAGCAGGGACGGTTCCGCGCCGATCTGTTTTATCGGATCAACGTCATCCAGATCGAACTGCCCCCCCTTAAAGACCGCGATGATGATGTTCAGGAACTTGCCTCACTCTTCATGAGCAGGCTCTCGACGATGCTTGGCATGCCACCTGTGCCAATCGACGTTGCCGCTCGAGCCGAAATGGCAAGTTACGTTTGGCCGGGCAATGTGCGCGAACTGCGCAATCACATTGAGCGCACCGTCATCCTCGGCAAATTCACCAACGATCTGAATAGTCGCAACATCGCAAGTGGTGAGCCCGGCGCTACAACACTCGAGGAGGTCGAGAGACGGCATATCATGGCTGTGCTGCAGGACACCGATGGCAACCGCGAGGAGGCCGCGCGGCGACTTGGCATATCGCGCAAGACGATAGACAGGAAATGTCTGTCCTGGAATGTTTGACGCGTCAGACCGCAATGCCCCCCCGCATGGCTATTCGGTCCGATATCGACTGTTGGCGATTTGCCTGTTGCCAATGTTGGTCGTGCTGCCGTTGCTGCTCGGTGGAACAATCGTGCGCTGGAACGCGAAATTCAGTGCGCTTTTGATTACAAAGGTCAGCGGCGACCTCACCATTGCGCACCAGTATCTGTCTCGTATTCTAGAGAACACGGGCGACCGGATTAGCGCGCTCGGCGAGTCGGCAGGCCTTAAGGACGCCGTGCTGACCCGTGACGAGGACCTGCTGTCGCGCTTCCTAGCGCACACGCGCACAACGCTGAAACTCGATTTTCTCTACGTCGCAGATTCAACCGGGCGTGTCATATCATCGGCGCCGAACGTGTCTAGCTCTGGATTAAGGCTCGACTGGCCCGTCATCCAGAACGCGCGAAATGGTGTTTCTTCAACTGTAATCGATATCTTCGCGCCAGCCGAACTTGCCGCCATCACAACCGAGTTGAAATCGCGCGCCTACCTCGATCTGGTCCCGACGCCGAACGCTGCCCCCACCGATCGGCAAGTTGAAACACGCGGGATGGTCATTCAATCTGCAAGCCCGCTGCGGCTTGCAGATCGGCAAGACGCCGTCCTTGTTGGCGGCACGCTGCTCAACGGCAACCTCGAATTCATCGACAGTATCAACGACCTTGTCTACCGCGATGCGAGCCTTCCTGAAGGCAGTCGTGGCACCGCGACGCTGTTTCTCGACGACGTCCGCATCACGACGAATGTGCGTCTATTCGAGGGCAAGCGGGCGCTCGGGACCCGCGTCTCCAACACGGTGCGCACAGCCGTTCTGGACAACGGCAGAATTTGGCTCGATCGCGCGTTTGTGGTCAACGACTGGTACATCTCCGCCTATGAGCCAATCATCGACAGCTATGGCAAGCGCGTCGGCATGTTATATGTCGGCTTCCTTGAGACCCCCTTCACGCAGGACACGATCCTCGCAGTCATAACGATTGCGTTGGCGTTCTTGTTGATCGTCGCAGCCACTGTTCCGATCTTCCTTGGCTGGGCACGCTCGATATTCGAGCCGATCGAGCGCGTGACGCAGACGATCACCAAGGTCGAGGCGGGCGATTTTTCTGCACGCACACGAATTGAAAACGGCGCCGACGAGATCGGACGCGTGGCCGTTCAGCTCGATAAGTTGCTGGACCAGATCCAACTTCGCGACCGCGAGCTTCGCGATTGGAACGCCGAACTTAATCGCCGGGTCGATGAGCGCACCCGCGATTTGCAAGCGGCCAATCAACAGATCGAGGCCACCATGAAACAACTTGTGTTGTCCGAGAAACTCGCCGCGATCGGTGAAGTCGCCGCTGGTGTCGCCCATGAGATCATCAATCCCATTGCCGTGATGCAAGGCAATCTTGAAGTGGCCTGTCAGCTTTTGGGCCCGCACGCTGATGTTGCGAGGACCGAGTTCGATCTGATCGATCAGCAGACCCAGCGCATCAGCGATATCGTCGTTAAACTGCTGCAATTCGCGCGACCCGAGGAGTTTGCCGAACACGTCGAACGGCACGACCCAGCGAGTGTGATCACTGACAGCGTGCCGCTGGTCCAGCATGTCCTATCGAAGCCGAACATCGAAGTCGTTCGCCACGATGCGACCAACAGACTTGTTTTGATGAACAAGTCAGAACTCCAGCAGGTCCTGGTCAATCTCATCATCAATGCCATTTACGCCATGCCTGATGGGGGACGGTTGACCCTGCGGACCTTCGATGAGGACTTCGACAGCCGGGACGGCGTCGTAATAGAGGTTCAAGATACCGGACACGGCATGTCCAACGAGGTCCTGGCTCGCATTTTCGACCCGTTCTTCACCACGAAATCCCGCGACGGCAACGGGCTGGGCTTGTCGATCAGTCAGAAGTTGATCAACCGCATTGGCGGCCGGATTACGGTGGTCAGCCGCCCTGGGCACGGGACGACATTCACGGTCTGGCTGCCGGCGGCACCATCGTGTTCGGTCTCAGACGTATGCTTCCCCGTGCAGCCCGGGTGAGAGCAAATGTCTGAGACAAAAGCCACATGAGCAAGCCTTTGAGTCTAAAGTTGATTTTGGTTCGACGCTTGGTTCCCAAGCGTTCTTGAGGCAGGGACCAAGCGTCAAACACACCCAACAATAACGTCTGGATACGCAGCGCCCTAACATTTTGTCCGACTGTCCGGTCAAACTGTCCAGATGACGGTGAAAGTCCAGGGCCCATAAACTGAAATTAAACGATATTATGTGTTGGCACCGTGCTTGCAGTATTGTGCTCGGTGATCGCGCCGAACGATCGTCGGATAACCTGCAGTCAAGGGCCTGCTGTCCTGGCCGAATGCCGAACAAGCGAGCGCCGTTCTAACGAGCGCCGTCAAAAACGTGTCCGGGGAAAAATTCCGGACGAAAGGGGGGACGATGAATTCTGGGAACATCGCACGTTCCGAAGGTGGGCAAATCTGCGACCGACAGTCGTCTGTCGGGCAACTGCCCAGCCATGGGGGTGGATTGGCTGCGCTCGGACCACCAGGCTTTTGGAAGCCGTCCGAGGAAACCGGCCTGAGTGAAACCGGCCTGAGTGAAACCGGCCTGAGTAAAACCAGCCTGAGCGGAACTGGTCCGAGCCGAGAACCGAACCGCGCAATCTGATCATCGACCGCCACAAGGCGGGGGTTAGGTGCCGGGTCGTGCCGGATAGACCCACCAGACGTGCGATCCGTTGGATGAATTTGGAGACGTGTCGAGATGGCAATTGAGACTTCGAAAGTCGAGCAGCAGACGGGCGACACCTTCGCCAAGCTGCTCCTCTCTCATGCCAGCAAGTGGCCTGATCGTGCTGCCATCCGCGAAAAGAGCCGAGGGATATGGCGGACCCTGACTTGGCAGGAGCTGTCGAACGAGGTCGCAGCCATCGCAGCTGCACTTCAAGCGCGCGGCCTCGCGCGTGGTGCCCACATCGTGTTCGTGGGCGACAACCGGATGCGCCTTCATACGGTTATGTGCGCGGCGCACGCGCTTGGTGCCGTCATCGTCCCGCTGTTTCAGGATGCGACCGCCGAAGAGATGCTATCGCCTCTGCAAATGACACAGGCCTCGCACGTGTTCGCGGAAGACCAGGAGCAGGTCGACAAGATCCTCCAGCTGCTGCCCCGTTGCCCCGCAGTGCGCTGCATTGTTTACGACAGTGATCGCGGCATGCGCCACTACGAGCAGCCCCAACTCATTGCCTATCCTGCCCTGCTCAACGAAGGCCGTGAGACGGCCGGAGCCGGGCGCGATGTTACGTTCAACGAAGTTGCGCGCGGCACCGGTCACGATGTGGCGGCTGTGTTCTTCACCTCCGGCGCAGCCGGGCCCAGCAAAGGGGTCGTCCACACCCACGGCGCGTTGATCGACCGGGCTCGCTCTGCAGCAAAGATGGACGGACTTGACGAAACCGATGTCGCACTGGCGTTCTTGCCTCCAGCGTGGATCGGGCAAAACTTATTTGCCTACGCGCAGCCGATGGTAACCGGCTCTTGCATTTGTTGTCCAGAATCGGCCGACACACTGTTTTCTGATCTTCGCGAGATCGGTCCGACATATCTCCTTGCGCCACCGAGCGTTTTTGAAGCCATGGTCGCTCGGGTCGGGTCGCGGATCGACGGTTCAGGCCCGATCACACGCGTCCTTTACCGCGCCTGCATGTCGCTCGGCAAATCGGTCGGCGGACGTGTGCTCTCCGGGCAGCCGGTATTCATCGGTAGTCGCCTTATGTATGGCGTCGGGGGTCCGTTGATTTATGGCCCGTTGCGCGATGTGCTCGGCCTCAGTCGAGTGCGCGCGGCCTACACGTCCGGCGATGCGATCAATCCGGAAGTGCTGACGTTCTTTCGCGCCCTCGGGGTCAACCTCAAGCAGCTTTATGGAACAACCGAGACGGGGTTCTTCGTCACCATGCAACGCGACGAAGCTGTGGAACCTGGCTTTGTCGGTCCAGCCGCTCCTGGCGTCGAATTGAGTGTTTCGCCGGCCAACGAAATCCTGGTCCGGTCGGCAGGTGTGTTCAAAGAATACCTCCACGATCCAAAGGCAACCGAGCAGGCCAAGACCGCCGACGGCTGGTTCCGCACCGGCGATGTCGGATCCATTCGGGCTGATGGCCAGCTGAAGATCGTCGATCGCATCAAAGATATGGGTACTCTGACGAACGGCACACCGTTCGGGCCCAAGCAGATCGAAATCAAACTGAAACAATCTCCGCATGTGCGCGAGGCAGTTGCCTTCGGTGGCGGGCGCGACACGGTGTGCGTGTTGGTCGACATCGATACCGCCACGGTCGGTGGCTGGGCGAACAAGCAGCGCATTTCCTACACCGGCCGTGCCGACCTTACGACCCGGCCCGAGGTCCACGCGTTGGTTGGTGAGGTCATCGCCAAGGTCAATGCCGAACTCGCCGCCGATCGACAGCTGGCTGGCTTGCAGATCGCCCGCTTCGCGGTCCTACCTAACGAACTCGACGCTGATGATGGCGTGCTGACGCGGATGCGCAAGCTGCGGCGCGACGTCATTGCCGATGTTTATCGGCCGCTGGTCGACGCGATGTACCTCGGCCAACATCGAGCGATGTTGCAATCGACCGATCGCGGATCGGATGGGCCGACGGTCGTGGCGGACGCGGACGTGGTCATCCTGGACGCCCGGACTTTCCAAGCCTCGCAAACGAAGAGCGCTGCCTGACATGATGGACATGACCCCCTTTTCGACTTCAACGCGCGGTTTCGCGATCGGCGAACCGATCCTCGAACTCAAGGACATATCCTTGCGGTTTGGCGGCGTGAACGCGTTGACCAAGATCTCTTTTGACGTGCGCGAACACGAGGTGCGAGCGATCATCGGACCGAACGGCGCTGGCAAAAGCTCGATGTTGAACGTCATCAATGGCGTTTATCGGCCCCAGGAGGGTTCGATCATCTACAAAGGCCAACGTCTATCTGGGATGACGCCGCCACGCGCAGCCCGGATGGGTATCGCGCGGACCTTCCAGAACATCGCCTTGTTCAAAGGCATGACCGTACTCGATAACCTGATGGCTGGCCGCTACCTGCACACCAACGCCAACTTTCTTGAAGTGGCGCTGCAGATGCCGCGTGCGCGCCGCGAGGAGACGCGCAACCGCGAGGCAGTCGAAGAGATCATCGAGTTCCTTGAGGTCCAACAGATTCGCAAGACGCCCGTGGCGCGCCTGCCTTACGGACTGCAGAAGCGGGTCGAACTCGGGCGCGCTCTCGCAGCCGAGCCCAAGATTTTGCTGCTCGACGAGCCTATGGCTGGAATGAACATCGAGGAGAAGCAGGACATGTGCCGCTTCATCCTCGACGTCAACGATCACTACGGCACCACCGTGGTTTTGATCGAGCACGACATGGGTGTGGTCATGGATATCTCGGACCGGGTCGTGGTGCTCGATTACGGCAAGAAGATCGGTGACGGCACACCCGATGAGGTGCGGTCCAACCAGGACGTCATCAACGCCTATCTCGGCGTAGCGCACTGAGGATCAGCCATGAACAATTATAGCTTCTTTTTCGAGGTTCTGATCGGCGGTTTGCTGTCGGGGCTGATGTATTCGCTCGTCGCCCTCGGCTTCGTGCTGATTTATAAGGCGTCGGGGGTTTTCAACTTTGCCCAAGGCGCGATGGTCTTCCTCGCGGTTCTTTCGTTCGTCGGGTTCATGGAGTTGGGGCTGTCGTTTTGGGCCGCACTGCCGGTGACAATTGCGATGATGGTCCTTGTCGGCATGGCGACGGAACGGTTCGTTCTACGTCCTCTCGTCAACGAGAACGAGAATACCTTGCTGATGGCCACGATAGGCCTTTCGTTTGTCATCGAAGGCGCAGCGCAGCTCGCATGGGGGGTGGATGTCCGCCGCATCGATCTGGGCATCAAGGATGAACCCCTGCGCTGGCCAGCCGAAAATTTCGGCGTGTTCATTAGCGCGCTCGACCTGACCGCCGGTGTGGTCGCGGCCGTCATGGTCACCTTATTGGCGATGCTGTTTTCGATGACCAAGGCCGGCCGCGGTCTGCGTGCTGTCGCCGACGACCCGGCAGCTGCGATGTCGATTGGCATTCCGTTGCAACAAATTTGGATGCTGGTTTGGGCGGCAGCCGGTGTGGTCGCGCTCGTGGCTGGCATGTTGTGGGGCGCGCGCAGCGGCGTGCAGTTCGCGCTCGTCCTGTTGGCATTGAAAGCCATGCCGGTGCTGATCATCGGCGGTTTCACGTCGGTGCCTGGCGTCATCGTCGCCGGTCTGATTGTGGGTGCGTTTGAAAAGCTCGCCGAAGTCTACCTCGGCCCCTCGATCGGCGGTGGCATCGAGGGCTGGGCGCCCTACATGCTCGCGGTCTTGTTCCTGCTCATCCGCCCCGAAGGTCTGTTCGGCGAGAAAATCATCAGGCGCGTTTGACATCGCGGCCATCTGGAGACTGCCATGTTCTATCGAGAAGCCGGTCAGTTCCGAACAAGCTACGCGCAGGATCAACAAATCCTGCCGCTGTGGCAGGACAAGCTCGGCATGGCCGCCATGCTGGTCGTGGGCTTTTGCATTGTTCCGTTTTTCGCCAGCAACTATTGGCTGAGCGCTTTGCTGATCCCCTGGTTGATCCTCTCGCTGGTCGCCCTTGGACAGAACATCTTGATGGGCTATGCGGGGCAACTGTCCCTTGGAGCTGCCGGGTTTATGGCGGTTGGTGCGTTCGCTTGTTACAACCTGATTTTGCGCATTGAGGGTATTCCGTTCCTCGTGGCGTTATTCCTGTCAGGGCTGTGCTCGGCCGCCGTCGGCATTGTCTTTGGCCTGCCAAGCCTTCGCATTCGCGGCCTCTATCTGGCGGTTGCAACGCTGGCGTCGCAATTCTTCATCGTGTGGGCGCTCGATAAGTTCGGCTGGTTCAAAAACTACGACGTCGCCGGCGTGATCACCGCACAGCCGATCGTGATCTTCGGGCACACGTTTGCTTCCCCTCAGGAAAAATACATCGTTGTTTTAGCCGTCGTCGCGCTGCTGGCACTGGCGGCGAAGAACATGGCGCGCGGCAGCATCGGACGCGGCTGGATGGCGGTCCGCGACATGGACGTCGCCGCCGAGGTCACCGGTTTGCCGCTGATGCGCACAAAGCTTCAGGCATTCGCCATCAGCTCGTTTTATTGTGGCGTCGGCGGCGCGCTATTCGCCTTCGCCTACCTGCAGACCGTTGAACCTTCGGCGTTCACGATCGACCTCTCATTCCGCATTCTGTTCATGGTGATCATCGGCGGGATCGGCACCATCTTGGGCTCGTTCCTGGGTGCTGGATTCATCCTGCTGACGCCGATCTTCTTGAACATCCTATTCCATACCGTGTTCGGCAAAGCGGTCGACGCGACGATCGCGTCGGCGCTCGAACAGATCATCTTCGGCATGATGATCATCATGTTCCTGATTTTCGAACCTAACGGGCTCGCCCGCATCTGGTCAGTCACCAAAGAGCGGTTGCGGCTGTGGCCGTTCTCGCGCTGAGGCCCCCGCCTCTGAGCGAGACAGGTGAAGTGCAGTCAATAAACACATCCTGCAAAAAGGAGTGCTTACAATGGAGGAGACACCAAGCATGTTGGCCAAGATGAAACGATTGATTGGTCCCATCGTCGCGTGCGCCGCTCTGGCGTCTGCGGCGACCGCCTCGTATGCCGCAGAACAATACTTTGGTATTCCAAGCAGCCGGGTCGGTCCCTATGCGGCCATGGGCACCGGCTACTACGGTGGCATCATCGACTATATCAACTACGTGAATATGAAAGAGGGTGGCGTCAACGGGGTGAAGCTCACCTACGAGGAATGCGAGACCGAGTATAACGCGGCCCGCACCGTCGAGTGCTATCAGCGCTTGCTGCAAAAGGGCGATCAGAAAATGGTCGTCTTCGACGTTCTGGGCACCCCTGGCGCCTATGCTGTGATCGGACGAATGGCCGCCGACAATGTCGTTCTCGCCCAGTACGGATATGGCCGGACCGACGCAGCCGATGGCCGGGTCTGGCCGTGGGTGTTTGGCGCTCACAGCAACTATTGGTCGCAGATCGCCGTCCAGATGAACTTCATGGCCCAGAAGGAGGGCGGCATCGAGAAGATGAAGGGCAAGAAGATCGTGCACCTTCACATCGACAGCGCGTTCGGGCGTGAACCCTTGCCGGCCATGCGCTTGATTGCCAAGGATTGGGGTGTCACGCTCATCGAAATCGCTGTTCCCGCGCCGGGACTGGAGCAACAATCGCAGTGGCTGCAGATCCGCCGCGAAAACGCCGACTGGGTGACGTTCTGGGGTGCTGGCTCCGGCATGAACTCGACGGCCATCACGACGGCCGCCCGCATCGGTTTCCCGCGCGAGAAGATGATTTACGTCACCTTCGGCGGAGCTGAAGAGGACATGATCCCGGCAGGTGAAGCTGCAAAGGGCACGTTTGTCACCGCGAATGCGGTCCCGGGCAAGAGCTTCCCGCTCGTCCAGGATATCGAGAAGGTCGTCTACGGCGCCGGCAAGGGCAACTTGTCAAACACGGCACGCATCGGCACCGTCTACTGGAACCGTGGACTGTCGGCTGCGGTCATGTGGGTCGAGGCGTTACGCAACGCGCAGAAGATGAGCAACAAGGTCGGCAAGCCCGTCACTGGTGCCGAGTTCCGCGACGGCTATGAAGCGCTCAACATGTCGCCAGAGCGGCTCAAGGAACTGGGCATCGAAGGACTGGTCCCACCGTTCAAGCTGTCTTGCGCCAATCACGAGGGCGCTGGCAAGTTCAAGATGATGCAGTGGGATGGCGCGAAGTTCCAGCTCGTTTCAACCGACTGGGTCGCTCCGCCCGACCCGAAGTTTGTCCGAAACCTGATCGAGGAATCTGCGGCAAAGTATGCGGCAGAAAACAAGATCACACCGCGCACCTGCCAGTGATGCGGCCAGTGACGCGGCGAGCTTAGCTCACGTTCGCCACATCGACCGGCAGGATGGAAGCGGCACGTCCCGCTTCCATCCTTGCCCCCAATCCCGGCCGTCGCGAGGAACCTGGACATGAAGCTCTTCGATCTACCCACTGAGCAGGCAGGCGCCGCCGCCGCAGTTGCCGCAGCGCCCGTGCTGGCCGTCAAGAATATCGAGGTCATCTACTCGTCGGTCATCCTCGTGTTGCGCGGTGTTTCGTTGGTTGTGCCGCAAGGCAAGATCGTCGCGCTATTGGGCGGCAATGGCGCTGGCAAAAGCACCACGTTAAAATCAATTTCGACCCTCCTAGCGTCGGAAAACGGCGCCGTCACCAAAGGCTCGATCGAGTTCCGCGGCAAGCGAACCGACCAGATGGAGCCGGGCGATCTCGTCGGCATGGGAATGGTGCAGGTCATGGAAGGCCGCCGCTGCTTCGGCCACCTGACGGTCGAGGAGAATCTGATCACGGGTGCCTACGCGCGGTCTATTTCCGGCGCGCGGCTGCGCGGGGAGCTCGAAAAGATCTATGACTATTTCCCGCGGCTCAAAGTCCGCCGTAAGAGCCTCGCTGGATACACGTCGGGTGGTGAGCAGCAAATGACGGCGATCGGTCGCGCGATGATGGCAAAGCCAAACACGCTTCTGCTCGACGAACCGTCGATGGGGCTAGCACCGCAGATCGTTGCCGAAATTTTCGAGATCGTCCGAGACTTGAACCAGAAAGAGGGCGTCAGCATTCTTCTCGCCGAGCAGAACACCAACGTCGCCCTGAAATACGCCGACTATGGTTATATTCTGGAAAGCGGGCGCATCGTTATGGATGGTCCAGCAAAAGCACTGGCCGAAAACCCGGACGTGAAAGAATTCTACCTCGGCATGTCTTCGGATGGCCGCAAGAGCTTCCGCGACATGAAATCCTATCGGCGCCGCAAGCGTTGGATTTGACGACGATCGATACGCGTCTTGCAGCCAAATTAGGATTGCATCAGCCTTCGGGGTGCCCAGGCTGCGATTTGGACGATGCACTTCGAATTCAAAAATGCGGCCAACCCTGCCAGAAGCGGGACGTTGCAGGCTTTCAGCGTTCGGGTCGACTGCTCCTGACGGACACGATGCCGCCTGATATTGGTGTTGGTATTGGCGTTGCCGCTTGGAGCCGTGCCAAGGGGTGTTAACTCGAAAGCGGGTTCGCTTCTCTTCGGATTGCCAACTCGCTCTATCCCATTGTTTTTGAGCATATTCTTACGCTGAACCGTTCATATTTCGGCTAAAGGCGCAGCACGTGCCGCGCGAAGTTCAGGCCATTCATTGAACGTCAGATCGAACAGCTTGTCGCCCGCCTCGTTGAAGCCGACAACCGCGCCGTCATCGGCGCAGCTTGAAAAGCTTCAAGATCAGAAAAATTATTAAGGCAAGGTTCACTTTGCCAATACGGCGATGGCGTTGCGCGACCCACCTGACCATTAATTCCCGCTGGCTTAGATCGGGCACCCGACAGATCAACACGAAGCCTGCCAATCCGTGGTCATCGGCCATAACCACGCACTCTTGCGGATCAATTGCTCCTTCGCTGCAATGGGCAAGTCGCGCGTGCAGCTCAAAGCTATCCAGGACCCGCTCGGCATCGACGACGTCGGCGATCAGCGCGACATGCTTTGGATCGAACTCAACGCATAGTAGCCGGAGATCACCAAGACGCGTCTGGAGGGCTGCTAGCCGGTGGCGTGCCTTCGCAACATCAACTTTGAAGTTTGCCGAAGTCGGACCGGTTTGCAGATACCCACGATCGATCAGCAGGCGAGCTGATCGGCCTGTGGAACCAAATTTGCCCTGAGTTTCGATCCGATGCGCCCCGTGATTCCGAGCCAGCGCTTCAGTGCATCGATCGCACAACCTGAGCATGCGGAGCATTCAAATACTCGCAACGTGGCGAGGCCATTTTCCCAATAAAGCAGGGCGGGATCGCCGGTTTGGCTTAAAATCGGAGCGACGCAATTGGCCTTGACTGCAACCTGATCGAACCAGCTGTGTCCCATAACGCTTCACCATTTCGCGGTTTCACGCCTTGATAACGGCGATCGTCGCTAGGCGGTTTATGCCGAGCAAGTCTGCAACATACCTCAACGGTCACCACATCCGCCCCAAGCAAGCCGACCGTCTGATTGGTGGCGGGAGCAACCGCCATGGTCCAACCAGCACATTGATCGCGTTATGACTAAACATGTTGGACATCACTCCTGCCAAAGCGCCCGCTGAGACCCGCCTTACGCGCCACATCCGGCGCTCGTTATCAACGCCACATGCTGTGACCTTCAGAAATGGAAAGAAACTACGCCGGCTTACCTCCGGACGCCTTCGAGAAGGTCGATCCGGCCAACGATGATCTTTTCTACGCTGAGCCGCGGCTCGTTCGGCACATCGACGACGCTGCCGTTGCAGCATTGACTCGGCTTTACGCTGCAATGCTGCCGGAAAGAGGTGTGATCCTGGATGTGATGTCTGCTTGCGTCAGCCACCTGCCGCCGGACTTCACAGGTCGTGTGGTTGGTCACGG
>Ga0163155_10004297_pt1 | contig 14744 bp, 10 predicted proteins | sample OliLakLV19SP4G1_FD_148611 | JGI IMG/M metagenome (GOLD analysis project Ga0163155, IMG submission 148611) | Freshwater microbial mat bacterial communities from Lake Vanda, McMurdo Dry Valleys, Antarctica - Oligotrophic Lake LV.19.SP4.G1 | ecosystem: Environmental > Aquatic > Freshwater > Lake >...
CGATCGAACATCTTGTTGAACTTACCACCCAGGAAGGCGGCGGCAAGCATCACAAGCCCAGCCACGACGAAGCTGATGATGCGCCAGATCGGCTCAGCATCGCTCAAGTCGTAGATCGCCAGTTTGCCGACCAGAAGCCCGAACACGGCAAGCGCCGAGAGGAAGAACTGCCGGTCACGCACGACGAACGCCGAGCCCACCAGCACGAAGCCCTCGAGCGCCAGAGCCACAGCCAGGTGCTGCCAACTCAGAAGACTCATGAACGACACGGTCAGAAGCACAGTTCCGGCAAGCGAGTAGTACCCGCTCAGGTTCAAGTTGCGCAAGAAGTCGGGAGCACCAACCTCTTCAAAGATCACCTTGTTGAGGTTGGCGTCCTGCTTGGCTTTCAGGAAGCGGTGCGCAGCGTAGATCGCATAGAGCACGACCACGGTCGGAACGACCACAGCCCAGCTCCACGTCCCGACGATCGAGAGCAAGCCGATAGCGGCGAGGGCCGTTGCACCATTGCTGAGAGCGCGCACGAGCGGATCGCGCACGGCGAAACCAGCCGCCAGAAGCGCAAGCGCTTCGACGCTGGCCACGACGGGCAGCAGGTTGGCGTCGACCTTCATGAAGGTGAGCACCAGACCGGTAACGATGCCGGCCACCGTCAAGGCCACGTAGTACGCTCCGTTTTTGCCAATCGCAACGAAGGTCGTAAACCGCCCGGTCCGGTACAACGCCGAAAGAGCGAAGTTGATACCGAGCACGATGGCGATCTGGACCAGACCGATTTGCGAAGCGGTAGCGAGCGACGCCAGCAGACCCGAGACGAGGAAGAACTTGGACGCACCGCTCATGGTAGTCAAACCAAAGCGTTGGGCGAAGAGCGCCAGACCCAGCGCCTCGACGGCGAGAATCGCAGCCGTAGCAGACGCAGGCGCCTGCACGATCGTCAGACCCCAGACCAGACCCAGAGCGGCGATCGTATAACCGACCGACGCGAAGTGAGCATAGCTGAGACCCCAATCGGCGACGCGTTCGACCCGGCGATAGCACAGGGCAGCCGCACCGAGCGCAGCAGCAGCAAAGCCGCCGACCAGCACATTGTGCGGAATGGTGACGATGAAGTCGAACACCACATTACCGTTGTACAGGTCGCCACCGAGGACGAACTTGCCGAGGCTCACGACCGCGAGCACAAGGGCAAAGGCGCGGAAGGAGACGAACTTGTTGCGCAGCCCGATGAAGACGAGCAGCGGCACTTCGAGGAACCAGACCGCAAGAGTCGCGGTCGGATCGAGCTTCATTGCGAGAGCCGCCGAGAACAAAGACAGCCCTGCAAACGAGCTGACCAGCGCGTTCTCCTTCCACGACACTGCGCGAGCGGCATACGCCGTCACGAAGTACGCAGAGCCAAGACCGCCCAGCAGGATGTAGACAGAACCGGCGTACACGCTCGAAATCGCGTACAGCGAAGTGGCGATGAAAGCGGCACCGTTGAGCAAGCTCACACCGAAGAGGAAGCGCGGCTTGATCTCGTTGGGAGTGTTCGAGAACAGACCGAAGATGTCACCACCCTCGGTGGCTTGATCGCGTTTGGCGAACAGACGGAAGCTGACGACGTTCCACACCAACCAGAAGGTCGAGAGGAAACCGGCCGAGAGCCAGAAGCCAGCGGAGCCGCCGACCGCTTCAACCTGAGGCTGCGTAAACTGGATGTACGTCAGGTAAGAACCCGCGCACGCCAGACCGTAGACGCCGAGCCAACGCTCGCGAATGACAGCCAACGACAGACCGACCATGAGGATGCCGGTAGCCAGCACGGTGAAGCCGCTGACTGGGCTGAGCGAGATGGTCGCGAAAGCCAGGAGTGTCGATAAGAGAGCCATCGCTTCAGAGCGCCGGGCGACGGAGTGAACCATCGATGCCCCAGCGATACCGAGCAGACCCCACATCGCCAAGAGCGGGTCATCGAGCACCTTGACCGAAGCGATGTTCTCAGCCGCGTACATAACGAAGAAAGCCAGGGCATAGCCACCGCCGGTGATGGCTTGGCCATACCAGCCCCAGTTCTTCTTCCGCGAAATCACCTCACCACCGCCAACGAGCGCGGCAGAGACGCCGAAGCCCGCCAGAATTTTGAAAATAGCGCCGAAGTACTGCCAGGAGTACCCGACGGCGAAACAGAGACCGACAACGACGGCTGCGATGCCGACCCGGCTGAGAATCACTGGCGCTTTGCGCGTCAGATAGTCGCCCCAGGGCTCGGTCGGAAAAGGAGGCGCAGTCGGAACCGGAGGAACCGTCGGCTGGTTGGGCGTCGGGTCGACCGGTGCGGGTTTGTCAGGGACAGTGACCGGGGGAACGGTCGGAATGGGCTCGGGAGCCGGCTTCGTATGGACGATGCCAGCCTTGAGCTCGAGAGCTGCGATACGGGAATCCTGTTCGTCGGTTCGTTCGGTCAAGGTCGCCACTTGCGCCTTGAGCCGACTAACGTCACCGGCGAGACGAGAATCTTCAGGTGTTTCTTGAGACACTGATATATCTCCAGTTGATAGAGCGCGCTGCTTTTCCTCTTTTCGAGCAGACACGCTAGGTGTTAATACATTTCGAAACCTGCCCGAGTCCACTCACACGTCCAGCGCTGGAACGGTTCAAGAAGGATCGGGACTGGATGGGACTCTTGGTGAGTGCTGGGGCAGAGTTTCGAAAGGGAAAAGAGGAACACCTAAACCTATTCACCAACACACGTACGTTCAAGAACTTTGAAGACACCTTAGAGAAGCAAAATCAAAAGACTTTGTTGATTTACTAGTGAGCAACAGTTCACGAAACGCGAAAGCTAAACAGCTTCAGACGATCCAGAAGAGCTTCATCCCAGCAGGCTCTCGCGAGGTTCAAACTAGCGCAACTTAGCAATATCAAATTAGCAAATTCGGACTAACATCGCAAAATAATATCAGTGGAGCTCACTGAGCGCCAGCTTCTCGTCTGCTAACAAGGGAGCTCCGGCGTCCCGCCGGCTTCTCGGCCGCTAACTGGGAGCCCCGGCGTCCCGCCGGCTTCTCGGCCGCTAACTGGGAGCCCCGGCGTCCCGCCGGCTTCTCGGCTGCTCGTCCCGCCGGCCTCTCCAACCATCGATACACTCCGCCCTGATATACAAACAAACTCCCCAAACTTTTCACGAATCGAAACGAAACTCCCTCTGATTTCTATTGAGTTCTTAGCTGTAATTAAGCACAGTAGAAACATTCACAGCATAACCAATCTCCTCTAACTTCTCCGGCTCAAACACGTAACTCACCACTTCCTTCTCCCACACAAGCGGCTTCAAGACCGTTTGTTAGAACAGGACGTCCAATGAAACTCGAAGACATCTTGCGTCAGTTTACGGACAACGCCGCGCTGCGTCTGCATGCCGCCCAGCTCAAGCGCGAGTCCATGGCACTTTGGGTCGCATCGACAGAGCAGCCCGATCGCAAAAATCACATCGCCTGCATTCGCGCGGACATCCTCACCTACGCCTGCGATCTCCGCGACCTGCTCGCCGCTCTCAAATGCTCGGGTGTTCCCATCGAACTAAGCCACAGTGGTGCCCTGAGCCTACAGGTCTTTGAAGAACAAGTCGCCATCGAGATGCGCACACTGGAGATCGTCCTCACTCTCCTCACGTCGGTCGAATCAATCGTGGTCGACGACCGCACAAGCGCAGCCCGAGCCAACTTCCGCCTGTCTCAATGCAGTCGGTTGTTCGAGATGCAGCGAGCCAATGCAACAAGCGCAAACACGCTCGCGGTCCTGCGCGAACTGATCACCTGACCGACATCCCCGCGCTGAGCGAACCGGCGACTTTGATACTCCTCAATATCAGAGTATGTCGCAGCACTACAGGTAGTGCAGGGGAATTCCACCACTCACGGCGTAAGCGGCTGAAGGCGTGTTTTTTGCCAATGTTCGAAAACCGCCAACCCGTCGACCTTTCAAAGCTCGAATCAAATTGAGCTTTGAGACTAAACGGCTTGCTTAAGTACATCGCATTAAGCACACTTCAGTATCCATTTCACATCACTCAACTCAAGGCGAAGAAAACACAGACAAGCACACGCAAGCAGTCCCGCGTACTCAATCAGAACATCACATGTTCTGCTTTGGCACGCCAGTCTGAAACCGATTCTCGGACAGACCCGTTTACCCATCCTCCAAGGAACTCTATGACCAACGCCACTGTGACCGCGGAAGCGGCCGATTTCATGCAAGAGCTCGATGGTACCGAAATTCGCCACCGCAACCTGGACCGCTGCGGCCTGTTCGCTCGCCACACCGGTCTCTACGACGGTTGTCCGATTCAGTTCGAAGGCTACCTGCAGACCGGCGAGTACGTGTACTTCAAGGCGCGCGAGACCAAGGTCGAAATGTGGGTTCTGCGCGATCACAACGACCTGCTCGACGAACACCGCTACCTGGCACACTTCCGCAACACGGTCCCGTACGACGCGGGTGTGATGCAGCCGGTCCTCGTGGTCCAGCACATCATCAACCTGACGCGGAAGTACATCCAGCAGCGCGATGCCGCCAACCCGACGTCCTCGCGCACCCCGAAGCGGCCGAAGACGACCGAACACCCGATTCGCCTGGCCAACCCGAAGATCATCTCGGAAGGCAAGCTGGCGGGCACGATCGTCCTCAACTTCGCGCACCACGCGCAGTGCCAATGCCGAGTCTGCGTCAAGGATAACGTCACCCGACGCCCCGGTCGCCGCAACGGCAGCCGGTAGTTTTCGCAACGAAGGAAACGCCGTCCGTGCCGGTTTTCAAAACCGGTGCAACGTTAGTTTCGCACCTGACTGTCTGGAAGAACGTGCCGGTTCGTGAACATCCAGTGAAACGACTGGTTGTTCCACCACGGCGCAGCGTGTTTGAAAACGCATACGACTGCGGTGACCATCCGGTGCAGCAGCCGGTAATCACCGCAGTCGGCGTTTAAAACCACAGTCCGGGAACGGCGCATCGCCGTTCTGGGATTTGCTTGTATCCGGGCGCGGTCATTCGGCCGCGCCTTGTTTCATTACCCTGTCCCAAGGAACGAAAGCATGAACACCCAACTCGCTCGCGCCATCGAAGCCGTCAACGCCGCCAGCGGCATCGTCGCCAAGCTCGCCGAGCGCAACGACGAGGCCACCCGCGCCGTCAGCGTCGCGCCCGACAACACCGCCTTCGCCAACGCCGTGGGCGCGGCCGAGGCGCAGATCCAGTCCGCGATGGACGAGGTCGAGGGTCACACCCTCACAAAGCTGGACTACGCGGTGGACGCCCTGTCCAGCGCCCGCAACGCGTGGACCGCCACCGTCGTGAGCAACCGTCTCAACGCCGCCGACTTCGTGGCGCAGGCCGTTCGGCACATGCCGAAGGCACGCGGCGCGTCCAACGACTGAGTCGTCCCCAAAGTAGACGGCTGGTCGCGATCCTGGAAGCGCCGATTTCCAGGCTTTCGAACAAGCCGCCATTAGGATGGTGCTACTTCGACCGGTCGCAACACCAGTCGATGTAGTGATCGCTATAAAACGGCGACAATGGTCGCCTGTCGTCGCCCAGCACGAAAGTGTTGGCATTAGCGTCGTGTCATTTCGATACGGCGTTGTCCGTTCCAGCGCGAGGCTCTAGTGAGCCTCTGCGCACTTATCGTGACCAATCTTCAAAGGATTTCCCATGAGCGCAAATCAAATGTTGTTCGGATGCATCGACAAGCAGAACTACGGAGCAGGAGACGCCCACCAACTGCAACTCTGGCTGGAAAATGCCGGCGGGTCAACAAATTGGGTGGTTCGCAACGCCTACGTGCCTGGCGGCAAGTTTGTCAGTCGCTGCAGCCTTTACAACGGCTCCGACGTCGACTACTGCGAATCTCGTCGCATCGGTCAGGAGACGTTCAACCGCGTCAAAGCGGAAGAACTGGCGAAGTTCCCCGCGGTCGCGCCTGCAGCGACCGCCGAAGTCGTTTCGTAGTGAGAGAATCAGCAACGTCTGGTTCTGACTAGTGCGGAAACCCGAGTGTCGCCAAGCCTCACGGCTGGCGACATTCGGGCTCTTCCCTTTAGATTTACGCATACTATCTACCATAGTATGTTCGCGACAAATCGAAACGATACCAATGCTGATACCAGCAATAATACCGTTTCGTCGAAACTCAGAATGCGGGGAGCCAGGCGAGAACCGCACACTTGCGCAGTCTCTACACCTCGTAAACGGTTTGGCAAACCGTGGTCTTCTAAGTTTCACACTATCGCGGAGGTCCGGCTTTCGCCTTCTCCCTTTCAAGTTGTCGCAAAGCCTGGGCGGCTTTGAACCGTTGCACCCGAACTTTCACGAAGTCGTATACTCGTCGACCGATCGTCTTGAGCAAACGAGCGATCAGACTGATGACGAGACTGTTAAAGCCCCGCAACGCGTATCCGAACCCAATCAGCAGCACGCCGCTGATAGTGGCAGCCCAAAAGGTCCAATCACTAAGAAAGAACCAGGCTAAAGGCAGGACAAGCAGTCCTAGCAGGATTGCAACTGTTCCGACCTTGCTCAGAATTCGATGTGGACCAAACCGTTCTACGACTGCGCCAGCCGCTGCTTGTGCAGCCTTACTGGTCGCTACGTCGGTAACTTGCCTGGTAGTGGGAAGAAATCTGCGCCAATTCATACAAAGCGTTCCATTTGTGAGAGGTTTCGAACAACAAATCGTTTCAAGAGAAAGCCGATGACATCCGGCTTTCCGCCACAAAACGCGATAATAGCGACCGCACAGGTCACTTCGGCAAGAGTGCGAAACTCTTACCGAAGTGCCTGCGGTTCAGTCCTCAAGCCACGACAGCCTTCGAACCCTCAGCCTTGAATTTCGCCAGATCAGCCTCGTCAGCGGTGCTCAAAACCCGATAAGCCGGGTCCTTCATCAGCCGCACAGGCACCATCGGATTGACCTCTCCGACCAAGCCGAACGCCCCGGTTCCGTACTCGCCGACGGGCACGCCGACGGAACGAAGCACAAGAAGATTGGCAGCCATGCAAGTCCAGCGGTCTTTGCGAGTGCCGCCCCAGTACTTGCCGATGCCGTCATAACCGGTCGACATGGCATGCGCGAGCAACCACGTGCGCAGACGTTTCGGCATCGGAAGGGTGTTGAACAGCCACTTTCGCCGCACATTCTCCTTGTCGCGCCAGGCTTCATTGCTGACCTTAAGCCCCTCAGCCAATTCGAACGCACGAGCGCTCTGCTCAGCGGTCAAGGGCGTCTTCAGGACCAAAACGATGTAGTTCTCCTTGCCCTTTCTCTGCATCGCGATCAAAGCGCGCAGAGTGTGCATGACGGCTCCGTCCTCGATGTAGGAGCTGGCGACGCGCAACTTGCCGTCCTTGCCAGTGACCACGAGTTCCGAATGCCCCATGCTGTTGCGCGCCCGCCGAGCCATGCGCCCGTCGGTCAGGATCAAGGCGCCGTCAGGAATGACTTCGAGCGGCGGATTGAGCCAGACGTTCTTAGCCAGGAAGCCACTACCCACGGCGCTATAACCAGCCCGAGCTTCTCGGTAAGATTTATACACCAAAGTCCAGCCCACAAGCTCGATCAATGCGCCAATCGCACAGAGCAGATTGACGTGCGTGGGCGGCAGTCCGGGCAGCAGGGCAAGAGCCAGCGCCGATACGGAAAGCAAGGCACCAAGCGCCAGAGGAATGTACACCAGCCGCCTGAGCATCCGATCCTCGAACGATGAGAGCAGCCTACTCTCCAGGAAGATCGTCATGGTCAGCCACACCCAGGACAAAACTGCAAAACTGACTGCACGCGGCACCGGCAAAATGCCAAACACCGCATGCAAGAGAAGAACAAACAGCGCCACGTGTGTGGTGCTAACTAAAAATTTTTGAATTCTGTAAAGCATGTCCGCTCCTTGTGTTGATAGATCGTCATTTCAGCCGTCATTTCAGCCGTGGTTTCAGCCGTCACTTCAGCCGTCACTTCAGCCGTGGTTTCAGCCGTGGTTTCAGCCGTCACTTCAGCCGTCACTTCAGCCGTGGTTTCAGCCGTGGTTACGCCGTAGGGGCGGCTCGAGAGCCGCCCATGCCGCTTTGAACGAGCACCTCAAGTTCGAAAAATCGATTTCGGTTAGTCGATTTAGTCATTTCGAAAAGTCGATATGACATACCGAACTGCATCGGCAGTTCGTTTCGGTAAATCTAGAAGCAATTTCTGCGCGTTACATAGGCATCTTTTGGCAAAGGTTAAAGTGAGGTGATTACTTGAACTAAGCGATCTGAATGCGCGCGATCAACGCTTCGTCTCAACCTGTAACCGTGCTTTGGCAATTCAATACCACAATCGCTACAGCGCCCTTTTCGGGTGTTCTTAACCGCAGTCTGCCCGGCAAGCCAAGCCTATTCCGAACAACTTCTCATGTTCTCGGTAGCGCAGCTCGCTTACGCAACTGATATTGGTGTACTTCGCGCGAAGCTGAAACATGAGCCACGCTTTAAGTCAAAACTAATCAGTATCGACTGGAATTTCGCTTACTTGGCAACGTAAAGTCAGACCACCTTTTCCCTTCGATTCTGTAGACCACAACTCACGCGCTGATTTCTGTTTAACTCCAACTTTTCCACGTCGCTCAGCGATTGGATTCTGCTGGTTTTAAACGAGATTTAGTGCGGGTGTTTGGTCTGTCACCTCAAGCGACTGAAACGCAGAGGCGTTTCGGCTGCTTACCAAAACTCCAAATTCTGCAGAGGCAGAAGAAGGAAACCATATGTCCGACTCCCAGATCCAAACCCCAGATCAAGCCGTCACAGAGCCCGCCGAGAGCCCCGTCACGCTCCGCAAACAGCGACTCGAGGCAATCAACACTCAGTTGCAAGCACGCGGTCTCAAACAGCTCCGAAAGCTCGGCGACCAAACTGAAGGCGAAATCGAAACGACCAAAATCGTCGATATTTACGACCACTCAAAACGCTTCTTCACCGACGTCAAATTCGCCGTCATCTTCCCAGGTGGCAAAGAAGGCGAGTTCACAGTGCGCTTCAACGCCAACGGTGAAGTCTCGGACGGCGCCGTAATTGTCGTTCTCATCAACGGTCGATTCGCCATCATCAAACAATGGCGCGTGCCCCTCGGTGTGTGGACCTACGAGGTCTGCCGCGGCTTCGGCGACAAGCTCGACAATGCGCAAATCCACGGACAGCTCGGCACGCTCAAGATCGGTGATCTGCCGATCGGCACACTGACTCGCGAACTGGGCGAAGAAGTGATGGCAACCGCCGAAATCAGCTCGGTGACTCACCTCGGCAACATCGCCGAGAACTCCGGCACCAACGCCGTGTCACCCGCGCACTTCCTTGTGCAAATCCAGGTCGACGAAGCACGGCTCTCGGACAAGCTCAAGGGCACTGAAGGACTGAAGGTCTATCTCTGGACCGCCGACGAAGTCGATCGCCAGTTCGGCAAACGCATCGCCGACAACCACTCGATCACCGCCCTCAGCCTCGCCCTTCGCCACAGCGAACGCCTGCCCCGCCGCACCGACAACGCGGTCAGCTAAGCGCTTAATGCCGTCGGAGACGTCAGGACAATCACCGCAGAAGAACGGCCCATGCCGTTCTTTTGCACTACGGTTTAAATCTACTAAGCTAATTAGTACTGAAAAATGCGGCAAGACTCTTGCATGGTATTATGAGCTGGCCTTGGATTACGCACCGTCGTCATGGATTGCGCTGAGAATTGACAGATAAAGAGGAGCGGATTGCCCACCTGATGAATGTGGTGACCTCGCAGGCTAAAGAAATCGACAGCCTGAAGGAATCACAGAAAAGTCAGGTCGAAGCCGAATCTGAAATGATGGGTCGGATTCGCGAGGCAGCTCCTTCGTCTTCGAAATTCCAAATCGCCCAGGAACAAACTGATGATCGAGAATAGCCAAGAAATTTGCGCGAATTGCAAGAGACGAATGCATTCGTCTCGAGAAGGCTCACTCACACGTTTCCTCTTCGAGAATATTTACTGTCAGTGCCACAGTGCCGCTGCGCGCCCGGTCCCGCAAGAGCAAGCAGCGTCCTTCTGCCGGCGATGCGGCAAAATCGTGCCCGAGGTCAACCGCAAGGGCAGTTTCACCTCGTATCTTTTTCAAGCAGTGCGCTGCGATTGCGCCGAACCCGACGAAGGTCCGGCTGTGCAAACAGCTCACCGACCAGATCTCGACGCACGATACACTTCACCCCCTGGCTCACCATCCAGCGCTCGACTGACAAGGCTCAAAATCCAGCAAGCCTCCGCCACCATGGGCAGTATTAAGGAAATCGGTCTCACAGGCGGCGATATAATCGGCGACAACTACCAAATCTTCGAGCTCATCGGCGAGGGCGGCATGGGGCTGGTCTTCCTCGGCAAACACATGCAACTCAACCGGACGTGCGCAGTAAAAGTGCTCGCGCCATCAATGCTTTCGGTTTCAAGCTGGATGATGTTTCAGAATGAAGCCAAAATTATCGCCAATCTCAACCATAAGAGCATCTGCCAGATTTACGATCTGGGCGTTCACAAAGAGCGCTTGCCGTTTTATGCAATGGATTATCTTCCTGGAAAAACACTGGAACAACTGCTCGCGCAACAAGGCACACTGTCAGTCGGCGCGGTCATCGAAATATTTATGCAACTGGCAGAAGGTCTGGCATTCGCGCACGGAAAAGGAGTAATCCACCGGGACATCAAGCCAGCCAACATCATGCTTGTGCCAACCGACCAATCTGACACTTGTGTCAAACTTCTCGATTTCGGAATTGCTGAACTTGCCAGATCGAGTCTCGTCGATTGCGATCGTGAAGACATAGTTGGTACCGCATTCTATATGAGTCCAGAGCGGTTCGCTGGAACTGCAGGCGATTGCCGCTGCGACATTTACGCTGCTGGTTGCTCCATGTTCGAGGCGCTCACTGGCTCGCTTCCGTACGAAAGCGAAGACCTGTTAGAACTAAGAAGAATGCACGAGGAGGATCCGATTCCAACCTTAAGAAGTCGGACCAACACTAACTTCTCACCGGCAATTGAAGCGGTTATTCACAAGTGTCTTGCCAAAAACGTTGACGATCGATATCAAACCGCCGAGCAATTGCAGGCTGATCTCAGCTGCATCCTCAACGAAGAGCCATTATTATTTGCATCGCCGGAGAAAGTCACGATCGCGAAGGATCTCGGCAAAGGCTCATCAATCGCAGAAGACGAAGTTCAGCGGAATCTAACAAATTCGCTTCGCTGGACAGCAATCGCGTTTGGCACCACCGCCGTAGCAGTGTCGCTCTTCTTTATTCTGCCCGTATCGAAAGAGAAGTTAGTGACGTCTCCCCCAACTGTTCCATTCAGCGTAGAAAGAGACAACTCGCCGCTTTTTATCGGTGACGCGGATCTCGAGACTAGCCTCAATAAAGTAAAATTGATTGAGCAGCAGCTCAAGTCTGATCCGACCCACTTGACGCTCACAGGAACCGCACTTTCGGTGGAGGAAACAATGGCGGTTTCTCGAGCTAACAAGTTGACCAGCTTGAAGCTGCGTGAGTGCAGAGGCGATACAAAGTTATTTTTCGAACGGATTGCTCATCTGCCGATTGCGTGTCTGGAAATAATCAGCTCCGATATCGACGATGATGGACTTTTCGTGCTGTCAAACATGAAGGGACTCCAGACGCTGCATCTCAGGAGATGTTCGAAAATATCGGATGCAGGAGTAGCGCATTTGTCCCGCTTGCCACGACTCGTACAACTGGGAATGAGTTCTGTGCCCGGCTTGACGGAGATTGGGATTCGAGATATACACGACGGTTGCAAAAATATCAAGCTTCTTAATTTGACCAGCAATCCCCTGATCAACAAACGTTGTATCGATGCTTTGAGCGGATCTGGCGTCACCACACTGTATTTGGACCGGACCGGAATTAGCGATGAGAGCATAGACACTATGGCGTCGATGCCCAATCTAGTCACTCTATCGATCGGTAAAAATCACCAGATCACAGATCAGGCCTTGCCTCGTCTGGCTCGAATCAAGCAACTGAACACATTAACAATTGTCGACACTTCAATATCAGGATTCTCCAAGGACTGGAAGAGTCTGCGCAATCTCCAAAGACTATCTGTGGGAGCCAGCAGTGTCTCAAAACCGGCAGAACTCGAGGCACTCAAGAAGATGCTGCCGAAGGAATGCATAGTCACCGTCCGGGCCTCGTCAGGCAAAGAATAGAACGAGCGATTATTCTTCGCCTTTAGCTCCAACTTTTTCGTCATTGGAATTGTCGCCGATCGACTGATCGACTAACGCATCACTCGAACCCACTGTATTCCTGGTATTACCTTTTGTAGCAGCCCATCCTGGCGATGGATTGATCCCTAACAATTTCATGTAGGTTTCCTGATCACTGAAATGGCGACCGAGTGTTTGTCTCGCGACCTTAAAGGCATGCGGTTTGACACAGACCTCACCAGAAAAGGGCTCATCATAACAGGCGAGCAAAACCACATTGAGATAAAGAACGAGCGTAACAAGAGATGTCGTGAAGGTCTGGATCTTCAAGTTGCTTATTCCAAAGAACAAAACCAATGTGCCAGTAGCCATCGCTCCCATCAAAACAACGGTCCACAACATGACAGGAACCGTGTTACTCATCTGCGTGGCGCGTATTCGTAGACAGTCTCCAAGCGTGGCTACCGAACTCAAGAGCGTAGCGTGGATATTATTTTCTCTGTCATTAACCGGTTCTACGCTCAAACAGTCTGCCCAGATTTGGCTGTACCCGTTCCAAACTTCAAAAGACAGATTCCGGTTTGCCATCTCTTTCCATTCGACATCCACGACGCCATCCAGGTATTTGAAACAGTCGCTTCGAATGGTTACTCCAGTCTTGCCCGGCAGACCACTGGCAAGGCGATAAATGTCGCCGACTGCACCAGCCTCCTGTTCCACATTCGTACGGGCTTCTTCGAATCTGGTCATCGCGTTGGCAACCATAAATCCGAGCAAGATGGCAAACAAGGTCCCAACACAGGCAAGCAATGGATCTGATACAGGGTGATGCTCCCTTAAGAACTCCAATCCCATCACCTTTCGCACAAGAAGCATCAGTGCTACAGCAGTGAGGATCGATAGCACGCCCAAAAGAATTACATTCGCCACAATAAAATGTCCCACACGGCCTCCGGCATACCCGCAACATCGGCATACTACAATGTTCCTGTGATCGCCGGAAAGGTTTCGCCGCTAATCCGAAGAATCCACAAGACATTTCGGCCTCCTAAAAAACTGGCAGCAAGGCAAGTCGTCGGCGTCCGCAAGTGACGATTTAAAATTCAAAGGGCCCCCTTTACGATATCACGTAGTAACTAAAAATCAAAACAAAAGTGACGCAAATCGGGTGGTTCCCGCTGCGTCACTTTCGTGTGGTGGTCCGCGTTGTGCGGACTGTGGCTGTCGACGTGGTCATGTGACCTCCTTTGTTCTTGTGGCTGCGACTTGCGGTTCCGGTTCGTGTGTTACTCGGCGTGCAGCATGGCGAGCTCTTCGCTGACATGCACGTCGCCTTCGGCGTTGACCATCAGGTGCGCACGGTTGTGACCGAGGCTGACCAGGTGGTTCACCTTCTCACGTACCGAAGCCGACAACTTGCTCTGGTCGATGTCGACCAGAGCCTGAGGCAGATTCAGACTGGACATGGCTATTCTCCTTTCTTCGTGGTTAGGCTTACCGAAATCGAAGTGATTCGGGAAGCAGGTTCGTTTTAATACGCTACCGATAGTCGAATTAATCGGCTAACAGAAGGCGTTATTACTTCTCGTCGTTTTGAACTTCGTCTTCCCACTCGCCGGAATCGAGCATCGCCAGTTCTTCGCTGATGTGAACGTCGAACTGAGAGCTGATCATCATGTGGGAGCGCCGATAACCGAGTCCAACCATGTGAGCGATTTTCTCGCGGCACTCAGCTGGAAGTTGTTGTTCATCGATGTCGAGAAGGCGCTGAGGCAGATTGAGGCTGGACATTGTTTCTCCTTCCTCGCGAGAGGTTAAAGGCTATGAGCTGAGAGTTCTTGTAGCTGGTTTCTTTGTAGAACTTCCTGAAAAAAATTGTGGATTTAGGTGTAACTAACTTAACTACATCTCACGCTCGAATTGCATCAGGCAAATAGCTGTTAATAGGCGGTTTCTGTGCAAATGCACAGTCGAGTTGCTTTAAGGCAAATATGTTAGTTCGCGCTAACCTGTCCAGCAAAAACGATCATAACCTAGTAGACCTGCGATATCACTACCTCGCAGGCCGTATGATTTTCACTCTGTGATATTAAGCCCAAGTTTGCAAGGGCAGAAACAACTAACTGCGGTAACGGCGTGGTGGCACCAGGTCGGAAATCAATTCCTGAGCCAACAAAAAGTCTGTGTTATCGACCATCGCGTTTTGAGTGGGAACTGCAATTTCACTGATGTCGTCGGTGATAAACAGATCGGGAAGCTGGTAGCCGGACTTCGCTGACTTTGCGACTTCGCCCCAGATTGGCTGCGCCCGTTCGAGATCGTATGTTTGACGAATAGGTGAACCGATTTCCTTAAGTCTCTGATTCTCTGAGTTTTTGCCAGATGTTGTGTTTTGAGTAATTGAATAAGGTGGCGTATTCTTTCAATAACGACAAAGAAAGGAGATACGCCAATGAAGAAAGATACAGTTGTAGAGCTAAAAAAGCCAGAGGTTGT
>Ga0163155_10004298_pt1 | contig 14744 bp, 17 predicted proteins | sample OliLakLV19SP4G1_FD_148611 | JGI IMG/M metagenome (GOLD analysis project Ga0163155, IMG submission 148611) | Freshwater microbial mat bacterial communities from Lake Vanda, McMurdo Dry Valleys, Antarctica - Oligotrophic Lake LV.19.SP4.G1 | ecosystem: Environmental > Aquatic > Freshwater > Lake >...
CCATCGATTCGTAACGTATGGCATGTTCACTGCGTCTGCTTGGGCGCGTACGATGTCGCGAATTTCTTCTTTTGATGATACGAAGAGAACAATCTTGCCCTGCTCACCGAGTTCTTTTAGGTACTCTGATGCATTCGCAAGGAGCGCGCTTGTTCGTTCAAGGTCAAAGATATCTGTACCCTCCTTTGTGCCAAAAAGGAATGGGGAAACAGATGGATGGCGGCGAGACTTCGAAAAACCGAAATGTGATCCGGCTTTAAACAGTGATTGTATGATTGTTTGAGTGTCTTTCATGTATGTAATAAGTGTTCAAAAATGATTCTTGAATAGTTGCGCAAAAGTGAGCAACAGAGCGAACAAAAAACGCGCTGTTACGCGGGTTCTGGACAACAGTACCACACAGTTTACTCGCCTGCAACTGCGACTACTTTTGCATCAGCGCGCCCTATAGCCTCAAGAATCTCTCCTATCTCTCCTGCCATAGCCTTCTCGAGGTTATGCCACGATTCCTTGATTCTGTGGTCGGTAATTCGGCTCTGGGGGAAGTTATAGGTACGTATCTTTTCTGAGCGGTCGCCAGTGCCGATTTGTGACTTTCTGGTCGCCGCGTGCGTTCGGGCTTCCTCTTCTTCGTGCAAGAGTTCAAGTTTTGCAATGAGAATTGACATCGCCTTTTCACGATTCTTAAGCTGGCTTCGTTCTGACTGCGAACGCACCTCAACACCAGTCGGTTTGTGTACGAGACGCACTGCTGATTCCACCTTGTTCACGTTTTGTCCTCCTGCTCCGCCAGCGCGCGAAAATTCCATTTCAATATCAGATGGATTAATTTCAATCGACGGTTTACGGCGCATAGGCAAGATAGCGACCGATGCAGTTGATGTATGTATACGACCATTTTTTTCCGTAGCAGGAATGCGTTGTACGCGGTGCACGCCTGTCTCATATCTGAGGTACTGGAACGCCTCCCCAGACAGTATTTCAAATACAGCTTCTTTGAAACCACCCTGAGTTGAGCGCGATTCTTCGATTGTTGTTGTAGCCCAACCGCGATTTTCAGCAAAATGTAGATACATATTCGCAAGCTCTTCTGCAAAAAGCGCAGCTTCCTCTCCGCCTGCTCCTGCTCGCACTTCAAGAACAACTCCATATGGTTGTTCTTCCTCGACTCTCGACGCTTCGAGAATGCGAACTATTTCCTCATAGAGTGCGGTCTTTTGTGAGAGAAGCGACGCACGTTCTTCGTCCACAAGCTCGGCCATATCTGGTTCGTCCTGTATCAGCGTTTCAAGTTCACGCTCGCGTTTTACGAGCACATCAAACTGCGACGCTATAAATTGCGTTTTCTGATTCTCTCGTGCTTCTATAAGGACATTTTCATCCATAGTGTTTATTATTCCATACTTCTATCTGACTCCCTTATACGACAAAACCACCTTTCTGGTGGTTTTGTGAAAGTGTCGTTACGACTTCTTTGCGCGTGAAGTGCCAGTCTTTGTTGCGCGAGTCTTGAATTTTTCTACACGGCCCGCTGAGTCCATAACCTTCTCGTTTCCAGTATAAAAAGGATGAGAAACGCTTGAAACTTCAACGTGAGTGATTGGATATTCTTTTCCGTCCTCCCACGTGTCAGTTGCGTCAGTTTGAATGGTTGAGCCAATCAAAAAGCGAGCTCCACATGAGTTATCGTGGAAAATCACGGGACGATAATTTTTTGGGTGTATATCTGCTTTCATAGCTCGGCTACTATACCTAAAACTCCTTGTTTTGGCAAATTGGTGAGTATCTTCTAATTTTCATCCAAGAAGTTGATATTGTTTTGGAAACCAATTGCTTTCTGCATCACTTGGTCTGCATAATGCTGGCCTGAGGTAGCCCACGCTCCTCCGGCATAGTACCTCGCTGCTGCGGTGTGCTCACTTCCGCCAGCAGCTCCCACGTCCTGAAGGTATAGTCCTGTAGCGGTTATAGCAGTCAGCGCATCCCATGGGTTCGTCGCAGTTACCCCAAGCGCTGCCCTGATACGGGGTTCATAAATTTCCCATGTTGAAGGGATAAATTGTGTTGGTCCCATAGCTCCTCCGTATCCACCAGGCTGTGGACATGAAACGGCCGTTGTAGACCAATCAAGACCAAGTGCTTTTACGATACGTTCAAACGGTACAGTATCTCGAGGCACCTTCATTGTGCCAGGAAATGGCGTTCCAGTGTTCTTCCCCTTTCCATCGCCCGTTTTAATGTCAGTAATCAGACACTGCCCCACATTCTTACCCAAATCTGATTCCTGAGAAAGGATTGCAAGGATGAGGGCAGCACGCACTCCTGTTTTTTGCGACGCAGTTTTTGCATATTCAACAGCAGTTCCAAATGGTATACCCTCTGTTCCGCGCAAAGCGAAGAGCGCTTGTCTAATTTGCGCTGCGGTCTGTTGCTGTGATTTCAACAAGGTCTGATATGCTGTTTCCTGTCCTTTTGTCGTCTTCAGAATTTTTTCCTTTTCTGCTTCTCGTTCCTCAATCTGCCTCTTTTCAAGTTCCTGTAATGCTCTCAATCTATTCTCTTCTGAGTGCCTGTCTTCAAGTTGAACTTTTTGATTTTCAGTATCGCCCTTCAACACAACAATAAGATTGAAAGAATCGCGAAGAGAACTCTTGATTGCTTGGAAACTATCCACATCTTCAAAAAACTCGGAGAGATTCTCATTTGCAAGCACTACTTCAACAAGAGAGAAATCATCAATCTCGTTTGTTTTGCGCAAGAGCTGTCCGAGCGATTGTTTTTGACGGTCGAGTTTGCCATTGAGCTCATTTATAACAATTTGCTTGTCTCCAATCTGGGAACCGAGGCTTTGTATTTCAATAGTGCGGGCTTTGAGTCCGAGCTTTGCTTTCAAAATCTTCGCGTCGAGTATGGAAATGTCGCGCTCAAGCGACTGTCTCTCTTTCTGCTTTCCATCCACAAGTACTTGTTGCTGTGCAATCTGTGCTTCCACTTCCCGAAGTTCTGTTTCAAGGCGAGCTTGGCTTTCAGCTTGTGTTTCAGCAAAAACACCGTGGCTTGTTATAGAAAATACCGCAACTAAAGATGCGCACGATATAAATATACTTCCCCATAGTAAAACCTTCCCTCGCATAGAGTATTAGTATACCAGAATACTCTTTTCACATCTGTAAAGACTCCCCCCAACATTAACCACAAAGTCCTACGACCCTATAATATGTGCGACTCCATGGGCCTTGGCATTGACCACCCGATCCAATGTTAGTACATCCAGAGTCAGTCCATTTATCAATATCATCATGTGTGTACAATGTTTTACCTGTAGGACATATTGGTGTTGTACACGTAGGATTCTGACCGTGAACAGTACATGACAGTGTGCAATCAGGAGTATTCAGACAGGTGTATCCTACTAATTGATCAGTACCTATACCGTTGGTGCTACCTGCTGGTGCCCCCGCCGTCGTCTGTACAGTCCCGTCAGGGAACTTAATACCGTCAGTGCCAGGAGTACCGGTGAGGTCAAGAAGCTGGGTAGGGTTACCGGTTGCTCCATCTCCTACCTTGAGCCATCCTTCTACTCGTTGACTTCCTGCTATGGTGAGGCCAAGGGGGTTTAAGCCAACTGCAGTACTGTTGGTACCGAGGCCCACTGAGACGTTGCCGTCTTTCACTTGGGTAGCGTTCGTTATGTTTATTGGGGCGCCAACGTTATTGGCTGGAGCAGTACCTGTTGGACCTGTCCATGCGTAGAGGTAGTTGAGTGAGAGGGCTATGGTGAGGGCGGTGGTGAGGATGGATAGTTGTATGAGGGTGCGGAGGAGGGATTTTTTGAGGGTCATAGTACTTATTAGTATGACATATACACGAGATGGAATGTGGCGTTATCAACAATGCCCCGCAAACCGAAGGTTTGCGGGGCATTGTTGATATTTTCCTTAACTACTCTTTGTCCGAAGCTTGCGCTTCCTCATCTCCCTCAACCTTTCCTTTCTGTTCTACTTCAATTGCATCCATATCGATAGCAGCTGGTGCTTCCTCAACTTCGTCAGCAATCTGAGAAACGACGGCCACAATCTCTTCCATATCTGCGTGAATCACTACTCCTGTTGGGAGAACGATATCGCTGAGGTGGATTTTTGAATCAAACGCAGTGAGTGTTGAGATGTCTACAGTGAGGTGCGGTGGGAGGTCCTTTGGAAGCGCCTCAACCTCAATCTCGTGAAGCACCTTCGTGACAACCCCGCCTTCCTTCACAATCGGAGCTTCCCCAACGAACTCAAGCTGTACCTCAACGCGAATCTTCACATTCTTATCGACAACGTAAAAATCAGCATGACGCGGAATGCCTGAGAGCGGGTCAAAATCTACATCGTGGATGATGACATCCATATCCTTTCCAAGGCCTGCAAGCGAAATCATTGTAGATTCACCAGCTTTCTTGAAAATCTTCTCAAACTCCGCAATCTTCATACTAATAGAGTGTGCCTCGGTCTTTGGACCATACACAACAGCTGGCATAACACCAGAAACACGCAGGTTTTTATTACCCTTTCCTCGTATTACTCTGTCGGCAACGTTTAAAGTCAATGTCATAGCTCACGCATCGTATCAGAAAATTAGGTTTTTTCAAGCCCTGCCCTTCAAATGAAACCCTTTCCCTACCTCACCAGGTTCTGTGGCTCCTTGCCATTTAAGGCGTCTATAATAGCACCCGCTGCCATCTCTGCCATTTTCCCCCGCGCTTCATCGGTTGCAGAGGCAATATGGGGAGTAATAACGACATTTTCAAGTTCACTCAATCCTTCGGCAAGTGCAGGTTCATTCTCAAACACATCAAGACCTGCTCCGCGGATAGTTCCTGCTTTTAGTGCCTCGACAAGTGCAGCCTCGTCAATCACAGGGCCACGGGAAGTATTTATAATATAGGCAGTCGGCTTCATAAGCTCTAGTCGCTCGGCATTAATCAAATGTCGAGTCGCATCGACAAGTGGGACGTGGATTGAAACAACATCAGCGCGCGAAAGAACCTCATCGACTGATTCGCAAAACTCGGCGCCGGTCGCTCTCTCAATCTCAGCACTCCGCACAATGTCGTAGTACATGATATTCATTCCAAAACCGTTGTGCGCAATGAGTGCTGTATCTACACCAATGCGCCCAGCGCCCAAAAGTCCAAATGATTTGTTTTTGAGATCTGCACCAGTAAGAAGCATCGGCGCCCAACCTGTATATTTCCCTGCCCTCATGAACCTGTCTCCTTCAGCAATACGTGAAGTGAGCGAAAGCATAAGGCCTATCGTGTGTTCAGCGACAGTGTGCGTAAGTGCTCCCGGTGTATTCGTAACGAGTACAGAGCGAGTTCGCGCAGCGTCTACATCAATATTATTAAAACCGACAGCATAATTTGAAAATATCTTCGCTGTGGGCACAGCGTCAAACACTTCGCTATCAATCGTATCGGTAAGCAAGCAAAGGACGGCGTCATATGGTTTTGTGCGAAGCGCTGAAAGAAGCTCTATTTTTGTGAGAACTCTATCATCTGGATTTATATCGACCGTGTGTCCCGCATCTTTCAGAATTTTTATTCCATTTTCTGGAATCAATCTCGTAACGTATATAAGTGACATAGGTTAGTAGTTTACAGTATTCAGTGAATGGTTCACAGTAAGAGCACAAAAAATGGCTGTTTTTCTGTTAACTATCGTCCGTATTCTAATGTGTTACCCACATCACCTCTCTAAACTGTTCACTGTTCACTGTAAACTGAATGAATGAAATACGACTTCGTTGCTATTGGTGACATCGTCATCGATGCTTTTATTGAACTCAGTGAGAAAGATGCTCGCGTCTTTTGCGACCAAGACGGCCGTGCCTGCCAAATCTCAATGAACTTCGGCGCGAAACTTCCTTATAAAGAAGTCACCATCATTGCCGCAGTCGGCAATTCCCCGAATGCTGCTGTTTCTGCAAAACGATTAGGCCTTAAAACTGCACTCTACTCAAATATTGGCCACGACCGTGACGGCAAAGACTGCCTAGAGGCGCTCCGCCATGAAGGAGTCTCAACTGACTACATAGTTCAAAATGAAGGCAAAAAGACAAACTACCACTACGTGCTTCGCTACGGTGCTGAACGCACAATCCTCATAAAACACGAGGAATTTCCATACGCACTTCCAACATTTGAGGAATCTCCACGCTATCTGTATTTCTCGTCAATTGGCGAAAACTCACTTGCCTTCCATCACGAAATTGCTCAGTATGTTACCGACCATCCTGAAACAAAACTCGTTCTACAGCCGGGAACGTTCCAGATTCGTCTGGGGTATGAGGAATTGAAAGATTTGTACCAGCATACTGAAATTTTTTTCTGCAACGTAGAAGAAGCACAGCAAATTTTAAATATTGAAGGACGTGATGTGCCGACGCTTCTTCGCGCAATGAAAAAACTTGGACCAAAAATTCCAGTTATTACAGATGGGCCGAACGGCGCATTCGCACTCGATAGCGAGGACAATGCATGGTTTATGCCAATCTACCCAGACCCAGGGCCTCCTGTTGACCGCACTGGTGCGGGCGACTCATTCGCATCTACTTTTACGGCAGCACTCGCACTAGGTCACGACGTTGAAACAGCGCTCACGTGGGGACCAGTCAATTCCATGTCAGTTGTACAGTATATCGGCGCACAGAAAGGACTCCTGACACAGGAACAGATGGCGCAGTTTTTGAAGGATGCTCCGCCCATCTATAAAGCCAAGAAGGTGTAAGGCGAATACTTGTGAGAAGTGACAAATTCACTTCGTAAAGGATTGTATGATAGTTTTGATAAACTATCATACAATCCAAACTGCTTCTGTAGGAAGGCTATACACGAGGTTGCCGAGATTTTCGAATGAAAGGAGAAAATACCATACAGCCAGATTTTCTTAATGCTTGCATTTTAGAAAATCGAAGTACTCTTGTGGTGCAACCTGAACAGTTTCTGTAAGAAATAATGAGTTCCTAAAAACATTTTCTCCTTCGTTGTTTTCATATTTTTATTACTCATCGTACGATTTGTACGTCTCGAAATAAAAATACTCAACGTCTCGGATGAAGCGTTTTAAAGAAAAACTTTAGAAATATAAAAAATGCGTGGCGTACGCCAGCATTTTTTAGCCGTGCAACCTCTCGGCGGATTGGACTATCGAATCAGCATCCAACATATAGTGTTTGAACAATTCATCCAATGTTCCGGATTGTCCGAACATATCGTGCACTCCCATACGGAGAATGTGTTTTGGATGTACGAGTGAGAGAAATTCTGCAACCGCAGAGCCCATACCGCCTGCAATTTGATGTTCTTCTACAGTAATGATATGCGTATGATTGCGCGCGAATGCTAGTACTCCCTGTTCGTCAAATGGCTTTATGGTAGCAAGATGGAGTACTGATGCGCCGATCCCCTTCTCATTTAAACGCTTCCCTGCAACCATCGCATTAAAGAGTGTCGTCCCTGTAGTGATAATGCCAACAGACTCTATATGCGCGGGGTCGCGTTCCATATATACTTCCGCTTTTCCGATCGCAAACGGGGTTTCTCTTGTTGTGACCGTAGGTGTTTTCTCGCGTGCGAGTCGCATGTACACTGGACCTTTAAACTCTGTCACAGCGAGCGTCGCTTTCTCTGCTTCGATACCATCTGATGGCGCGAGAACAACCATGTTCGGCATGACGCGCATAAGTGCAATGTCTTCAATCGCTTGGTGTGTTGCACCGTCTGGCCCCACTGACACGCCGGAATGAGCTCCGATTATTTTTACGTTCGCATTATTGTACGCAATAGTCGTACGTATCTGTTCCCAATTTCTACCCGGAGAAAACATCGCATACGAGGCAATGAATGGTATCTTTCCCATCGCTGCCATGCCAGACGCAACAGACGCCATTGATTGTTCTGCAATTCCCATTTCAATGAAACGTTCAGGATATGCTTCCGCAAACTCAATCATGCGAGTTGATTCCATGAGGTCAGCGCAGAGTGCGACAACACTATCGTTCGTAGCTCCAACTGCCTTAAGTCCGCGTCCAAAACCCATACGGTTTGCCTCGCCCGAAACATCGGCGTCGAAAAGCTTTGGATTGATATGTGATGGAACCGTGTACATATTAATGAATATCACTTCCCGTGATATGTCCTTGAAGCGTTCGTAATTCGCGGAGTGCAACTTCTGCTTGCTTATCTTTTGGTACTCTGTCTTCCGGGCCTTTCCCTGGAGGATTGCCATGCCAACGGAAATCTCGCTCAAACAGACCGACTCCTTTTGAGGGAATAGTGTGAGCAATGATGACAGAAGGCTGGCTGTATACAGCCTGCGCTTTACCAATGGCATCATTCAGTGCGCGCATGTTATGGCCATCTACTTCCTGCACATCAAAATTAAATGATGCAAATTTCTCAGCAAGCGGTTCAAGCGGCATGACGTCCTTCGTGAAGCCGTCGATTTGAATGCCATTTCTGTCGACGATGACAGTCAGATTGTGAATTTTTTCTTTCCCAGCCTGCATAAGTGCTTCCCACACTTGCCCTTCGTTTAATTCCCCATCTCCTGTTGCACAGTAAAATTGTTTTGCTGAATATGGGTCGTCGATTCGTTCTGCGAGCGCCATACCGATGGCTTGTGAAAGACCGCTTCCCAAGGGGCCAGAGCTCGTTTCAAGCCCTGGGAGCGACTCCCTGTGCGGATGCCCTTGGAGACGTGAACCAAATTTTCTGAGCGTCTGCAATTCCTCAATTGGAAAATAGCCCGCATGTGCAAGCGTGGCGTATAGAACAGGGCAAATATGCCCATTTGAAAGTATAAAGCGGTCGCGCTCTGCCCATTCTGGGCTCTTCGCATCATGTTTCAGTACGTGAAAATACAGAAGCGTAAACACATCCGCCATACCGAGCGGGCCAGCAGTGTGTCCGCTTCCTGCTGAAACAAGCATCTCAATGATTGAAATGCGAATTTCGTTCGCTTTCTTTTCGAGTGCGAGAACATCGGTATCAGAAAGATACTGCATAGTAGATACAGTATAGCCGACCGATGCCGACTTTGGTTGCACTGATATACACAGCGCGATATTAAAAACAGAACACTACAGCAAAAGTTTTGAGAGTGATTCGTATGCGGTATGAGGTTCAGGCGCAAGTAAAATTGCGGAACCAACTACGAAACGAGTTGCTCCCGCTTCGCGCAAAAGCGGAAGCGTTGTCTCATTCACACTGCCATCGATACTGATGGGTAGGCCGGGGTACTGCATGTGAAGTACTTTGATGCGCTCGAGGACGCGTTCATCAAATGGCTGGCCCTGTGCGCCAATCTGCGCAATGCCCATCACTTGTATAAAATCAATCTGCGTTACGAGATGCGGTTCGAGCGTTGAGAGCGATGTGTCATTGTTAAGCGAAAGCCCCAGCGTCAAACCTTTCCTGTCCATTCCAATTATTTCAGCGAGTTTAAGTGTGCTTTCGACATGGATGATTATTCGGCTCACACCGCTCTCAATCCATGTCTCTAGGTACTGCTCTGGATTCGAAACCATCGCGTCAATTTCTACATCGTATTTCGATGTAATCGCTCTAAGACGTTTAAATTCCTCTAGTGCGTCATCGCTTTTTTCTTTAAACGGCCAACTCGAAAACGGTACAAACATGCCATCAACCAAATCAATCTGAACAGATTCAGAAAAAAAACCAACCTTTGTGAGAGTATCTTCAACGTCCTTATATGAGGTCGGGATGACCGCAGGAATAATACGCAACTCTGTCATTTGTACTTATGATACTTATGACCGCGTGAACGTGCAAATAGTGTTTGAACCTGATGCCGCGCTTGTGGCTTGGGCAATTTTACAAACACTCGCTCCACCACTGCCACCCTCCATCATCCATCGAATTTCATATGTAACACCGCTGTCAGTTGTTCTATAGGTGTATCCTCGGGTCGTACCCACAACATCTCCTGCGGGAAGCGAGGGTATGGTTTGCATGAGCGTTGTTGGAAATGTTGTATCCTCGTTCACAGTGCCATCCCAACACGTGGTACCAGGGTAATCGCCGAGACATACGTAAGATGCGCCTGCGTTCGGTACGGGAAATCTTGCATTCCCATTATTAGAACGTGCAAGTTCAAGTGCACGAATGTATTGATTCATTTGCTGAATACGCGCGCTGTTTCTTCCCTTTTCACGAGCTGTATTGAGCGCAGTCATTACTACCGCAGCAAAAAGACCTATAATGGATATGACCACCAAAAGTTCCATGAGGGTGAAACCTTTTTCTACTTTCCTATCCTGAAGCGTGCTGAGGTAAATCATATTATGCAGTACATGCATCTATACTCGTATTCCTTCTCGAATGGCGCTCATCGCCGCTACTATCAATCATAAGCCATTGTTTTACGGCATCCTTGGCAGCTTCTTTAGTTACGAACCGTGCGCCTATAGATAGTATATTAGCATCATTATGCTCTCGCGAAAGACGAATTATAGACAGGTCACTCCCGAGAGGTTCACCATAAAAGACAGTCGCTCGCACATTTGCAAATCTATTTGCAACCATGGCCTCACCCTGACCTGAACCTCCAAGGATTATTCCTCGATATTCATTTGCATTTTCTGATACCAAACGCGCAGCCTTGGAAATAAATACAGGATAGTCGTCTGCCTCGTCATAGACTTCGGCTCCGCAATCAATCACCTCATGACCCAGCTCATCGCGGACATACGCGAGAAGCGTATTTTTTAATTCAAACCCCGCGTGATCAGAGGCAAAAGCAATCGTTGGTTTTTGGTTCATAGTTTATAGTTTCTACAGTTTTTTTGCTAAAACTGACATCATCTTTTGAACTGCCTTCAACTTCTCCATAATAACATCAGTCGGAAGTGAATGGATATCAGTTACCAATATAAGCTGTGTTTCAAGTTCAGCACTTGAACCAAGGGCAATCATGAGGAATCTGTGCAATTCTTTTTTTTGAGTTTCTTAAAACTCCTTCAGCGATATTTGATGGAATGGAAACAGATGCTCTCCTCATTTGACTCATAAGTCCAAACAATTCATCCTTGGGCAATTGTCTCGTGAGTACGTAAATATCCTTCACTAACTCCATCGATTTCTGCCAAACTACAAGCTTATGGAACGCCATCTTTTTCTGTTAACTATTTACTGTTCACTGTCTACTGTCCACCGTTCACTGCTCGCCCTACCATCGCGACGTGTGATACAAGTGTGTGCGTGTAACCTAGTTCATTGCTGTACCATGTCAGCTGATTCGACGTTTTCATGCGCTTATTGTATCACTTTCTCGAGAAAAAACCTCGCCCGCTCACCTGCTAAAATTCCGAGAAAAGGCTCAGAAGCTCAGCAGGCGAGCGAAGTGTATGTTGTCAAAGGACTTACACAGCAATTTTACTCGAACTCCTGACACATGGCAAGCAACAAAAAGGACCCTGTTAACAAGTCTTTAGGCTGGGATATTTGGCTTTTACAACCCCTGAAGATTGAGCTTTTTTGTCCCCTCTTTTTGCTTTTTCTCGCATGTAAATCTCATGGATCGTTGACCTCGATAAAGACTTCCCTGTCCGGATATTTGTGTAGCGATTTGCAAGACTAGCAAACGAATACTGAATCGGGTCGAAGTCATGCAGCATGACAATCTCGTCATTTCTTTTTGTGTGCGGCTTATTGGCCATAGGCTAGTATCATATTCAATTTTTCTGAATCGAAAAGGAGGAATTATAATTTGGACCATCTTCCGCCTCCTGGTGTGCGTACAACAGTCGCTCTCTTAGGCGCATTCACAAACTGATGATGTGACGGCACATTTCCTTTCTGCATATACTCGATGAAATTCTCGAGGACATCTTTTGCGTTATCCATATTATCCATACTTGCGATGCTCTTTAGATTTTTATTAAGTCTCGCTTTGTCCGGCTTAGGATTTCCAGGATTATTCTTCTGGAATAGCTCCCATCTTTCTTTGAGGTCATTGCCCCACATCATTGTGTAGAATTGTGAGCTCTCAAGATTCGAGTGACCGAGGATATTTGTAACATCAGCACTCGCACCACCTTCCTTTATAATCTTTCGGCCTCCATAGTGACGAGCGGAGTGCGCATTGAAGATGGTTGGCAATCCTGCCCGATTGGAAGTCATGCGGAATACTTCGCAGACTCCACGTCCGGTCATTCGCTTGCCACGCACATCATATGCTGCGCATTTTCTGATTGAGGTAAATACGGCACCCTCATCTTCGAAAGTCATCTTATCCTGAATCTCTGCTTTCTTCTTCAACCATGCCTTGAGATATTTTCCAGTTTGAGCCGTCCAGAATATTTCACGGATTGGACGGCGACCTCTCGACTTCTCGGTGTGTATTATAGCGGAGCCAGAAAGATCTTTGTTGAATTTCAAAACATCCTCGTCAAGCGAGATGATTTCCCCTGCTCGAGCCCATGAATCCCAGACCATATGTATGAGCGCGAGATTGCGGATATTATTTGGATTGCTATCGCGCGGGACCGCCTTTACCATTTTCTTAAAGTCATCTTCATTTGCAACTCGAGGAATATTGAATTCCTTTTTAGGCAATGGAATAAGAGACTCATTCACACATTGATGCCCTTTTAAATTGTAGTATTCAAAAAACTTCCTCAATGCGAGGGCGACTATAGTTATGCCGTTTCGCTTCCACCCTAAGCGCTCCATTTCTTTCATGTAATGGAGGATGTGGTGGATTTGAACCTGCTCGATATCTGGATCTCCGAAGGTTAAACAGAAAATACGGAGAACCGCATCGTATCGGATCACGGTCTGGCCAGAGACTTTGAAGCCTCTCCAGTTTTTAAATTCTTCTATGGCTTCGCTAAATTTCATATTATGGCCAACCAAAAAGTCCACCCAGATGCTAATCAAAGTGGACTTTCGGTGGCCTAACAATTATTAGTTCTTTGGCCATTCCCTAGCTAGGGATCATACCCTTTCGGGTATGCCTATTCATCTTACTAACCCTTGGTGGGGGTAGTCAAGATGTCGCTTGGGTGAAAGTCCATTGTTAGCATCTAGCCGTTGCCGGCTTGATCCCTTGCGGGACAATGGAATTCTTATTCAGTTGTCACTACACTCTAGTGTAGTGGTATACCATTGTCAAGAAGGATAATGTATGTTCTAAGTTTTACGCAAGAAAAAAAGCTATATAGTCAATCAAAATAAGGGTTTTTTGGGGTATACCAAAAATCAATAGAGAAAAAATCGCACCACCCGTTAAGATGATGCGACCAGTTTTTGCATCAAAGCTAGATTATTCCAGCCTTTTTAGCAATTCCTCAAGAAACCCAACAATCTGAGTATCCAGTGCCAGAATACTCTCATGAGCTCCAATTTCGATAGGCATTGAGACCCTGGGATTCGCCCTCAGAAGCTCCCCTACCGTCATTTTAGGCCCTACGCGACCGAACAGTTCGATGCTCGTTTCCAAGCAAAGCCTCGACAAGTCTCGAGCACCTTCGATCGGTAGACTCGCCCATTCCTCAATCTTGCCGAAAGGCAGGATGTAAGGAAAGGCACAACTGAAACCATCCGAGCTCCGGACCGGCATGAAGCCATGATCGGAAGATTCTCCGAGGACCCTTCCACAGTTCGGCATGAAGGGAATGAGATCGTGGTCAGGAATCCAGTCGAGAAGGTTCTCGATCGGATGCACTATGACGAGCTCGCCCTTGAAGAAATTACCGAGGACAAACTTAGCCCTTGTGCAACAGAAGCCGATGATGATAGCCGTGACTGTGATACCTCGGCTGTTCAGCTCCTGAAGAACGTAGCGAAGAGTGCCACCACTGAATGCTCCGTCTTCGATAAGAACAACGGAACGACCAGCGATTCTCCTTGCCAGTTCATCGTATTGCTTCTCGAGAGACTCAAACCCTGGACGAGGACCATACCCTATCAACTGTCCGTCTGTATTGAATAGCCGGTTGATGTTGAGGAGCAGACCTTCGCTTTTCGGATTCAAGTCGGCAATTTCTGGGCATGTGCTGAGGACGGCTTGCTGACCGAGGTCAGTTATACGGCCGTCGACTTGCTCCCAGATTTTACGCCGGAGTTCACTCATCTCGATCGTATCGATCGTGATGCCTGGCAGAGCTTTTTGGATCTCTGTGAACAGGCTCATGTGGAAGCGTTCGAACAACTGATCGTCCGGACGCGGGATTGTGTGAGTCTTCGGGCGGAATGCCTGAAGACGACTTGCTACGTCATAGGTTACCACGTAGGTCCCATGACGAGTCGGTTGGACTATTTGCATGGGACCCTCCTTTTGGTTTCGTTTATGAAAAAGAACTGACGTTGTCAGTCAACAGTTTATCTTTTTATGAGCTACGAGGCTAATTACTTTCCTACTCCTTTCATTCGGTCGATCATCATCTTGTATCCGCCACAGCCTTCTCTAAGCCATCGATTGATTTTTGTGATCGTGACTGGTGACTCCCCTGTTTCTTCTTGAATCTGTAGAAATGAAACGCCGGCATCGAGCTTCTTTGCAACTTCCCATCGCATTGCGAATTCGCGGAGATCACGCTCGCTCATCAAATCACGAAAGAATGCTTTGAGTTCATCCTTGTTTTTGAAGGACATAAAAACATCAAGGAGGTCAGGAGACTTTTCCTCTATCTCTTTCCAAATTTCACTTTTCTCTTTATCATCCATAATTTCATCC
>Ga0163155_10004312_pt1 | contig 14716 bp, 32 predicted proteins | sample OliLakLV19SP4G1_FD_148611 | JGI IMG/M metagenome (GOLD analysis project Ga0163155, IMG submission 148611) | Freshwater microbial mat bacterial communities from Lake Vanda, McMurdo Dry Valleys, Antarctica - Oligotrophic Lake LV.19.SP4.G1 | ecosystem: Environmental > Aquatic > Freshwater > Lake >...
CATCACATATTCCCGCCAGTCAGCCCAACCAACCATGCGCCGATTCGGTGCCTGCTGGTTATACGGCTGATCGAATACAATATGCTCCCAGCTCGGAATCAGTGCTCCGTGAATCTCGGGCTTGTCATCGATCAGGATGTCGCCGTGCACTACGGTCTTGTCTGACGTGATAACGGCACGCTTCGACCACCCGGTACCCACATGCGTCTCAAGCCAATCAACCTTGTCTTGCAGGCAAGTTGCGTTAGTCAACCAAGGGGACGTGCAGACGTTTACCGTGTGCCCATCCTCGACCATGCTCAGGAGCGCATCAACAGAACCCGCAATCGGGGCAAGATCCCGATAGAAGCCCGGATGGTTCATTACAAGGTCTACAACGTCACAGTCGTACTCGTCCATGCCCGCCTTGAGGTCGAATGTGCGTTGCTCCCGATGGCGTGGCAAGCGGCTGTCAGGCCACATTGTCTCTAATACGTGATCCCAATGTTTGCCCCAGTCGGCAATCACGCCGTCCATATCAACCAGAATGTGCACTACCTAAGCCCCCTCAAGGTGGACATAACCCGACACCGCGCGATGTGGGCAATTAGGTGGAGTGTGCGGGTTCCGCCCCCGCGTCCTGACCAGGCTCCCTCATGGGGTCTTGCCAGTCGAACACTATTTACACCCCTAAACAGGTCAGAGCACCGTCAACGACTGCAACGAGAACCCATCCGCATCAATCACAAACGTCATCAAACCCGGATCACCATCCTCACCAATCGTGTTCCGAACCCACGCGCTCCCGTTATCCAAAGTGGGGGCTTGAATGTGCCACCGCGCCCGACCATTCACATTCCGGCCCGAAGGTCGCACAGAAGGGAAATGGTAGTGACCCGTCAAAAGAACGTCGCAGTCCATAACCCCGGCATGGGTCATCTTCGCCCACCACTCAGTCACCCGAGATGGTGCGGACGCTTGATGCCCATGCGCAAGGCCCAACCGTGTCCCACCAACATCGAACACAAGTGTTTCAGCCCAATCCTCCGGACGGTGAAACGTCAACGGCAAACCCGCCTCATCATTCATCCGCTCGAGACGGCGGGAAATGTGCAAACCCCAATCATCCGTTGGCTTGCCAATCAACCCTTTACCGCGCCGCAACTGTGCATGATTCGACGGGATCGACAACACATCAACCGGCGCAAACCTCGCACACAACCTGATCGTCTTCCAAAACTCTGTTGCCGCAATATCAACCTGATCCATCAGCGACAGATCGTTAGTCGCCAACTGTGAGGACGTGTTCTCAATACCCTCAACAATGTCACCCACATCAGCAACAACAATGCGTGACACCTTCGACCGTCTCAAGTGCCCCTCGAGCGCCGCCCGCTTCTCATCCAACCGTGTCAACAAATCCGTCGTGCCGCCGAGCCGGTCGACCTTGCCCGTCTGAATATCAGCCCAACACACAACCAGTGTGCCACCCTCACGCGGCTTCGGGGGCTTCTGCCGAGTCCGCCCAACCTCCGCATACAAAGCCGGTAAATCAAAATCCTCATCATCGGTGATCGGCTCAAAGGCGAAGAAAAAACTGTACGTATCCGGGCGGTCGTGATGCGTCTTCGTCCACTGACTGACCTTGCCAACAATCCGCCACGCCTCCGGGTCCAAACCCGCCAAACGCAACATCTGACCATGATCCGACACCAACTCACGCACAGGCCCAGTCGAAGCAACCCCACCAGACGAATCCCACGCGGCGTGCTGCCGGTACTGTGCCGGCGGAACATCAGCGTTCGGCGGGTCAGGAAACCGATCCGCTAACACGCGCACTTCCCACGCCGATGCCAACCAATGCTCTGCTCGCTCACACGAAACCCTGAACGGTTAGAAAACCCCTCCGCAGCCAAAGCATCCGCAATCGAACTATGAAACCAACCAGAGTCCAACTCCATCCACCCCAGCAACGTCCCACGATCCTCCGCACTCAACTCACGCAGCAGAACACCAACAGAACACGGTGGACCATTACGGGGCTGTTTGGGTGGTGCTGTGTACCGATCGGCAAGGGTTGGCAAGTCCAGCTCCATCCGTCGTAAACGATGCCGCGAAACCATTAGACATACTTATGCGACATTTACGAAACGTCACGCGAACGCGACAGAAGAATCCGAGCATCCACGGCTGTATGCCGCTCAAAGCGGTGAATAGATGAGGCCGGGTGTCGGAAGAAAAAGCCCCGCCAATCCGTGAGGACGACGGGGAGCAATGCTGAGTGTGGGTGAGTCGAACACCCGCCTACGGTTTTGGAGACCGTCGTGCTTCCGTAACACTTACTCCCAAAGGAGCGGGACGCGACCGGGTATTCCCAATCCTGACGCCCCGCTCTGATCCAAAAGTTTTGATTTGATTCACTAGCAGACCACCGGGTGAAACTGCTCAGTCGATCTACTTCACTCCGGGCCAGTATCGACAAATGGTGACCGGGTAGCTTTTGTGCTGGCCCTGTTCGGAGACAGAGATATCCAGAGCACTCCCTAGTGTAGTCGAAACGAATGACACTCGTGTAACTATCCGCTCACGGCGTGTCGTTCCGCCTCTTTGTCATCCAACAGAATGCGCAACTGACGCATCTGCCCCACACCCGTCCACACCCGCTCACAATGCCGACAGGTTGCGTAAGATTCTTCAATGTTCGCCCGCTCCACAGCCACGAGCACACGCACCCGCTCGAGGTCGTTCGGATCATCCAACCCGCCCGGCAGTTTCAGTCCCACGTTGATCCACTCCTTATTGCACAACGGGCAAGCGGATGTGATCTCGATACGTTTCGGCGGGTCCAACGTGTCCAAAATCTGTTGCTCCCACCCCTCCACAATCGACGCGTGGCGGGCCACTGTGAGCACGTCCGGGTTCTTCACCATCCACAGCACGAACCATGCTTGCAGGATCTGGCCCACCGTCAAATCACGGCCCGCCTTCCCACCCACGTCGAGCATCCATGAACGCACCCTGCCATCAATCGTCTCGTACAAGGTGAACGCAGCAATCGCAATCGGGGTACGCTCCCGCGCTGCACGACCCGGACCACCCCCAGTCTCCATACCATTCGAGATCGCCGCCCGCAACTGTTCTAGCAACGGCTCATCCGTCCGCCGAAACAACGCAGTCACAGACCGATCAGAATCAGCCCGGATAATCTCTGCATGTTTGATCGGCCGTGACACCCGATCGATCGCAAGGCGCAGGTTTTGGGTTTCGTCAGACTCACTCATCAACAGCCCCTGTCGTCTCCGCCATCAGTTCGTTCGCTCGTTCAACATCTTTCGGTGTCGGCCCATAACACGGCCAAGACTGACACCACTCGTGATGAACACGAGCAGCAAGAACATCACGCATCAGATTGATTGCCATCAACAGCCTTCCGGTACGGGTTCACAGGCACAAGCCATGTGTGCCCTCTCGGCATCAGCCCGGCCATCAGCGTGACCGTATCCTCATGCACACGCTCTGACACCTTCCGGTTATGCTCCGCCATGATGCGGTCAAACAACTCGTAACGTTCGGGCACTCGTTCGCTCCACCCGTGAAAATCACCGAACGCAAAGTAGTCGCGCACTTCTTCGGTCGTTGGTGTGTACTCCATCGGGTCACTCATTGGTGTTCCCCCCACGGATAGGCCCAGAGTCGTTGCCATGAATCGGGCAATCCATATTCGGTCGCGGATCACAGAAACATGCTGGCGATTCACGCACATGCTCAATGGCGCGGTCGGCAGGTTGGGTCCTCCAGTCCGGCCACACCCGCCCCTCGTTCTTTGTCTGCTTCGCCTGAATCGCGTCGAGCAACTTCTGCGGGTCGTGACCCTGACGCAGCGCGCCGTCGAAAGCGAGGATCACAAGGTCTGCCCACTCGCTCATGTCTTGCGGCTCAGCCTCGACCTCCACAAGCTCTTTGCGGATATGGTCAAGAACACCAGCAAGTCGTGAGCCGGGGCCAAAGGTCTGCTGACTGAAACTGTGCTGCCTGAGTAGGTGCGCGCTGTCGATCGAGAACTTGTCGCGCTGTTCTGCCGCACCCGCCACACGCTCACGAACAAACAGAGGCATGAGTGCATCAGCAATAAACTCCTTGACCCGAACGTCCATGTAGTGCTTGCCTTGAACCCAGGAACCACCGTGAATTGCCGCAATCACTTCCTCCCGGCTGACTGTCCCGCCCGACAGTTGGGCACGCAAAGCATTGTGACTTGGGAGCGCCATGACGCGAGCCCTCTCAATGAACGCCGCAGTGGACGTGTCGATCGGTTCAGACATTCGGTGCCTCACTCACGTTGAACTTTTCGACAAAAGCCCGAGCAGCCTGGGTGTACGCGCCCCGCTCCCGCAGCGGGGCCATGTCATCAGTCCACTCAGACCAGAACTTGGCGATCGTGGCAATTAGTTCTTCATCAGTCATGGTTCGGTGCCTCACTTTCGGTTCGCGTAGAAGGTATCCAATGGAAAGCCTCCGCCCGCCTCCAACCCTCCTCAATGCCCGCCCTATAATCGTCACTCATCATCAGCCGGTCTTCCTCAACCTCGACTGCGGTCATGTCTCTCTGTGCGTACATCTTCAGGCCTCACTTTCGGTAGGGGACAACGGCAAAGCACGGATGCAACCAACAAGAATCGGCTCAGCGCCCGTGCAGAAACGATCAACCGCGTCAGCCGCCCGTTCTTGCATGTCGGCTACCCTCCGGTCAGCCACCGAACGCTCAGCTTCACGCGCATGGTGGTTAGCCTCCGCCACAGTGACATAACCCGCACGCGCCCAATCAACAACCGCCTGAATCGCAGACGGATGACGCTCCGGGCCATTGCCGTTCTCGTCACGCCTCGGAATAAGGATCGCTTCCTCGTAAACGCGCAGGGCTTCCATGTCACTCATCAGCGTTCCCTCCGGTCAGTGCGGCGTACATCTCGTGGTCATACCCGTCCGGGGTGTCCGCTGTTTCGCGGACGATCGCCAGCGCCCGGTCGATTCGTGCTTGCAGGGCATCCACCTCAGACTGACGAGATGCGCGACCAGCATCAAAAGCGACACGCCGAGTCCACGCTGCCGCCATGTTCGACCAGACGTTGTTTGTCGGGTACGCCGCTATCGCTTCGGCACTGTGGTCACTTGTCATAGTCATTACCTCTCTGTGCATCAATCGCCACCGTGAACGCTTCCGCCTCCGCCTCAGTCAAACCCGGCAGACCACCCAACACCGGGCCGTTCGTCCGATCGAACTCGACCCGCAACGCCCACACCTCCTCCAACGTGCAACCCACAAAACCCGGATAAGGGAACCGGGCGCGCGCAGCATCAGACACCACAGGGATCGGAGACAGGTCGTTCACTGGGGCTGTCCGAGCGTTGTGCGCGCCTTGCGGCGGGCTCGGCTTTCGCGAGAGCGGCGACGAGAGCACTCCATGCACTGCCGAAATCCCTTGACAGTGATCTTCGTGTTGTCCGGCGAGAACTCGTGTCCAAAGTCGCAATGCGTCTTCGCGGACTGATAATGCGTTCCGTGGAGTGTTCGATCAAGTAGGTTGCCGCTGCGAGAATCCCACCTGATGTTCTCTGCTCGGTTGTCATCGCGGCGACCGTTATTGTGGCACGCGTCTGCACTGGGTGGCGGCTCCCCGTGAAATGCCGCCGCGACAAGGCGATGTGCCTTTGAGCGCTTGCTCTTGCCATCGACATTGAGGCCAAGAACAAGATATCCGCCCTTGTCCACAAATTGCCGCAGTATCACGCTCTTGAAGACGCGACGCCGCTTCTTGTTTTGGTCAATGACAACGCGCTCGACAGAACGCACTCGCCCATCTGAGCTAGCTTCGTATGATCCCTCGTAGCCGGGGATTGAACGCCACTCTGTAGACTGCATAGCAGCCCTCCTATCAAGTCGGATTTGATTCAGGGTCAGGCCTCGGAGAGCGTTCCATCGCTCTTTCGGGGCTGTTTCTATTCTACTGGAATTATCTTCTATTTCTTGAATACGCATAGTCAGAACGGAACATCTGAGTCGGCAAAAGAAACGGGGCTGTCGGTTTGCGCGTTACCGGTTTCCGTCACCTGCGCGTTCGACGGTGAAACAACCTGGGCATTATTGACGCTTCTTTTCACCGAGTGGCGTACCTGCCCCTGCTTATCCGTCCAGTCATCAACCGAATCACCATGCAACCCCGACACAGACACATGGGCACCCTCCAACAGCAGATGCTCATCGTCAAACCAACAAGACCACCTAGTGGTGCCCTCCGACCCGTCCCGTTTCTTGAACGACTCGGTGACCTCAGCGCCCTTCCCGTGAAAAAAGACGCGCGTGACCGTGCCCTTGATATTTACAATCGCCATCAGATCTCCTCACTATCAATCTCTTCGCAGTCGCCCGATGCGGGTGAGCCCGGCCAAAGGTCAGAACCGAGAGTCCACTCGCCCACGATCGCGCCAGCTGGCGCATTCTCGAAAGCCGCCTCAATCGCAGACTCCCTATCTTCAGCCTCCACCTCAACCGTCGCCTCAGCCACAGCCACCAAATACACGCGATACTTCGCCATCAGCTTTTACCTTCCTGCTCGTTTTCATCAGCAACAACAACCCGCGTAACCGTGTCCATGAACACGTCAGCAACCAGCAACACGGTCGCATCAAACTCGGTCTGCGCGTCTCGAATGTCGTGCATCTTCGACTCGTCGCGCGGCCCCGAAAGCTCAACCACACCGTCCTGCACAGTGAGCGTGAAGTCGCCGCTATAAAACACGCGCCCCCAACTGCGCGTCTCGTCATACACGGTCACGTCAATCGGCGTTATGTACAGATGTTCGGGATCGCGCCCCACACCGCCCAGCACCTTCCACGACCCGCTCACACGACCATCAGAACCGATCACCCGCTGATACTTGCTAAGGTCAAACGCTTTCATCGTTTCGCCCCTTCCTGTCGTTTCGCGGCCCACCTATTGGCAACCATCATCTGCTCCGCCGTAAAATCCCGTCGCGGCCGAGACACCCTCACCACAGGCTGAACACGGAACGAACCCCGCACCCACCGCTCCTGCTCCGCAACCATCCACCCCTCATCCGTGATAATCATTTCCACCCCTTCATCTGCCGAAACAACGCCCACTCCGCAGCACTAAAATCTGCTGGAGTCACAGACGCAATGAACATGTCGAACGCAAAATCTGAGGCCACCCGAACATCAGTCACGAGATCGCCTCTTTCGCTTTCCGTGCCGCCGCAAGAGCCGCCCGATAATCAGCATCAAAAGCGACACGATCCAACGGCACCAACAACGGGTCAACCACACGAGGTGCCGCCGACACCCGTGCTGCACGTTCCCGCCGTCCCACAATCAACCGCACCCGCTCACGCACATGATTAGGTTGCAGATACTCCAACGAATTACGCCGATGCATCCGCACCGCCTCAACAGCGTCCGCAAACTCGAGATCCCCGATGGTGTCCACCCACTCCGCAAGTACGAGCCCAGCCGCATCCGTTTCACGGTTATCGACCAACTGAATCTTCGCCAACACAGCAGCCACCTGTGCGTTATTCATGCGCTCTCGCTTTCGGGTTGACACAGCGAGCAAGATTTTTCATGCGCATCCCAGCCTTCGGGATCTGTGTACCAGCGGCTCGAATCGTGCTCATCCCACAAGTGACGGGGGTTTATGTCTGACTTCGCCCAGTTCTCGCAGCAGTCGTAGCTTTCAATTCCCGAGCTGCGACCAAAAGGATTCATTCTGTTTCCGTGCTCTGGACACGCCACAGCGGTCCAACACTTTTCAATACACCCGAAGCCACTCACGCGCTCACCTCAAATTCTTCATGTTCAAACTGCGGCAGATCCAGCACGGGGGCGTGGATGCGTTGTTCGTGTACGCGCCCGAAAACTCCCGTGCCGGGGAACAGGTCATCTATCTCGTCGCCGGAAATCCACCCGAGCAAATCCATGACCCAAAAGCAGAACCGTTCAGGCTTAGCGCCCGGAAAACCCTTCATCATGGCGATCGATTCGGCCAGATGGTCGCGGCCAACAGCTGCGCCCGTAGTGCTCGACAGGTGACCGCCGCGAAAGATGACCGGCTCCCAGGTGTAGGCGATCCTCACGTTGCGCTTGAACGCCGCAAACGGCTTCACCCACGCAGCAACACGAACATCTGGCGGGCACAACGGAAGCAACGTGCGCAAACTCGGAGTGGAAGCCGACATTGCCCACCCATCCGAATAGTCGGTTTCCAACTGCTCAATGAGTTCCACATGCCGTTCAACCGTGTCCCAGTCGTGCGCCTGCGGGTGACGGTCGGCGTACAGTTTCCCCATGCCGAGATAAGGCGGATCTGCGTATGCGAATCTCATGCGTTTACCGCCTTCCGTTCCTGTGCGTTATTCATCGCTTTGCTTCCCCAACAGTCGGCAAGTGCTTCGGGCACCAGTCCTCGTCGTACTTCCCGCGACCCGTTTTCCAGCCCTCTGCTCGAGCGTTAGCCCTGCTCTGAGCAAGGGTTTCTCCGTGCTGATCGAAGTCGATAGGCGCGCCATCTGCTGAACAACAGACAATCCAGATCGGGTAGACGCTCATGCGCTGAGTTCCTTTCGTTCCTGTGCTTCATCCATAGCCCGCCCTTGCTCAATCAACGACAGGGCTCGAGCATCCTTTGTTGGTCGCTGACTGCTCGACCGTGCAACCGGTGGCCCGTCCGTCCAACGCTCACCGTTCAACCACGTCGACGCGTGCGGCACGAACTCCGCCTCAGGACGGTTCGGATGATGCGCGTACACACCCACCAGCGCAAGCAAATCGAGCGGGTCAATCTTCGTCACAGCCTTACCCCACGCCTTTCGCGCTTCCGCCTTCCCCTCACTGCGAGGCCACATAGACCAAAACTCGGCAAAGTGATCAGGTTCAGAAATGCTCAAGTGTTTAAGTACTTGCTCTGTCTCTGTCTCTGTCTCTGTCTCTGTCTCTGTAATAGCTAGGGGTGCAGTAGAGTTTTGCTCTAGCACTTCGCTAGCAGGTGCTACAGGTTTGCTAGCCGCCTGCTTCGCCTTCGCTAAACCACCCTTCCGGCCAGCATCACGTTTCGCCTCAATATCGGCCCGCGTCGTCTGATGTTCCGAATAGTCGCGGATCTGCCAACCACCCTCCACAACAGTCCACGACGGACGCTCAGGATGGTTCACACACAACTCCGCCGCAACAGCAGCGCCCCACATTTTGAGTACCACGAACTCATCCAGGAACCCGTCAGTGAGTTGGCGACGGCAATACAAGGTGGCCTCGAACATGGCCCTGAATGCTGCATCGGATAGGCGCATGATCTTGGGGTGCTCGTCCATGCCAATGTCGAACCGGGCGTACAGTCGATCGTCCTTTGTCATCAGAAGATCACCCCAAGGCCCGGACGCGGAAACCCTGCATCAGCGAACATTCGGTATGCCTCATATTTGGACACCGGAAACCGTTCAAACCCGAGTAGCTCGTACCACCCATCCGCATACTCCACCGGTAACTGCTTGCACCGTTCGGCGGTGGCTTGATTGGTGGCAGCTTTCACCACCCGGATACCCCTTGCGATCAGATCCCGCCTGTACGTTCCGTCCGCGTCTTCCTTCCCGCCATTGCAGGAACGGCACGCTGCTACAGCGCACTCAGGCTGATTCAACACCTCACTACCGCCAGCGCCCCGCCCTGCACGATGGTCCAAATCCGTTGCCACCCCAGAACAGTTCGGGCCGGCAATCACACACCGGAAACCATCACGACTCAACACTGCCGCCTTCAACGCAGCGGACGGTTGCGGACGCTTCCCCCGCCGATACGGAACCTTCGGAAACCCGCTCACCTGTACGCCCCCAATAGCTCGGTGGGGTCATTTTCGGCAGACTCCGAATCATCAACTACGGCACGAACCTCGGCAACAAATCGTCCAAAATCGAAACCCTCCATATGCGCCACCATCCGACTCATTTTCAACTCGGCTCGCAACTTGCGAAGGAACCCCCGACGCGCAGCCATCTCGACCTCCAACGGATCAAACGGCTCGGCATTTTTGGGCGGCGGTTGAATGTAGGTCGAAACTGAAAGCGCGTAACCATGCGCGCTAACCTCCGCTATTGCAACATCACGCTCAATCTCATGTTCCCGATCAACGAAACGAATTGTGTCGGTGTCGCGGTCTTTGCGCAGCACAAGGCAAGCCGTCGAAATGCTCGTATCGGTGAACGTGTTGCCGGGGATGAGAATGACCTGATCTATGACGTTCTGCTCCACAAACCATTGCCGCAGAATCCCCTCACGCCCACCGCGATAGAGGATGCCGGGGAAGCACAGCACCACCGCCACACCGTCCGGCGCAAGCATGTGCAGAATGTGGATGAGGAACGCATAATCAGCGCGTGAGCCGGTCGGCACCGTTGGAACGGACATGAACCGCTCGTCCGACTGTGGCTCCCAGCGCACAGAGAATGGTGGGTTAGCGACGATCGCATCGAATCGTTCATCAAGCCATGCGGGGTTGCTCAGCACATCACCGACCGCCCCGTGAAAGCCGGGAATAATCTCTGCATCAGACACCGCGAGGGCGTCTATGTCCTGCCCGTATTTTTCGACCGAATCGGCAAAGGCAGACAGTAGCGAACCACGCCCGCAGGTTGGGTCATAAACGCGGTGTGGTTCGCCGGGCACTAGTGACCGGATAAATGTTGCCAGTTCTGGCGGAGTGTAAAACTGTCCACGGTCTTTGAACTCCTGCCGCATGGCCTTGAGAGAGTGTGCGGTCACCGTCTGCGCCCCCTACTCGCCTCAGCACCAAACAGGCGCGACAAATCCATGCGCCCATTCCGACGCGCCAACATCTCCAAAGCCCTCAGCGTTCGCCCCAACTGTTGCGCCACATGCACCGGATCAACCCCGTTACTAAGTAACCAGTCGCAGTCCTCGAACACCTGAGCTGCCGGTGGGGGCTTCATGCTGCGACCGCCTGGAGTGCGTTAGCCGCATACACGGCCCGCGCAAACCCCATCGGAGTCACACTGCGAACGTTCGCCCGATCCGGCCCGGAAGCCCTATGAATCCTGTTGTCAGGGACACCCAACCCTGCGAGCACCTGCGGGGCAGGCATCACAAACCCGCCGCCCGTCCACAAGTTTGTTCGCTTCGTATAGTTATCGCCGGCCTCCAACGCCGTGTACTGCCACGGATCGAAACTGTGAGACGCCGCACCAAAGACTTGCGCAAGAGTGCTCACCGGATTCTCGACAAGGAACGGCGCACCGGTCATCTCCGCCACGGTTCGACACTGCTCCGCAACACTCACCGCCTTCGCAAAGAACGCCGAGTCCGCCTTCCATTTACCCTCAAACCATCGCGCACCACTCACCGCCATATCTGTGCATGGGGGCCAAGCCGCAACAAACACAATGCGCGGCAAGTAGTCGCGGATCAGCGGCATCGCCTCAAGCACTGTGGCGGCAACCTTGAGCACCGTCCCATCCCAATGTGTGATCCCGTGTTGCGGGTCAACCAAGATTGCTGTGTAGCCGGCGTCCACCCAGGGTTGCGCAAAGTTTCCGGTCACGTCACACAGGCTCAAAAGGACGCCGCGCTCCGCTATCGCTGGTGCGTTCATCGGGTGTCCCCCATGTCAACAGCCGCGACCGGAAGATAAACGATCTGGATCATGCGGCACCGCCGATCAGTGTGATGACCGCCGCAGCTTGCACCCGGAACAGGCGTCTCCAATACTCAGGCAGTGACACCCACGGCTCAAACCTGGGCGTGTCCTTCACTGTGTTCATCGCCGCTATGTAGGCTGCTTCGGCCGCCCGGTCAAGCGTTGTGGGGTCGATAGGTGCGTTGAGGCTCACGGCGACACCTCGCCCACTCGAAGCCACAAATCACCCTGCACACGCCCCACCTCATACCGGTCAACGGTGATCGCATCCCCATCCACCGGGACAACCTCACCCACCGCGAGATCGCCTAATAGTTGGGTGCCGAACCGTGCCCAAAATAGAGGCGCGGTCACGAGTTGACCCACAGGATCGCATCAGCCAAAAGAAGCCCGTCATTGGTGATGAAGCTCATGGAGTCGTCGCGGGGCTCGTACTCGTCGATAGCGTGACGGAGAATCGCCAGTTGTGCGTCGATGGTTGCGTGCAGGGCAAGGATGAGTTCTAAATTGCTCAACGCTCGGTACTCAACATTTTCTGCCTCCCAAAGTTCGGCAATAATGTAACGCTCAGCGTCCATCAAACGTGTTACCCCAAGGATGTTGACACTGCCACCCCACGGCCCCGGCGTGCTGTCTGCCTTGAGTCGTTCGAGCTTGGCGATTGCCGCCTCAAGACGCTCCACAACAGTCACGAGTCAGCCCCGGCCACATAATCCGGGTCAGCAGGGTCAAGGGGGGCTCGAGGCTCAACAACAATTGTTTCCGGCTCCTCACGGGTCACCACAAGATCATGGACACCCGCAATCGACTCGACCTTCTGCTCATCCGCCTCGATCGCCCTGCCCAGCTCGGTTGACTTCGGCAGGTACGGGGCCAACGCGCGGATGCCGGTCTTACGTGCCATCTCCTCCGGGTTCGTTTGCCACGGTGTCCCCTTGTCCCAATACGAGGGACGGCGCGCTTCAACCTTCTCGCGTGGTAGGTACGCCCACACCGTCCCGGCACCCTTGATCTTCGCCATCGCAACCACACCAGTCCACTCGCGGGTTTCGTCATAGTCGGCAGGTAACCAGTCAAAGAAACGACCACGCTCCGAGTTCGCCCCATGATCGAACTTGTCCCCGTCACGCACAAGGAACGTTTCGATCTTCTCAATCCGCCCCGACCTGTACGCCAACTCGATGTACCCCTGATAGCCGATGATCGGCAGGCAGACTTGCACACCCTTCTCCATGCGGGGGGTGAGGTAGAAGTGACCCAACGCAGGGCCGATCTCCAACTTCAACTGTGCCGCCAACATGATGCCGCCCAACACGGATGCGGGGGTTGCTTGCTGCAACTTCGGGCTTTGCGAGATGGTGCTGATCGCCGCCCGCACGAACGCCGCCGAGTTCAGCGCACCCGCCAACTGTGTTTCGATCGCCGCCTGCTGCGCCTGCACAAGATCCCGGATCGTCGGGTTCGCTTTCGTCGCTACCTGCTTCGTTGCGATCTTCCCTGCAAGGTCACTCATTGGTTTCTCCCGTTTCGGTCTTCCAGATGGTCAATTCGGTGTAACTCTCAAGCACGTCATGGACGGTAAGCCCCGCCTCCCAACCATCAGGCGGGTCTGTGGAGAACTCCTCATTCAGCGCCTTGGTGTCTTTGCGCAGGAACCGTGGCGATGACGGCATTTCGCGTGTGTACATTGCGTGCAGATCCGGGTGCTCATCACGAAACAAGGTCATGTCGAATGTCACGGCAGGCTTCGGGCGTTTCCATGTGTACAGCGCCTTACCCTGATAGGCGAGGATGCTCTTGTCCGTGTTGAGTAGTAGTTGTTTGTACGCGGCCTTTACGGCGTCTATCTGCGCCTCAGCAGCCTTGTATGCGCTCCGTTCCTGCCCGTCCAGCCACCACGCCATGAGCAGCCGCTCGTCACCCTCCAGGGTTGCCCCCGAGTCACCAAACACCAGGGCCATTTCGTCAGAGGTGGTTGGCTCCGGTGGGACTTTCGCCATGACGTTGTTCTGCCAGAAGTCTTTAGTGATGGCGATGATCTGGTCGACCACAACCTGATCCCATTCGATCGTGAAGAACTCGGGCCGGTTGCCCCCATGAAGCACCGCCAAATATCCTCTACGCGCACCCAAAACGATCATCTGCACGAGCACCTGAATGCGGTAGTTATCGGGCACACCTTCGGCCCATTGTTCGGCCATGAATCGGTCAGATGTTTTCAGCTCGACAGGTTCGCCACGATCGGTTACCCGGTCGGGTGTTGCACCTAACCACGGGTGCTCAACTGATTGCAGCAGCCCCGGCGAGGGGAGGACCGCCAACCCTTTGTTGTCTGCCACCCATGTTGCGATGGCATCCTCTAACCGGTGACCCCATTCCTGCCATTCGGTCATGTCGTCGCGGGAGTTGGGGTTCAATTTGTCGTTGTAGATCCCGAGCGGTGTTGACCATTTGGATAGGCCAAGGATGCAGGCAACCTCGGAGGCACCGACGATCCCTTTGCGCGCGCTTATCCATTCGGGCGTGTTCGCCTTAGCGCCGAGAACTCGGTACGTCATGCTGCTGCCTCTCTCATCGGGTCCGCAACAACCATCAGCCCGGCGTACACGCCACCCTCCAACAATCGCGCGAACGTCTCCAACGTCATCGACACATATTGGTCGGCAGGGTTCCCGGTCCCGTGTTTCTTGTGCGCCACCACCCCAACCCCAGCATCATCGTTGCCCCGTTCAACCTCGGCTTCGCGTATCCATCCGGGCAGGTTGTCGCGGGCAGTGTCTTTACATTCGATGACTACGCGGGTGCCGTTGATTGTGCGCACCCCGCCAATGTCGCCCCGGTCTTTGTTGCCGTTCTTTGCTCGTCGTTCTATGCGGTCGTCGGCTAACCGGAATGCCAGAAACTCGGCCACCACTTTTTCGAAGTCGGACCCGGCTTTCTTCGCGGATGCTCGTGTGCGGGTCACAGGTCTACCTCCGCCGGGTAGTCGATTGTGAGTCGCCCGTCGCGCAACGCCTCAGC
>Ga0163155_10004321_pt1 | contig 14698 bp, 14 predicted proteins | sample OliLakLV19SP4G1_FD_148611 | JGI IMG/M metagenome (GOLD analysis project Ga0163155, IMG submission 148611) | Freshwater microbial mat bacterial communities from Lake Vanda, McMurdo Dry Valleys, Antarctica - Oligotrophic Lake LV.19.SP4.G1 | ecosystem: Environmental > Aquatic > Freshwater > Lake >...
GTTGATCAGTCATTCGATGTTAGGGTTTACAGCTTGTTCGACCAGACGAATTAACTGTCGGGTCGATAATTGATAGTGATGTTATCATGAATTGCGGGATGGCGGAATACCGCGGAGCGCTATTTTCGGGCCATAGAGCACGTATCGGGCAAGATTTCTATCGGGGACCGGTCTGCTTTTTACCCACAGTCGTTCCACATTGTTTGCAGCAGTAATCGAAAAGCTCTCCACCGGGAATTACCAGCAGCATCTTCTCTCGGACTGGCATCGAGCATTGACACTTGGGGCAGAAGAGCTCCGTCGCGCCAAAAGACCCGAATGAAGCGGGCGATTCCGGGGCTTGAGTCTGTCTCAATGCCGCGGAGAGCGCTGAATTATTTGAATAACGAGCCATGCATTTTCTCCAAGCGAACACTACGCCCTAGAGCTTAGCGCGGAACAGGCTTATCTTTCAATATTGCCTGGGTCGTGCAGTGGGCGAACTCCTCAATCCGCTCATGGTAGGCGTATAGATCGGGGCGATCTTTAAAGATTCGGGTATCGGAGAGCACTTTTAGCAAGGGGCGTTGGTAGGAGTAGACGGTGCTTCTAGCGCTCCAGATGGTGATGCCATTGCTCGTGTCGATCAGCTTGGTGTAAATGTTTAACTCTTGATCGCTCCGTAAATCCTCCATTTGTCCCACGAGAACTAGGTCATAACCTGCATCGGCCGCAAGCTGCAGCGCGCGGTGATTCCCCGTGAAAAACTCCTCTCGTTTGCCGGGCCAACGATCTTGGTTAAAGAGCTCGATGATTGTTATCTCACCGCTCTTGTAAAGCTGGGCTTGTACTTTTCGCGCTATTTCTCTGCCGAAATGCTGTGATTCGTTGCCTGGAGGAGCAAAAGTTTCCGGCACGTCAAACGGTATCACGGCCAGGCGCACCATCTGTTGCGAGTCATATCGGCCCTTTAGATAGGCCGGCAACTGGGCGTTAATGTAGGTCTGAATCTTGCAACCCTCGAGTTTGGTGGGCCATCCAATAGTTGAGCAGCCTGCTGTGAGACATAGTGCTAAGCCGCCAAAGGCGATCGCGCGCAGAGGTCTCAGCTTTAAAATTGTAGAGCGCAGAAAGGATCTAGGATCCCATGAAGATGAAGAGCTTTTCGTTACGTTTGGTAGCACTGGCGCTGTTCTCCCTGGTCATTATCGTTACGGGGACGGGCTGCAGCAAGAGATACAGCGACATGCCGGCGTTCTCCTCGATCCCACTGGGCGACGCGTTCAACTACTCGGTCGGTAGATTTAAGACGTCTTATCTTGCCGACCAGATTCATGCCTATTATCGGGGTCATACTTCTGGCCCGATTGGCGTCGCGACCTTCGTAGATCTCGACAATCTCTATACTTCTTCCAGCTTTGGTCGGGTCTTAGCAGAGCAGATCATGACAGAGCTAGCAATGAAGGGTTACACCGTCATTGAGTTACGAAAGGCCGATGCAATCCAGATCTTATCTCAGCAGGGAGAATTTGCTCTCTCGCGTGAGACCTCAACGCTCCGTCCCTTCCAGGATATGGCCGGGATTGTCGTTGGCACTTACTCGAACTCTCCCGAACGAGTTTATGTTAACGCTAGAATTATCGATCCAACTACTTCGTTAATTGTCTCTGCTGGTTCAGTAGAGATGGCGCAGACGGAGGAGATCGGCAGAATGATTCGCGCCAACTCCATCGCGCCGACGATGGAGAGAATTCCGGTGCGAAGTTTGGGCTACGCTACGTATCCAGTTCCGTACTATTACCCGGGACCCTTGCAGTTCGGGCGTCCTGGTGAAGAGGAGGATTCTTCTCGCTCACTGCTGGGCTCGCCGCCTCGGATCGTCGAACCTGCCCCACCAGCGAGTTTGCCGCCACCACTTTCTGCGCCTTCGGGTGGCAGTGGAGCCGGTGGAGGAAGCGTTGATCCAGCTAGCGCTGATCGCACTAGCTAGCATTCGGTGCGATCTTAGCGGAGCGGGTGCCACGTGTATGCAGAGAGATAGAGTGGAGAGATCGTTGCGGCTAGAAGAGCCAAATAAATAAAAACAGCCCAACTAAGCCAGGGTTTCCTGGAAAGAACTCGAGTCAACAGGCTACTTGCGAGTAATGCGAGTAAAGGGAAGGCGTGGAGCAAATACGTTGCTTTGATTGTATCGCCTTTGGTGTGCTCGGGGTGCGCAATTAGGAACCAAAAATAGCCTAGCACTGAGACAGTCAGAGCGCCGGCGGCGAGTCGCTGTAGCAGAATTCGATCTTGGAACTGATCTGTTTCGAGTCCCGATGTGCGACGGATGGGACGTAGCAGCCAGAAACTATAGACAAACGTGAACAGCAACAACCCGCTTACTCCCAGTGAGTAGAGATTGCTTTTGCCGAGGAGGGAAAGGATTTCAGTTCGATTACTTTCTATGCTTGCGGGAAGAGTTTGATCTAAAGCTAAACGTTTGGCCGGAATAAATTGGGATCGATACTTAGTGCTCCGTCCGTAGACGTTAAAATAGCACCAGTAATCACCCCACATTTCGGAGAGAAAGATCGGCAGTAGCTCATTCTGAAAATTAGGCCGGAGAGGCTGGGAGAAGAGCTCTCGCCCACCCAAACCAAAATAAAACGAGGCGGGTTGATTAGAAAGCGAAAACGTTGACGCGGGAGCGCGGTTGAAGGCGCCAACAGTGCTATTTCGCACCAGTAGACCAAGGTAAAACCAACCCGCACCTATTACTGAAACCAAAACAGCAATGGCGAGCGGGCGAAAATGTTGACGGAACGATTTTTCTCTCACAACAAAGCTGATACCGACTAAGGCGAAGCCCAAAGCGGCAAAAACTCCCCACTGTCTGGACAATGCGAGCAGCGCAACGCACGCTCCAAGTTTGAGTGGCGAGGAGCCGTTTTTTCCCCGCAATAACAGGAAGAGCTGGTAGAGAGTCACGATCGTAAAGCACGCTACGTATGGCTCGCCACGAAGAAAAGCAAAACTCTTATAATAAACTGGCAGTATCCCGACGAGCGAAACTGCCAGGTAGCGTGGGAGGTATTGATCCGGATAGAGAATTTGGATTAGTCGCAGCAAGTAAATAAACATTGTCAGCGACAGCGCTACTTGCAGCACAAAAGCAATCCGCACAGAGTGGTAAAGTCCGAGTCCGCTCCATTTTAGGGCGGCGGGAAGTAGGTATGGTAACGGAGCGCTAAAAAATTGCGCGGATTCTTGCTCTAAGGGAGAGCGGAGCTCGGCATAAATCTGAACATTGCGAAGGTGGTGATGCGCGTCGTAACCGATTCGTGGATCGTGGATTAGCGCATTTCGGAGTAACACTAAGTGTATCAGCGCGATTAATAGCCACAGTCCGCAAGCTCGCCGGTCTAGTTCGCGAAATGCTCTCACAACTGTCGGCCGCTAGGGTGTCTTACCATCGGGTTCGTAAAGATCTCCGAGGCCTAAATTGCTTGTGCCACGATCGACTGGGACATCCGAGGCAGCTCCCTGGCCATTCCATAAAATTGGTGGAATGTTGTCAGTCGGTAGCATCTTTTCGTTCTTAATTCGCTCTCTTAATTTGGAGATGGCTCGTTCGATCTCCGGAGTGGTGTAGCGGTAGTCTGGCTTAACCTCCTTCCCGGCGTTAGCGAAGAGATGATTCTCGCCGTAAAAAATTTCGTAATAAGGCAGATTATCAAGCGCGGGCCCTTTCAATACTTTACCCTCGTGAGAAAACATCGACTCGCAACAGCTACAAAGTAATACGTCGTTCTGAAAGGTAAGATCGCAGCCGTCATAAGTGCATCGAGTGCTAAGCACGAACCATCCCGCATCATCTCTAAAAAGTAGTAACGATCGATCTCGGATATGCTGTCGGGGAAAGAGGCGGTGCTGGACCTGTCCCATATTATGAACTCCAGCCGGCCGTTTGAAGCGCTTCTCGCAGCCAACTAAGCCCAGCGCAAGCAGAGAGAGTGCTCCACAACGAAAAATGAACTCCCGACGTGTGGATTCTGAATCTAGCGAAGGTTGGGTACTGGCGTCAGGATCTATGGAGTTTGGAAGATTTAAAGCGGCCATGATAGCTCATGTTCTTACATAAATATTATGCCGACAAGCCCGAATACCGTGCTCTTAGCCTGTATCTTCGACACCTTGACGCTTTGTAGCTGGGAATGATACTCGCCACACTAGATGAATTGCTATGGAGAGCGCTAGTGCTGAGTCGGCCTAGCCAGGGAAGATTGGTGAGAAGCCAACGCGGTCCCCGCCACTGTAATTGGAGAGAATCGACTAATCGCCACTGGTACTGAATCCTCGTGCTTTGAGCGGGGTTGCCGGGAAGGTCCGAGAAGGGGTCGATTGAAAGTAGCGCTAAGCTGCGCGCTACTCCTCCAAGAGCCAGGAGACCTACCAGAGTAACTTATCCCAGCTGCGATCTTTCCGGGGATTGGAAGGTTACGGGAAGGTTGCGTTCGTGCATCTTCCTCTAGATTTTTACCCCGAGCAGCTTTTTATTTTTTTAGGTCAGTTAATTGATCAGCTGACCATTCATGCTCGGGGATGGGCTATGAAAACGCTATTATCACTACTACTTGGTGCAACTGTATTGTCTGTGGCGACTTTTCCGGTTGCGGTCAGCGCAATTGAAGAGGACGTAGCTGGGAGCCAAAGCGACACCGAGAGTGCCGCGGAACTTCCAGAGTTGGTGATCAGTGCTAGTCGTACAGAAACCCCTTTAGAAAAGGTGGGTCGTTCCGTCGAGCTCAGAAGGGCTGAAGAGATACAGGCGAACCAATCGCAAAATCTTACCGAAGCTCTAAGTACGGTCAGCGGAGTTAGGGGCTTTGAGATTGGCGGACCCGGTTCTCCGGGAGTCTCTCCAATTGAGATCAGAGGATTTAGAAGTTCTGGGACTCAGCTGCTGCTGAATGGCTGGACCCTGAGCGATCCCTCGTCGATTTCGGGGAATTTTGATCCATACTTCTCATATTTATTGTCTGACGGGATAAGTTCCGTCGAAGTTTTAAAGGGTGGCGTGGGAGTGCTTTACGGAAGCGATGGCCTCGCAGGGGCTGTCAATATTCGAACTGGAGTACCGAAAGCTGGCCTCTCCGGTGGCGCTCGCTTTGAGGCAGGCGCATATGCGACGCTAACTGAATCAGCACAACTTAATTACGGCGCAGATGAGGGAAACATTTTTTCCAGCGTTACCCGAGTAGACAGTGCCGGATTGGATGAGCATGGAGATTACGAAAATACGAATCTACTTCTGGGTGGAGAGTATGAAGTTATTGAGGATAAGCTTAGGATTGCTCCGCTAGTATTTTTGGTTAACGGCAGCACGGATCTTGATAACCCACCATCGATCGGTGCGGCGGGCGAATTGATTCCTAACCAAGATACTTTGCGAAACAAGGTAGATAATACTGCTTTGGCGTACGGCGTAACAGCAACATTGCTCGCTGATGAACGGAACACCACCAAGGCGAGCGTCTACTCGGTGTTAAGTGAACGGGATTTCTTCTTTGACTTTTCTGGCTTTGAGTTTGAATCGAATTTTTCTGGTAGAGCGCTGACGGTTGAATTGGAGAACGCTTATAAATTGGTATCCGCTGGGAGCGAAATCGTGACAGGCGTGAGATATGACAATCAGAATGCTGAGACAGATGATGGGTCGGTTAGTGATGAACAGTCTCGTGATAACTATGCCGCTTTTATCTACGATCGCACGGACCTCTTCGAGGATCGTCTGACCTTAGCTGGAGGGTATCGCCTAACTCGAATAGGCGCTGTTAATGAAACGGTCTCGACACTGGAAGGGTCCGCCGTCATTAATGTCCCGGAGACCGATTCTAGAGTCCACGGCAGCGTGCAGCAGGGCTTTCGAGCTCCTACGCTCTATGAGTCCAGCGGAAAGACATTGGACTTCAGCACCGGGGCCTTGATTGACGTGGGGAATCGGAATTTAGAGCAGGAAGAAACTCTCGGCTTTGATATCGGGGTAGGACAGTTCTTCTTTGATAAAACCTTACTGGTCGATCAGACATTTTTCTTGATCGATGCTGATGAAACTATTCTTTACGATTTTGCTAATAGCACTCATGTTAACGGCGGTGGTGGGCAAACACGCGGCTTCGAGAGCTCCATACAGTGGCTGCCTTGGGAGTGGTATCGCGGACGTGCGGCGTATACCCACTTGGATCAAGCTCAGGGCCTAGATGGATTGCGGAGCCAGCGCCGTCCGTGGAACTGGTTTAGTATTTCTAATACCTTTCTCTGGAAAGGTGCGACGTTGGCTGGTGAATTGCGTTATCGCGGGAGTCAAGAGCTTCAGTTTTTTGGTGTCGCGGATCGTTTGGAGGAGGGTGACGTCACAGTTTTTGACCTGGCACTATCGGTGCCAATTTATGGAGGAGTCGAAGCCTATCTTCGGGTAGATAACGTATTCGATAGTAAATATACTGAGGCTGGCTATCAGATGCCTAGGGGCTCCGCATACGCGGGAGTGCGATTCAAGCTTTAGCGTTGGAACACTTTTGTTCCCAGATAGGAGCCAAACCAAGCTAGCGCGAGGACTGGTAGCAAGTGAAAAAGCAATAAAAGTGCTATCTGATAGTGTTTACAAAGAGTTTCTTACACGTATAAAAAGCCATTCGTATGATTAAGCTAATGCTAGATTAAGACAAAGCCGACTTACACTGCGCATGAACGGAATCATGCAGACGTAAGGGAGTTTCAGGCTTATGCATTACGGAAGATGCTATTTGGTAGTGGGCTTGCTGTTTGGAGTGTTGCTTGGTTGCGGCAGCGACTCCGGCACTTTATCCTCAGTAGTCAGTGGTCGAATCTCCCAGACAACATCTGCAGGAGAATTCGCGCTTGTTAGGTTTTTGAATACCGACTCTCAAAGTATAGCAGTAAATTTTTCGGTAGATAATTCAGTAGTTGCTACTGGGGTGGAGTATACTTCGCCGTCAGAATATCTGGCTGTTCCCAGCGGGACTCGAAATATTTCGGTATTGGCCGATGGAGACTTAGAGCCTTTGACAGCGGCTCCCTTCGAGCTGATTGGTGGACAAAATTATACTTTCGTCTCAGGTGATCGAGATTCAATAGGCTCGGGCTTGGTCTATAACAGCACGCTGCTCGATGACTACCCCGCGCCAGTGGCCGAGAGCGAGTCTCAGGTTCGATTTCTGAACAGCTCGCATTCTATCCCTCAAATGACACTCGAGATCGGTTCGCTCGGAGCCCCTCAGCCGGAACTCAGACTGGAGCTATCGTTGGGTCAGGTAAGTCAGTATTTTGCGCTGCGGAGCGATTCTGAATGGAGCATTACCGTAAGAGATACGGGCAGCGGCCGGCTAGTCTTCTCAAGGGATTATCTGCCCTGCTATGAAGCTGAGTCGTGCACTGTAGCGCTTTTTGACCCTAATTCTACTTTCCAGGACTATGCGGTGGTTGTACTTCCAGATCTCGGCGTAAGTCCAGAGACGGACGCAACCGACGAGAGTGAAGACTCCTTAGACACCTAAAAAACGACCGGAGCGGGGAGGAAGGGCCGTCAGACAGTGGGGAGCTCCTCATCGCTGAAATTGTCCATCGTACGCTCGCGTACCATACTGCTAACTAGTGCCGAAAACTCAGCGGCTTTAAGGGTGCGCTGGTCTTTGGTGCAATAGCGCCGCCAGGTAACAGCCAGCTCCTCTTCCTCTTTGCCTCCCACAATTAACATATTGGGGATCTTTCGCGTGACGGCGTTACGGATTTTCTTATTAAAAGTTTCTGAGCTTTGATCGATCTCCACACGCAGCAACTTTTGCGAAAGCTCTTGCTGAAGTTTTTCAGCATACCCATAAAATTTGTCGGCCACAGGAATGATTTTAATCTGAACTGGGGCCATCCAAGTCGGGAACGCTCCGCCAAAGTGCTCAATCAAGAAGGCCAAGAACCGTTCGTGTGTGCCGAGCGGAGCGCGGTGTATGATATACGGCCGGTGCTCTTTTCCGTCCTCGGCAATGTAGGTCAGCTCAAATCGAGCAGGCATGGCAAAGTCCAGTTGATTCGTGGAAGCCGTTTCTTCTCGGCCGATCACGTTTCGGATCTGGAAATCGACCTTTGGCCCATAAAATGCCGCTTCTCCCTTAGCTTCTTCGTAGCGGATATTCATCTCCTTCAGCACATCGCGAATAATGTCCTCGGAGTATTTCCAGGCTTCAGGATCGTTGACATACTTTTCGGTATTCTCCGGGTCGTGCAAAGACAGGCGCATCCAAAAATCAGAAAGTCTGAATTTTTTATAGTACATTTCGTGCATGTCGAGAACTGCTCGAAACTCTGTGCGGAGCTGATCGGGTCGACAATAGATGTGCGCGTCATTCATGCTTAACATCCGCACGCGAAGCAAGCCGGAGAGCGCTCCTGAGTCTTCGTAGCGGTAGACCGTCCCGTATTCCGCTAGTCTAAGCGGGAGATCCCGATAGCTACGGGGGCGTGAAGCATAGATCATATGGTGATGAGGACAGTTCATCGGCTTGAGATAATACGGCTCTTCACCCTCCATCTTCATCGGGGGGAACATTGAATCTTTGTAATAGGGAAGGTGGCCAGAAGTCAGGTAGAGACTCTCCTTGGTGATGTGCGGAGTGCTGACTCGAACGTAGCCCGCCCGAAATTCGATCTCTTTAGCGTAGTTTTCTAGCTCATCCTTTAAAACAGTTCCGTTCGGCAGCCAGAGCACTAAGCCCGGGCCAATTTTATCGCTAATGATATAGAGATCTAGCTCAGTGCCGAGCTTGCGGTGATCCCGTTCGCGAGCCAAGCGCCTTAGCTCCTGATACTCCTTCAGCCCTTCCTTAGTCGGAAAGGCAAGAGCATAAAGCCGAGTCAGCTGAGGTCGCTTTTCGTCACCGCGCCAATAAGCTCCGGCGATATTATCGAGTGCGAAGCTGTCCGCTGGAAGCTGCCCAGTGTGCTCAACGTGCGGCCCGCGACACATGTCTTCAAAGCTGCCGTTTTTATAAAACCCTAACTCAGTTTCTCCACGAGCTTTTAATTCTTCAGCATACTCAACTTTATAATTCTCCCCTAGCGTGGCAAGATGCTTAATGGCCTCATCGACGGGGCGTGAGAAGGAATCAAACTTCTGTTTTTCGTTGATGATTTTGCGCATTCGACTTTCGATATCAGCCAAATCTTCTGGAGTGATCGGGTCTCCTAGATCGAAATCGTAGTAGAATCCATGCTCGATCGGTGGTCCGAAAGCTAGTTTGGCCTTGGGGCGAATTTGCAACACGGCCTGCGCCATGACATGAGCGAGTGAGTGCCGAATCTTGTAAAGCTTTAATGCTTCAGGCGAAAGCTGTTCTAATTTATCATCCATAAAAAATCGTTTTGGTAAGTCAATAAAAGATTAAACGCGCTCGACCATCATCGCCGTGGCTTCGCCACCACCATTACAAATTGCCGCTACCCCGGTGGTTAGCTTTTGTCGTCGCAAAGAGTAAATCAGTGTTGTTAAGATTCGTGCTCCCGAAGCACCGATCGGATGCCCGAGTGCGACCGCACCACCGTGGATATTTAGTTTGGACCGGTCAATTTGCAGTTTTTGCGAGCAGGCGAGAGCAACTGCAGAAAAGGCTTCGTTAATTTCAAAAAGATCGATTTGAGAGATGCTCTTCTTTGTCCGTTGAAGCAGTTGTTCCACAGCGCCGACGGGCGCTGTGGTGAACCACTCCGGCGCCTGGCCGAAGGCGGCGGTAGCGACGATGCGGACTAGCGGGGTCAGGTTGTGCTTGGTAGCATACTCCTCGGAGCAGACAAGGAGCGCTGCCGCCCCATCGTTGATAGAAGAAGCATTGGCCGCTGTAACCGTGCCGTCTTTTTGGAAGACCGGCTTTAGTGTGGGAATCTTATCTGGCTTAGCCTTGCCGGGTTCTTCGTCTGTTTGAAAGAGCAGCTTCTCTCGGCCAAGGCTGACCTCAATTGGTGCGATCTCGTCCTTAAATGAGCCATCCGCTATCGCTCTTGTGGCGCGAGCGTAGCTTTCAATGGCGAAGTCGTCCTGATCTTTCCGTGATAGTGAAAACTCTCTGGCACAGAGCTCCGCAGCATTCCCCATATGGAAGTTGCCGTAAGGATCCCACAGTCCGTCCTTAATGATACTATCCTCAGCAGTTGTGTTTCCCAGACGAGCGCCGCCCCTCAACGCGGGGAGCAAATACGGAGCGTTAGTCATGCTCTCCATACCGCCAGCGATTACAGCTTCAGAGTCGCCGAGTGCGACAGATTGTGCGGCGAGCATGACGGCTTTCAGTCCAGAGCTACAGACTTTATTGATGGTAGTAGCTTGGACGTGTAATGGAACGCCGGCTCCAATCAGGGCCTGTCTGGTAGGCGCTTGACCGGTGCCAGCAGTTAATACGCATCCCATCAGCACCTCCTGGATAGTTTCTGCTGGAACCTTGGACTGGGCAAGGACTGCTTTAATAACGTGCGAACCAAGTTGAACTGCGCTCTGTGAGGCCAGGCTGCCACTAAGTGAACCAATGGCTGTTCGTTGTGCGGCACAAATATAAATTGGGCGGGGATACATGGACCTTGCCTTCTATTCCTTAGGTTTACGAAAAATATCTTTCACCAATTCGGTGTGTCGGACTTGGATTACCACCGGTGCCCGGTGTTTATGGGCATTGGCCTTGAAACGAGCGATGACAAACTCCGCCGCGCGTTTATCGACTTGAGTGAACTCCTCCAGTTTAGAGTTCAGCTCTTCGTCCTTCACCCCACGACGTAAGGCAAAATGAAGGGCCGAAGCCGCGGGCTCCAGCTCCTCATAGCTCCAGCCTAGTTCTGCCTGGTCTGTTTGCCCCTCGTAAAGTCCAGCCGAGGGGGGCGCGAAAATAATGGACTGCGGAACTCCATAGAAACGAGCAAGCTGATACACTTCAGATTTAAACAGGTCTCCGATCACAAATAAATCAGCCAGGGCATCGCCGCCCTTAGTATCGTAGCCGATTAAATCTTCGGAGGCATTGCCCGTGCCCATTACGCGAACACGCTTAGTGAAGATCTGTCCTCGCAATCCCGAGACCTGATTATGGGGAATCTTTTCTACTTGGCTACGGTAGGTAAGTTCGCCTGCTAAGGCGTAGAGTGTTGTCATTCGTATCCGAGAGCGGGTGTTGCCAGTCGTGAGTAAATGTAGCTCCACTTTGTGGTCGATTAGCGTCTCGAAACTATTTTGGAATCCTCCGACGATGGTATCCGTCGCTTTCCCAATCGGGATCACTAGATGATGGGCGCCGAGTTGGTCGGCGAGTTCAGCGCTTCTCAGGTTAAATGTTTTTTCGTCTAATTCTCCGTAAGGCATGGAAACGAGGTAGGTCGATTTCGGGCCGAGTGCCGCACAACAAATTGATGCCACCACCGCCGAGTCCACTCCTCCGCTAATACCAACCACGGCAGTATCGCAAAACCCCCGGACTTGCTGTTCTAGATGTTTGGCGAGGGCGTCGATCTTGGTGATCATGGGACATTAAATTAAAGGTGATTTAATTGGAATTTAGGTTACTCTGCGAGGAGGCTACCCGCAAGTCCGCAGAAGAGACGAGGATACCATTTTTAGCTCTTTAGGCAGAAGAACGCGGCAAAAGCGCGCTCGCAGAAAGAGTAGCCTAGAAAAAATAGTGCGCCAGAAAAAAGAGAAAGTCGCTTAATACGGCGGTTGATAGTTGAAGAAAATCTCTACTAGCGAACGTAGGATAAACGCCCCTACTGCGACCACCAACAGGCTGACCGCCGCTCTGAATGCGCCGAAGGCAGCACTGACGATCGCAGCCAGGCCGGCAACAACCATGATCATCGCGCCGAGATTGCCCTCGATTAATGAGAACATCCGCTCAGTGAATTCCGCAATGCGAAAGTCTCCCGCTGCAACTCCCAACCCGGGTCCTGGTTCTCCATAGGTTTGAGCTACTGCTGGAAGAGCGCAGGAAATCAACAGCAATGTGCACACAGGAAGCAGGGTGAAAACGGCGCTGCGAGTTCGTTTAGGGAACATAGGACTCTCCAACAATTCAATCAGAAAGGCATATTACCGCAAAAAGCAGTAGTTGTTCAAGCGCTAGGGCAAAGCTAGTCCTAGAACTCTCGCGCCGCGCTCAAATACCGATCTAGGAAATCCCATCGCTAGTTTCACTTGAAAGTCCAACTCAAGGGGGTTCTGAATGCGCCTTAACCGCCGGAACTCAGGCACATTTAAGTGCCCACGCAGGAAGGGCCAAAGGCAAGACGTAGTGATAGGAAGGTCACTTCCATGAACCAGGCGGGGCATGAGCTCTTCATCAGCTAGACAGGGCCTCAAGTGCGCTGAACGGAGCGGGGTATTTAGGGCGCTATTATCAGCGTACAGCTGTGGGAAGGTGCGCATCATTTTCTTTAATACTGGGAGATAGTTCGTATCCCAAAAAGTACTGTTTGTGGCCGCGTGTGCGGCAATCACAGTCACGCCCTCTTCGAGCGGAGCCCGAAGTAGGGAGGGATCTTGTAACTTACGATCGTACACGGGCAGGCTCAGTTCTCCACCGGTGTGTGCTAGAAATGGTAGCTTTAACTCAGCCATCTTGCGCCAGAACTTGCGGTATCGCGGTAAACTGCAGTCGATATTCTGGCAGTTGGGTAAGCATTTCATCATTACTGCGCCAGCTTCTGCCAATCGCTCTAGTTCGTCGATGGCGTCCGCTCTAGCGGGGTGGAGTGAAATCGCCGGCAGAAACTCGGAGTACTGCTGGCTGAGCCGGATTACGTAGTCGTTTGGCACGAAGAGCGAGCCGAAGTTTTCTATTCGTGTACCATTCTCAAGGTAGGCCGCCTCGTGCGCTAGGATGGCAATTTTATCAATCGAGGATTCCCTGACCAGTTTCACCAGGCGCTCGACGTACATTGAATCCAGGTCAGCCTTCAATGCGTGGGCGGGCAGTCCCATCCCTCGCAACATAAAACGCGAAAGCAAGCGATTAAGGCCTTGCAATTTCAACCAGCAACCGCTTCCAGAAAAGCCATTACCGACGATATGAACATGAATGTCGACTAGCATGTCAGATTTACTCAGCCCTGAAAAAGTGGATCCTTCCTCTGGCATTTAACACGAGTTGGAGATGTCGGAAACGTAGGATCTAGGTAGGCAGAAATGCCAGCACGAAAATAAAAAAGGGCTAGGATTTCTCCTAGCCCTTCCAGTTAACTCAACAGACGTTTTCTTAGCAATCGCCCCGCACGTCTTAGCTCAGGTCTTGAGCTGGGAGGCGCTGCTATAACTTCGCTTATTCGAAGTTGAAGAAAATATCGACGAGCGAGCGGAGAATGAAAGCTCCGACTGCTACGACGAGAAGTCCAACTGCTGCACGGTAAGCTCCGAGCGCCGCAGTCACGATAGCGCCGAGTCCAGCGGTTACCATGATTAATGCTCCGAGGTTACCTTCGATCAGCTCGAAAATACGAGCAGTGACTTCGAAGATTCGCCCGTCGCCGGCCTGAACGCCACGGCCGGGAGCGCCATCGCTCAAACCGAATCCGCCACCGCCGCCGCCTGGTACGCCGACTCCGCCGCGACCGCCGCCTGCGCTGTCATAGCCCACACCGACTCCGCCAACTACTCGGATCTTGTCCTGAGCTGCTGCGTGGTCAACGTCATAAAAAACTACTGCCCCAGCAAGCATGACAAACATGCTTACCGCCTTACTAATTAACTTCAACATGATCTTCTCCTAAACAAATTAATATAAGTGCCTTCTTGCACCGTCTTCCGGCCCAGCAACAGCAATGATGCCAGAGCTCTATCTAATGTTGTTGTGGCAGATTCGTATTGAAGTGTTGCATTTATGCCAGATTTAGACCGTTACCGGGGTCTGAGCGCGATTAGCCCTCAGCTTCGGCAGCGAGGGCTGGGAAAACCTTAAGCGGATCAATGGGTTTGCCATTCAGCCGCCACTCGAAATGCAGGTGTGGCCCCGTCACTTTGCCGGTGCTTCCAACACGTCCCAGAATATCGCCTGCCTTGAGTTTGGCGCCAGGGTTGACCCGAATATCGCTAAGGTGGCCGTAAAGCGAGGTATACCCGCCTTTATGCCTGACCGTGACTAGCTTGCCATAGCCCGCGTAGCTATCGGCGAAGATTACAGTCCCAGCGGCTATTACCCTCACGTGGGAGTTTTCCGGGGCGGCGAGATCTACCCCGTTATGATGTTTAACGCTTCGATAAACTGGGTGCTTTCGTGATCCGTAGCCGCTCGAGAGTTTGGGAGCCATGATTGGAAAAACTACCGCACCCAGTGGCGTTTCCGCCGAAGCACTTGATGTGAGCTCAAAGGGGAGGTGAGCGTAGCCCAATAGTTGGAGAGAGCCCTGGGTGATCAGCGCGGTTAGGGCCAGCGAGGTCGCCAGTAAAGTGCGCCCCAAGAACCGTCCGCGATGTATTAGAATGGACCTCATTCAGGGTAAACCGGTGAAACAAAAGAGCTACATACTCCTATTGTTATGACCTGTTACTCTGGCCGCGCTGCCTTAATCTGGGCTTTTAGGCTCTCAAAAGCGGCTCGCGCTTCGTCGTCTGCCGGTCCGCCAGCCGCATTGGGCGCCTTAACGCTGCCCGCCGGAGCAGCCGGGGTATTGCTTTTATTCGGCAGCGGCACATAGA
>Ga0163155_10004325_pt1 | contig 14688 bp, 12 predicted proteins | sample OliLakLV19SP4G1_FD_148611 | JGI IMG/M metagenome (GOLD analysis project Ga0163155, IMG submission 148611) | Freshwater microbial mat bacterial communities from Lake Vanda, McMurdo Dry Valleys, Antarctica - Oligotrophic Lake LV.19.SP4.G1 | ecosystem: Environmental > Aquatic > Freshwater > Lake >...
CTCGGCGTCACCGTCCAACCCATGATCAAACTCGATGGTTACGAACTGATCATCGGTAGCAGTTTGGATAGTCAATTTGGCCCCGTGGTGTTGTTTGGTTCCGGTGGACAACTGGTCGAAGTCTTTGAAGACCGGGCGATCGCCCTGCCGCCCCTAAATACCACACTGGCACGACGGATGATGGCACAAACCCACATCTACCGAGCGCTCAAAGGTGTGCGCGGACGACCCCCGATCGATTTGGCAGCCTTAGAGCAATTGCTCGTGCGCTTCAGTCAACTGGTGGTGGAACAACGTTGGATCAAAGAGATTGACCTGAATCCCTTGTTAGCCAGAAGCCAGGAGTCGTCTCCCTTCCTTGCGCTAGATGCGCGAATCGTTTTACATGAACCGGATATCGACCTCAACCAGTTACCCAAGCTGGCTATCCGTCCCTATCCATCGCAATACCTTTCCGCCTGGACGCTGAAGAACGGAACCCCCATCACCATTCGTCCCATCCGCCCCGAAGATGAGCCACTCATGGTTCAGCTTCACAAAACGCTATCTGAGCAAAGTGTTTATTTCCGCTACTTTCACTTAATCAAACTCAGTCAACGCACGGCTCACGATCGCCTGACACGCCTCTGCTTCATTGATTACGATCGCGAGATGGCTCTGGTAGCTGACTACAAACATCCAGATACAGGAACACATGAAATGCTCGCTGTTGCTCGGCTCAGTCAACTGCATGGCACCCGAGAAGCCGAATTTGCGCTGTTAGTGAGCGATCGCTATCAATGCCAGGGATTAGGAACAGAACTGCTGAAACGCTTGCTGCAAGTGGGTCGAGACGAGCAGGTAGAGCAGATTCATGCCGAAATTTTGGCTGAAAATTCTGCGATGCAGCGCGTTTGTGAAAAGTTAGGTTTTAGTCTGCAATTAATCGAAGCAGACATCATGAAAGCAACGATAGAAGTAAACCAATGAACGTTGCATTTCAACAACGGTTGCATATTGTGATTCAAGGAGCCGTTCAAGGGGTCGGCTTTCGTCCTTTTATTTATCGCTTAGCAACTGAGTTAGGGCTAGTGGGTTGGGTGAACAATTCGGCTCAAGGCGTTGTGATTGAAGTGGAAGGAGCGCGATCGCAACTTGATACCTTTCTGTTTCGACTTGACCAGGAAAAGCCACCGCGATCGCAGATTCAAAGTTTAGAATCCTCCTGTCTGAATCCAGTCGGCTATGCTGCCTTTGAAATTCGCGCCAGTGTTGTCGGTGAGAAAACAGCGATTGTTTTACCTGACCTTGCCACCTGCCCTGATTGTCTTCAGGAGATCTCTGACCCCGCCAATCGCCGCTATCGCTACCCTTTTACGAACTGCACAAACTGCGGTCCCCGCTTCAGCATCCTTGAGGCACTGCCCTACGATCGCCCCAACACGACGATGCAACGCTTCAAGCTTTGCCAGCATTGCCAGACAGAAGATGAAAACCCTCGCGATCGCCGGTTTCATGCCCAGCCCAATGCTTGTCCTCACTGCGGGCCACATCTAGAATTGTGGGATCAGACCGGCGAACTGCTGGCATCGGATGACAATGCGTTGAACATGGCAGCAGATGCCATTCGCCAGGGCAAGATTGTGGCGATCAAAGGCATCGGGGGCTTTCATTTATGCGTCGATGCCCGCAACGAAAAAGCGATGCAGCGCTTGCGTCAGGCAAAGCACCGGGACGCGAAACCCTTTGCCCTGATGTATCCTTCCATGGAGTTAATCAAAGCTCACTGTGAAGTCTCTGAGTTGGAAGCACAACTGTTGCGATCGCCCGCAGCCCCCATCGTGTTGCTCCACAAATTATCCGCTTCATCCGTTACTCAATCCGTTGCTCCCGGCAATCCCTATCTGGGCATCATGCTACCCTATACGCCCTTGCATCACTTGCTGATGGCTGACTTGGGATTTCCCGTTGTTGCAACCAGTGGCAATTTAGCTGATGAACCCATTTGCACCGATGAATACGAAGCCATTCAACGCTTAAGAAATATCGCCGATCGATTTCTCGTTCATAACCGTGCGATCGCCCGCCCCGTTGATGATTCTATTGTCCGAGTTCTCATGGGGCAAGAAACCGTGTTACGTCGGGCGCGGGGCTACGCTCCATTGCCAATTCCAATCAATTCAAAATTCAAAATTCAAGACTTAAAACTCAAAATCTTAGCTGTTGGCGCACACCTAAAAAATACGATCGCCTTCTCCATCGATCAGCAAGTCTTCGTCAGTCAGCATCTTGGCGATTTAGACACGGTTCCTGCCTTTGAAGCCTTTCAGCAAGCGATCGCCAGTTTTCAACAGATCTATGAACTGCAACCGACGGCGATCGCCTGTGATTTTCATCCCGATTACCGCTCGACTCAGTTCGCTCATCAACTGGCTCATGCATTACAGATTCCAGTCATATCGGTTCAACATCACTATGCCCATGTGCTTTCCTGCATGGCGGAGCATCAGCTTCAGGGTTCCGCTTTAGGGATCGCCTGGGACGGTACTGGCTATGGCTGCGATGGCACAACCTGGGGCGGCGAATTTCTGCACATTACCGATAGAACCTTTCAGCGGGTCGCTCATCTACGCCCATTTCGTCTTCCTGGAGGAGACAAGGCTGTGAAAGAACCGAGGCGATCGGCAACGGGGTTGTTGTATGAGGTGTTTGGCGAGGCGATATTTGAGATGCAAACGCTTGCTCCTTTACAAACATTCTTGCCTCAAGAGGTGAAGATTATCAAAACAATGTTGAGCAATCAAATCAACGCTCCTATGACTTCCAGTGTCGGACGGCTGTTTGATGCGATCGCTTCAATCATCGGATTGCATCACCAAACTCAATTTGAAGGGCAATCCGCAATGGCGTTGGAGTTTGCGATCGATGCCTTAGAAACCAATGAATCCTATCCCTTTTGGTTCCCGAGATTTCCGAGTTCTTTAAAGAACTCGGAAATCTTAAACCTTGAGCCAATTATCATTGATTGGGAACCAATGGTACGGAATATTTTAATGGACAGTAGCGCTGGTGCATCGAGCAGCAGCATTGCAGCAAAGTTTCACAATACACTTGTGGAAATGATCGTGGCAATGGCAAAGCGAGTTGGCGAAGAACAGATCGTTCTCACGGGCGGCTGTTTTCAAAATCGTTATCTCATCGAACGTACCATTCAACGTCTCAGAGCAGAAGGCTTTCGACCTTACTGGCATCAGCAAATTCCACCCAACGATGGCGGCATTGCGCTGGGTCAAATCATGGCAGCGTTACGGGAAATCTCAGGAGGAAAAGAGCCATGTGTTTAGCGGTTCCAGGAAAAATCATCAGTATCAATGACCAGGACGATCCCCTGATGCGGACTGGTAGAGTGAGCTTTGGTGGCGTGATTAAAGAGGTTAGTCTCGCCTATGTTCCGGAGGCAAAGGTGGATGATTATGCGATCGTCCATGTTGGCTTTGCCCTCAGCATTCTTGACCCTCAAGCAGCCGAACAGACGTTAAGCGATTTACATCAAATTCAGACCTGATTTTGCAATAATGGATATCCATACCTTACGAGCAGACTATACTCAAGCCGCGCTAGGGCGAAAGGATTTACAGGATGATCCCTTTAAGCAATTTGAACTCTGGTTTCAACAGGCTTGCCATGCAGAGTTGCAAGAACCGAACGCGATGGTTTTGGCGACAGCTTCGGCTCAAGGAGAGCCGTTGGTTCGTACTGTACTTTTAAAATATTTTGACAGCGATGGCTTTGTGTTTTTCACAAATTATGAAAGCCGGAAAGCCCAGCATATTAGCGAAAATCCGCAGGTTTCACTGCTGTTTCTTTGGCTCCCGCTACAGCGCCAGGTGCAAATCACAGGGATTGCCACCAAAATCTCGACCGCCGAATCGCTTAAGTATTTTGCCACTCGTCCCCACGGTAGCCAATTGGGAGCCTGGTGTTCGCCATAGAGTTCAATCATCTCATCCCGCCAGATGCTATTGATGGAATTTGAGCGGATGAAACAGAAGTTTCTCAATCACGAAATTCCCTTACCCTCGTTTTGGGGTGGCTATCGGGTTGTTCCAAAGAATTTTGAATTCTGGCAAGGACGTTCTAATCGGTTGCACGATCGCTTTGTGTATGTTCGCCAAGATGATACTGCTTGGGAGATTCAGAGGTTAGCTCCTTGAGGTTTAAAAAGAATCAATCTTCCTCACAGACTCCTCACAATTCAGATCTACACTGAAAACTAGCTTCCAGACCTATGAATTGGCGTTGTCTTAGACCATTACTGGCTCATGCCTGTGAATGAAGGTCTGAGTGAAACACAGTTCCTCAAGAAACAAAATAAAGTTGATCAATTAGTAGCAACAGATGATTACTTAATAGAGGGTTCGTCTCATGAATAGCAATTTTTATCCGAATTTAAAAAGAAGTTTGAGTGTTAATCCTTGGATCTTGATTATTGTATGTTTATTACCTATCGGTATTAGCTCAACATACTTCATCCAAGAGCATCGATACCAAACTGAGAACACAGAGAAAGTAGCTCTTCAGGAGGAACTTTCAAAAACTAAGGATAGTCTTAAAAATGCTCAAGATCACATCAGTAAGGATAATGCCCAGATTGAGAGCGCTAAACAAGATGTTACAAGTTTAAAGGCTCAGTTAAAGGCTCAGGTAGAGCGCGATAGCACAACAATTAAAGATTTGAACACCAAGTTGACATCTACCGATACCACTGCGAAGAATCTTAAGACTGAGATTGATACTCAGAAATCAGCATTTAAAGAATGTATGAGTGACGTAGGGAAAATTGTAGATGCAACAAAGCCATTCCACGAAAGGATTCAGGCGGGTGCGGGTCATCTGATATCGTTGGGAACGGTTATTGAAGGGGCTACAGCCGGTCAGAAATTCTCCGAACTACATACTACGTGGTATGGAAAAGCCTGCCAAACCTCTAAGGAACTTATCTCCCCTCCAATTTAATGAGTGAATTCAAAGACTCGTACCTTGAGGTTTGGATCGATCGCGCCCACCCTCACAAGTTCCTCAAACTTTTTGCTTACCCTCAAGGGTGGAACAAATCATTGAGGTTCTATGGGCATGGCAAATTCTAGGGAGAGAACCTTTGCAACCATTGATGGGAACGAAGCCGTCGCTCAAATTGCTTATCAACTGAATGAAGTGATTGCCATCTATCCCATCACGCCTTCCACACCCATGGGCGAGGGGGCAGATGCTTGGGCTTCAGAAGGGAAACCAAATCTGTGGGGCACGATTCCTGCTGTTGTGGAGATGCAGAGTGAAGGCGGCGTTGCTGGAACCATCCACGGGACCTTGCAAACGGGTGCGTTAACCACGACCTTCACTGCATCCCAGGGATTGCTGCTGATGATCCCCAATATGTATAAGATTGCGGGTGAACTGACACCGACGGTGTTTCATGTGGCGGCGCGATCGCTGGCAGCACAGGCACTTTCCATCTTTGGCGATCACAGTGATGTGATGGCCGCTCGTACCACTGGTTTTGCCATGCTTTGCTCTGCTTCTGTACAAGAGGCGCATGATTTTGCGCTGATTGCCCAAGCCGCCACACTGCAATCCAGAATCCCATTCCTGCACTTTTTTGATGGGTTCCGCACGTCCCACGAAATTGCCAAAATTGAGTTACTCGATCAGGACACTTTACAAGCACTGATCGATGAAAATTTCATTCGCGCTCATCGGGCACGCGCCCTGTCACCCGATCGCCCCGTCTTGCGGGGTACAGCCCAAAATCCCGATGTCTATTTTCAGGCAAGGGAAACGGTCAACTCTTACTATGCAGCCTGTCCAGACATCGTGCAAGCTGCGATGGATCAGTTGGGTCAATTAACGGGGAGACCCTACCACCTGTTTGATTATCACGGCGCGACCGATGCCGAACGGGTGCTTGTGCTGATGGGTTCAGGCTGCGAGGCAGTGCATGAAACCGTCGATTACCTGAATGCTCATGGCGAAAAAGTAGGCGTAGTGAAAGTGCGGCTGTATCGTCCCTTTGATGTCAAACGGTTTGTTGAAGCATTACCTGAGAGTGTGAAAGCGATCGCCGTCCTCGATCGCACCAAAGAACCCGGCAGTACAGGCGAACCATTATATCTGGATGTTGTCAATGCCATTCATGAAACTAATTCAAAATTCAAAACTCAAAACTCAAAACTCATTATTGGTGGGCGCTACGGTTTAGCTTCTAAAGAATTCACACCCGCAATGATCAAAGGCGCTTTCGACAATCTTGCGATCGCAGAACCGAAGAACCATTTCACAGTGGGAATCAACGATGATGTCACCCACACGAGTTTGGAGTATGATCCTGAATTCACGATCGAGCCAGACAGCGTCGTTCGCGCCATCTTCTATGGTCTCGGTTCAGATGGCACCGTTGGAGCCAACAAAAACTCAATCAAGATCATCGGCGAAGAAACCCAAAACTACGCGCAGGGATACTTTGTTTACGACTCCAAGAAATCGGGTTCTGTCACCATTTCTCACTTGCGGTTTGGCTCACAGCCGATTCGCTCACCCTATCTGATTCACCAAGCAAACTTTGTCGCCTGCCATCAACCGGGATTTCTCGAAAAGTTTGATCTGCTCCAACACCTCATTGCAGGTGGAACCTTTTTGTTGAACACTCCCTACAACGCTGAAGAAATTTGGGAACATCTCCCCCAAACAATGCAGCAGCAAATCATTGACAAACATCTAAAGGTTTACATCATTAATGCCTCCAAGGTTGCCCGTGATTGCGGTATGGGTGGGCATATCAACACTGTGATGCAGGTTTGCTTCTTTGCCGTATCTGGAGTTCTGGCTAAAGAGGAGGCGATCGCCCAGATCAAGCGTTCGATTCAAAAATCCTACAGTAAAAAAGGCAATGAAATCGTTCAGATGAACCTCGATGCCGTTGACCAAACTCTCGAAAACCTCCATGAGGTGGAAGTAATGGAGCAGTCAGGAGCCAGGAGTCAGGAGCCAGAAGTAAATCCCACCTCATCACCTCTCACAACAGCACCCACCTTTGTCCGCGACGTATTAGGCAAAATGATCGCAGGCTGTGGCGACCAAATTCCAGTCAGCGCTTTACCTGTAGACGGCACTTATCCCACGGGTACCGCCAAATATGAGAAACGCAATATTACCCAGGAAATTCCAGTTTGGGATCCTGATGTTTGCATTCAGTGCGGCAAGTGCGTGATGGTCTGTCCTCACAGCGTAATTCGTAGCAAAGTTTATGACTCACAAGCATTGGAGAATGCACCAGCAACCTTCAAGCATGCGAATGCCAGGGATCACGATTGGCAGGGGTTGAAGTTTACGATTCAAGTGGCTTCAGAAGATTGCACAGGTTGTGGCATTTGTGTCGATGTTTGTCCTGCGAAGAATAAAGCACAGCCACGGTTGAAGGCGATTAACATGGCATCGCAGCCACCCTTACGGGAAGCAGAGCGAACCAATTGGGACTTTTTCTTGCATCTCCCCAATCCCGATCGCCCGTCACTGAATCGCCACAAAATTAGTCAGCAGCAGATGCAAGAACCGCTGTTTGAGTTTTCGGGTGCCTGTGCGGGTTGTGGAGAGACGCCCTATCTTAAATTGGTGAGTCAGTTATTTGGCGATCGCGCCCTGATTGCCAATGCGACGGGCTGCTCTTCCATCTACGGGGGCAACTTGCCCACCACACCCTGGACTCATAATGCTGACGGGCGCGGCCCCGCCTGGTCGAATTCCCTCTTTGAAGACAATGCAGAGTTTGGTCTGGGGTTTCGCGTATCCATTGATAAACAACGCGAATTCGCCAGCGAACTGCTCCAGCAATTAGCGCCTCAACTGGGTGAAGCGTTAGTGGATGCGATTCTCAGAGCCACTCAACAAGACGAAGCCGATATCTACGAACAACGTGAACGAGTGACCTTACTCAAAGAACGAATGCAAAAGCTCTTTGAGGAAACATCTGATCACAAGCTAAAAGCTATCGTCCAAAATCTCACCCCCCTCGTTGATCTGTTCGTGAAAAAGAGCGTCTGGATTATTGGTGGCGATGGCTGGGCTTATGACATTGGCTTTGGCGGCTTGGATCACGTTTTGGCAAGCGGTCGGAACGTCAATGTGTTGGTGCTAGATACCGAGGTGTATTCCAACACGGGTGGGCAGATGTCCAAAGCAACGCCGCGTGGAGCGGTCGCCAAATTTGCAGCAGGCGGGAAAGCTGCTGCCAAGAAAGATCTGGGTCTGATTGCCATGACCTACGGGAATGTTTACGTTGCCAGTGTCGCCATGGGAGCCAGGGATGAGCATACGCTCAAAGCCTTCCTGGAAGCCGAGGCGTATGACGGGCCATCGCTGATCATCGCCTACAGCCATTGCATTGCTCACGGCATTAACATGAGTACCGCCATGCAAAATCAAAAGGCAGCGGTCGATTCTGGTCGGTGGTTGCTCTATCGCTATCATCCCGATCGCCGCCAGCAGGAAAATCCGCTGCAACTCGATTCCCATGCTCCCAAGATTCCCCTTGAGCGATCGATGTATCTGGAAAATCGGTTCAAGATGTTGACGAAGACCAAACCAGAAGCCGCAAAACGCTTGTTAGAGGAAGCCCAACAGGATGTCAATGCTCGCTGGCAGATGTATCAATATCTGGCAGCCCGACCCACCGAACCATCTCAATAAGAAAGGGAAACGTTGCAATGGATTTAACCACAAACTATATGGGATTGACGCTGCGATCGCCCCTGGTGGCCTCCGCTTCGCCGTTGTCGGAAAACATCGACAACATTCAGCGGATGGAAGCTGCGGGCGCGGGTGCTGTCGTCATGCACTCCCTGTTTGAAGAGCAGTTACGACTAGAACGCTACGAACTGCACCACCATTTGACCTACGGCACCGAGAGTTTTCCAGAAGCCCTGACCTATTTCCCTGAAGTAAGTAGCTTTCGGGTGGATGCCGAAACCTATCTGGAGCATCTTCAGAGCGCCAAGGAGAAGATCAATATCCCAATCATCGCTAGCTTGAATGGTTCCTCTGTGGGTGGATGGACACGTTACGCCAAGCAGATCGAGCAAGCGGGAGCCGATGCCCTGGAACTGAATGTGTATTACGTGCCCACGGATGCCACGTTGACCGGAGCAGACATTGAGCAAACCTATCTCGACATTCTGCAAGCTGTAAAAGCGGTGGTCACCATTCCGGTGGCGATCAAACTCAGTCCCTACTTCACCAACATGGCAAACATGGCGCAGCGGTTCGATCAAGCAGGAGCAGATGGACTGGTGTTGTTCAATCGCTTCTATCAGCCAGATATTAACCTGGAGACGCTAGAAGTGGAACCAAATGTATTGTTAAGCACTCCGCAAGCAATGCGGTTGCCACTACGTTGGATTGCTATTCTCTACGGTCAGGTCAACGCCAGTTTGGCGGCTACTAGCGGCATTCACACCGGGCAAGATGTGCTGAAAATGTTAATGGCAGGTGCTCATATCACCATGCTTTGTTCGGTACTATTGCGGCACGGCATTGACCAGATTCGCGTGATTGAACAAGCCATGCACGAGTGGATGGAGGAACATGAATACGAGTCAGTGCGGCAGCTCCAAGGAAGCATGAGCCAGCAGCATTGCCCGAATCCAAGTGCGTTTGAGCGTGCTCAATATGTGCGATCGCTCCAAACCTACCAACCTGAATCATCCTACTATGAAGTTCGTCGATGAATACCGGGATGCAACCGCTGCACAACACTATGCTACGGCGATCGCACAGATCACCACACGCCCTTGGGCAATCATGGAAATCTGCGGTGGACAGACCCACTCCATCGTCAAATTTGGCATTGATGCATTGTTGCCTCAGGAAATCACGTTGATTCACGGCCCCGGTTGTCCGGTATGTGTCACGCCAATTGAGCTAATTGATCAGGCGATCGCGATCGCCTCCCTTCCCGATGTTATCTTCTGTTCCTTTGGGGATATGCTGCGCGTGCCCGGTAGCCATGCCGATTTACTCATTGTGAAAGCCAAGGGCGGCGATATTCGCATCGTGTATTCTCCCCTGGATGTGCTTAAAATTGCTCAGACGAACCCCACAAAACAAATCGTTTTCTTTGCCGTTGGGTTTGAAACCACTGCACCGGCAACGGCAATGCTAGTCTACCAAGCCCATCAACAAGGCATCAAAAATCTCTCTCTCTTGGTATCCCATGTCCTCGTTCCCCCCGCCATGGAGACGATTCTGGCTGCACCCCATAACCAAGTCCAGGGCTTTTTAGCAGCGGGACATGTCTGCACGGTCATGGGCTACACCGAGTATGACGCGATCGCCCAAACCTATCACGTTCCCATCGTCGTCACAGGCTTTGAACCCGTGGATATTTTGCAAGGCGTCTATCTGTGTGTGAAGCAGCTAGAGCAAGGACAGGCACAGGTCGAAAATCAATATGCCCGCTCTGTGCGTCAGTCTGGAAATCACCTTGCCCAAAAACTGATGCGTGAAGTATTTGTGATCGTGCCCCGTCAATGGCGCGGCATCGGTGAGATTGCTCAAAGTGGATTGGATCTCCGCGATGCTTACGCCAATTTTGATGCCACGAAACGCTTCAACCTGCCCACCACAAGCGCAACAGAAGCCAGCGAGTGCATCAGCGGCTTGATTCTACAGGGTGTCAAAAAGCCCCATGAGTGTTCCGCCTTTGGGACGCATTGCACACCTGAGCATCCGCTCGGTGCGCCCATGGTATCCTCCGAAGGCACCTGTGCCGCCTATTATCGCTATCGCCAACAACCAAGGGGAATGGGAGGTTTGGATGAAAATAAATCAGAACGTTAGATTGTCTTGCCCGATTCCCATTCAGCAATATCCTCATGTTCTGATGGCGCATGGTGGTGGCGGCAAGTTAATGCATCAATTGATTGAGCAGATGTTTGTGCCAACCTTCAGCAATCAAACTCTGAATGTCCGGCATGATGCAGCAGCCATTGCAATCCATGGTCAAAACCTAGCATTCACAACGGATTCTTACGTGGTGCATCCCCTCTTTTTTCCCGGTGGTGATATTGGTTCCCTCGCAGTGAACGGCACCGTGAATGATTTGGCAATGGCCGGAGCGCGTCCCCTTTATCTCAGTGCTGGCTTCATCCTGGAAGAAGGACTGCCCATGGAAACATTGTGGCAAGTTGTACAATCCATGCAGCAAGCCGCGAAAGTGGCAAATGTGCAGATCGTCACCGGGGATACGAAGGTTGTAGACCGGGGTAAAGGTGATGGTATTTTTATTAATACGGCTGGGATTGGCGTGCTTGAATATCCGCAAAGCATTGCACCTCAAAGTGTTCAGCCGGGTGATGTCGTGCTCTTGAATGGCGATCTTGGACGACACGGCATGGCGATCATGGCGATTCGAGAGGGATTAGAGTTTGAAACCACGATCGCGAGTGATTCGGCTCCCCTTGCTGATCTTGTTCTGACACTGCTGGCAGCAGGAATTGAGCTTCACTGTCTGCGGGATTTGACTCGTGGCGGCTTGGCAAGCGCCTTGAATGAAATTGCGGAAGCCGCAGGTGTGGAAATTGCGATCGCTGAAGCCCAAATTCCGGTTCATGAAGAGGTTCAGGGTGCCTGTGAAATCCTTGGGTTTGATCCGTTGTATGTGGCCAATGAAGGACGATTCGTTGCGTTTGTGCCAGAAAAGGATGCAAAACGTGCCCTGGCAATCATGCGTTCTCATGCTTCTCTAAAGGCACCCTCAGACCAACCGACCAATCATGCTTGCGCCATTGGGACGGTCACAGGGAAAGCACCAGGCATTGTGAAAATGAAGAGCAAAATCGGTGCCCAACGTATTGTGGATATGCTGAGCGGTGAACAACTACCACGCATTTGCTGAATTGTAGCTGTGTGAACCTGCTACACAAGCAACTGGTTGCGGGTTTTGCTCTCTGGATGAATTTGTCTGGAAGCCTCTATCTGCTTGAATTTCCATCGACTCAAGCTAAAGTGACTCCAGTCTTTTTAGCTTGACAAGAATTGGAGGAATCATGGCTGAATCTAAACCCTGGCAAGGGCTTCCCACGAATTTGACCTTGGAGCAGTTCGAGGAATTTGTCTTGCCCCACCTGCACACTGGCAGTCGTGGTTCGCAGCCGAAGCTGCCGGTGCACACGATCTTTAACTACATTTTGAAACTGTTGTACCTCGGATGTCAGTGGAAAGAATTGCCGATCGAAAAGGACAACGCGGGGCGACCGGAGTCCACTACACCAGCATCGATCGATCTTTGAGTCGCTTTGAAACCTCTGGGTGCTTTGCTGCTATTTTTGCTGGGTCTGTGTCGCTGCTGCACCGGAAGGGTCAGCTCGCTCTCAGCGTCATCCATGGCGATGGGGCGACGACAGCAGCGAAGAAAGGCGGCGATAATCTCGGATTTAACGGGCACAAACATATGAAAGGCGATAAAGTAATTGCCTTCTGTGATCGCCACTGCAATGTGATTGCGCCCTTTATCGCAGCCCCTGGGAATCGCAACGAGTCGCCGCTGTTGCGGGAAGCACTGCCGCCAGTGACTCGCCTCGCTCAAACGGTCGGACTCGATTTGAACCAGACAATCGTTAGTTTGGATGGGGTCTACGCTAGCCGCGCCAACCGCAAAGCGATTTTCAATCGGGGCATGATTCCCAATATTCCTGAAAATCCGCGTGGGAGAAAGACTCCGAAGCGAGGACGCAAGCCGATTTTCGATTCGGCGCTGTATCAGGAACGGTTTTACACGATCGAGCGCGTGTTCGTCTGGGAAGATAAGTTTCGGCGCTTACTGATCCGATTCGAGCGCATCAGTCAATTGCACTATGCCTTGAAAAGCCTGGCGTATACAATGATCAATCTCCGTCATTTCTGCCAAAGCTAACTCCTTTCACATCCATTCCCTTTGAGGTCTCAGCGAGAGAGCCCCAGATTTGTCGGGCCTTGAAACCGGAAAGATTGAGAAAAAGAGCAACGAGAACATCAAAACAGAGCGTTTTGCCGCGTCGAATGCTCAATCTCACTTTAGTTGCTCGATATTTCAGATCAACTTTATACGAAACCCGCAACCAGTTGCATGAAAGGGTTGGCGATCGCACACAAGTCAGTTCCCAACACTATCCCATAGTTACCGGGAGTAAAGCATTAGAATAGATATCGGGAGTTGCGCCATTTCTAAAGAAATATTGAAGTTCTCATTTTACAGATCAAAAAAACGTTACAAGCGTTTTAGACGTTCGCCCCAGATTGAGATCTCGCAGTTATCTCCTCCTGGAAAACCCATTGTGAATGGAGTTTATGCTAGAAGATAGCCAGTGCTCAGAGATTAAATGTCCAATTCAATTTGTGGTAGATCTATTAGGCAATAAGTGGTCAATTTTGGTTTTGCGAGAACTATTTAGTGGCGATCGGCGCACTCATGAGTTGCTCAACGCACTTCCTGGCATCAGCACCAAAACCCTGACCCAACGCCTACGCGAGTTAGAAGCTCAGGGGATAGTGGATCGGCGGATCTATGCCGAAATCCCACCCCGCGTAGAATATTCTCTCACGCCCAAGGGTCGCCAAATTCAACCGGTCATGGCTGCGCTGCATCAGGTGGGATCGCAGTGGCTGGAACAGGAGAGTTGTCTATGTCCCCTGATCCGTGATGACTCAAAATAGTGGGTTGTAGGATTCAGCTTAGATACGAGAGGCGATCGTTCAAGTTGCTCAAGCATCGGGAGCGGTTTCAAACTCGCATTGCTCAGAGTTTTGAGCAGTTGTTGCTGGCTTCAAAGGAAAATCTAGCCTTACCCATTCCAGTAATACAGCACGACACTGTAGGCAGTTGAGTGCTTGAAGTAAGTGATTGATGCCTGCTGCATTAACTGGGTAAGTCGTTGCCATCGAGTTTTTTGCTAGGGCTGAGCTGTCTTTGATATGAGCCACAAAGCCATAAAGTTTCTGGTTGGAAAAGGAACTATTCACTGCCTAACCTTGGGTGTTTAAAGGAAGCAGTTGTGTAATCTCGGTTGCTTCAATCTCTAATTCTCGCTTTAAGGTAGCGATCGCCGCCCGTTTCGGCTTTTGTCCTTCTGATCTCGTCCCCCCGGAAAATCTAATGACATCTGTCCAATTCCAGGACGATAGCTGGGAGATGGGAGCAAAATGAGATCTCCCTGAATGGGTAGAACAATGACGGAATCTACCTTTTCAATCCGCCAATATTCCAGGATTTCGCCACGCTGGTTTTGTAGGTGTTCTCCAATCAAGGTCATCCAGCGCGAGTGGAGTTCCAGGAAGCGATCGCGAACCTGCCAGGGGTGTTCAGCATCAGGCACCAGTTCATTCATAACTTAATGCTGGGAGAGGCGATGATAAGGCAGTTTCTTCGATACTTTCTAACACCAGGATTGTTCATCGGGGGATTGTGCAACAACTCGCGGATATTCGCTTCGATGACCCGGTAGCCGACATTCCCATTGAGTCTCTGTCGTCCTTCGTTGAAAATCAGGGTAGGGCTAACGGACACGGTTAGATCCTTGACTAAATCAAAATCCTTGGAAAGTTGAGCGTATGCCTCCTCCTCAACGGCAGTCAGATCAAGGAATGACTGCCGTCACGGCATATTTTCTACTGAACATCGTTTTT